>ORJL011533956.1_pt1 | contig 13502 bp, 15 predicted proteins | sample 1779941 | NCBI WGS metagenome assembly ORJL01 (sample SAMEA104232317, study PRJEB22302) | groundwater metagenome | biome: forest; feature: aquifer; material: groundwater | place: USA | collected 2011-08-07 | depth 5.8 m
CATTTCGTTTGATTTACGCTAAGATTGCTCATAGATGAGATACGTTAGGTGATTATTTCACCCTCTATTGTACCACCATTGGTACCTCAGAGGTGTTACCTATGTATCTCATCTTTTGTACTGCTCATGATGTCTATAACATTTGAACGATTGTGGCCTTTGCGGTACTATAAAGATCACACTATTAAACCATCTCGCTAGCAAAAATTGAACACAATAATATCGTATGTTGTCAAAACTTTGGCTCTATGAGAAACGGTATGGTTGGCGCAAGACGCTTTTAGTAACCTTGCGTACCTTGTGGCGCATGACAACGGCATTTTGGCATCATTTCCTACTGTGCCGACGGTATCAGGATCACCATCATTTGATGAAATCGTTGGACAGAGAAACAAACCACCAGGGAGTTTCTTTCGCCGATGCTCCATGGTCGTCGTTGACACATGAGCGTATCCATCAACACTGTGTTTTGTTCGTACAACCACCATATCCATTGATCAGCACCTACTATCGAGTAGAACATATTCGCGAATACCTCGCAGGAGCTGGCTTTCACTCTGAAGTCATACCCTCATCTTTACTCACACGATCAGAAGCACTTTTGTCTCATTTTTCGATTTGTATTGTTTTCCGTTGCGCTCTCTCTGTGGAGCAGCGGGAGTGGCTGACACGACAGACAAAAAAATATGATGTTCAGATTATCGCGAGTTTTGATGATCTCATATTTGATGAACATCTCATCGCCACCTCGGCCCGTCTCCCCATCTCTTTTACCACCAGAGAACGTGTTGTGTACCAGGAGGAGGCGAGAAAGTATGCGGCGCTTATTCTCGTGTCAAACAGCTTTCTTTCCTCAACACACGCGCTTGCTCAATCAGCAGGCGTGTTTGCGAAACCCACGTTTGTCATCCATAATGGTTTTTCAAAACAACAATGCGCGCAGGCTGACAAAGCACGGACGCAAAAAATACAAAACAAAAAAATTGTGACTATAGGGTATTTCAGTGGGACACACACCCATGATATTGATTTCCAACAAATAGAACCAATACTCCTCCGTCTCCTCAAAAAATATCCTCATCTTTATCTCACCATTGTTGGCTACCTCACCCCTTCTGCTCGCTTTTCTCCTTTTCAAGACCGGATACGACACAGCGGTTCGGTTCCTTGGAAAAAACTCCCCTTTGCCATGGCTACGTGCGATATTGCCATTGCGCCTCTGGAAATGGATAATCCCATTGTTCAAGCAAAAAGCGCGGCAAAATACTCTGAAGCAGGCCTCGTACAGATACCCATTGTTGCCTCGCCTATCTCCAGTTTTACTGAAGTGATACGATCAGGCTGGAATGGTTTTTTGGCACACACGCAAGAGCAATGGTACAATCATCTCTCAACGCTGATTGAAGACGAACAACTCCGTGAAGATATGGGTAAACATGCTTTTGAACACGTCATTTCAACATTTGGTCCAGAGAACATGATACAAGAAACAAAATGCGTGTTTGAAACGATGGTCGCACGGAGAAGAACACCGGTGGCGTGATGACTTGAAAACTGATATCTTATGGAGGGACAAGCCTAGACATCACACGATTATGTTTCCGCAAAAGCAACTACGAACGAATACAAAAGACCTTTTCTTTGAACTCATTAAAATCGATTTTAAATTGCGGTATAACAATTCGGTTTTGGGTTTTGTTTGGGTCCTTCTCAAACCATTTCTCCTGTTTCTCATTCTCTATACTGTTTTTACTTTTATTTTTCTTAATGAGAAAAATTATGGGCTTAATCTCCTCTTAGGTATTCTCCTGTTTTCTTACTTTTCCGAAGGCACCACGCGCAGTGTCACAGCACTCACGGATAAGGCGCATATTCTCCTAAAAGTTGACTTTCCACGCACATTGACTGTATTTGTCCCGGTCGCCAATGCCCTGATCAACTTCCTTTTTGGTATGTTGATTTTCATTATATTTTGGCTCGTATCATCGCGGACACCTCTTGGTTTCGCTCTCTTTTCGCTTGCGCGTTTTCTTCCCATTGTCGCGCTTCTCACCCTCATGATCGTGGCATTCGCGTTTTTTCTTAGTCTTCTGTTTGTACGTTTCCGTGATCTCCACACGATTTGGGAACTTTTGATGAATCTTCTCTTCTATGCTACTCCCATTATGTACCCAATCACGATTTTTCCTGAAAACATACAGCGTTTCCTGCTTTTCAATCCTTTAGCCATAGTTATTACTGAAGGACGTCGAATTCTCGTGGAAGGTGTAGCGCCACATTTAACACCGTTTCTGATAGTGTTCATGGTGAGTGCTGTTTTTACTTTTTACGGTTATATCTTTTTTCAAAAGAATGTAAAAAAAATGCTTGAGTATCTTTAGGGACTGTTGCAGAATGTCATTTTGACTGCAATTTTCATATTTCGTCCAAAATTGTCTCAAAATTTTTTGGCTTACCTCAAGGTAAACCTAAAAATTTGTTCACCAATTTTGTCTCAAAATCTGAAAATTTCGTTACAAAAGCACATTCAGCAACAGTCCCATCTAGACATCACACTATGGCGCCTATTATTTCTATCGAAAACGTGAGTAAATCATTCATGTTGCCACATGAACGAGTAAATACGTTGAAAGCCTACTTTCTCCACCCTTTTCGTCGCCGCACGTTTGAACATTATACGGTTTTTAATTCTCTCTCATTTCAGGTACATCAAGGAGAGTGGCTTGGAATTATTGGAAGAAATGGTTCTGGTAAGTCAACACTTTTGAAACTCATTGCTGATATCTATCATCCTGATTCAGGACGTATACAGGTAGATGGTGCCGTGGTTCCATTCCTTGAGCTCGGGGTTGGTTTTAGTCCTGAATTAACAGCGAAAGAAAATATTTTTATCAATGGCATGATCTTGGGAATGTCTCGTAAAATGATTCGAGAACAGTTTGACGAGATCGTTTCATTCGCTGAACTGGAGCGATTTATTGATCAAAAAATGAAGAATTTTTCTTCAGGCATGCAGTTACGACTTGCCTTCTCAATTGCGATGCATATTCAAGGAGACATTTATCTTCTTGATGAGATACTTGCGGTTGGAGACAGCCAATTTCAGCAAAAATCTCTTACACGACTTTTGCGATTAAAAGAATCCAACAAAACCGTTATTTTTGTCAGTCATGATCTTAATAATTTGGCGCGGCTTTGTTCAAAAGCCATTTGGTTGGATCAAGGGCGTATCGCGTGTCAAGGTTCAAGTACCGAAGTGGTTGCCACGTATCAACAGGCAATGCGGTGATGTCTATAGAATGGGGTGGACAGGTGCCTGTAAGATGAAAAGGCGCACTTTTGCGCAAGATCTCTATGAAAAAAAATCTCCTCATGGTTATAACCCAAGGAGGAATTGGAGGAGCGCAACACCATGTACAACAACTGGCGAGACATTTTCAAAATACTGGGTTTACAGTGACCATTGCTTTTGGCGGAAATGATAATCAATTCAACTCGCTTGTTGCTTGCGGAGTGCGGATGAAGCCTCTGCGATTTATGAAACGCGCGATCCATCCGTGGTATGATCTCCTTGGTTTGTTTGAACTCTACCGATTCATCCGCAGTTTTCCTTGCGCGGTAGTCCACCTTCATAGTAGCAAAGCTGGCATATTAGGGAGTCTTGCCTGTGGCATGTATAATTTTTTTCATCCAAAAACTCGATTGAAAGTGGTTTACACAGCCCATGGCTGGCATTTCCTTGAACAGGGGAATGTTTTGTCGCGGACATTGAGTATGTGGTGTGAACGGTTTGCGTCATTTTTTCGCGATCATGTTATTTGTGTATCAACAGCGGACCTGCGCGCGGCGACGCGGAATCACATTATTGTTCCTTCCAAACTCATTACCATTCACAATGGTAATGAACCCATTCGGTATCATTCAAGAGAGGAGTCGCGCGCGAAATTGTTATCGTTTTCGCGATCGAATCAGAGTCGGGAGATTATCATAGGCACGATCGCCAATTTGTATCCTACCAAGGGACTCACGTTTTTGATTTCAGCGGTGCCCCGTGTTCTTACATTTTATTCCCAGATTCGTTGTGTGATTATTGGCGCTGGGCCACAACAAGAAGAACTTTTTTCCATGGTCAAGAGATTGGGTTTAGAGTCAATCATCATATTTTCCGGCACGATTCCACAGGCAGGATCACTGCTCTCTGGATTTGATATTTTTATTCTCCCCTCCATCAAAGAGGGGTTCCCTTATGTTCTGCTTGAAGCAATGGGTGCTGGTGTGCCTATTATTGCTACAACCGTGGGCGGAGTTCCAGAAATTGTTCAGCATGGTAGAGACGCATGGCTCGTTCCACCAGGAGACGCCTGTTCACTTTCTGCTGGAATAGAAAAATTGCTAAATGAACCTGACTTCAGAAACACCCTCTCAAGTAACGCGCGGCAACGCCTCCAATTATTTTCATTGGATACAATGCTCCATCAAACTGCCGCCATCTATGAAAAAACGATGACTGACTCCATTTGCATGTAAGAGTTGCGAGCAGTTTCAATAGTGTGATGTCTTGAGATGTTCTCACAACAACTCGTATTGTTTTCATTAAATGCGAGAGATTTTCTGCACCGGTTATATTATTTGATGGACGTGAAAATACTGAGAGTAGGACATTTCAATTTTGGTTTGACACATACTAAGAAAGATATTGCCATTTTTAATTTTATGTATTATCTTGCCATTCAGACAAAAGTTTATTAACAGTGGTAAAATAACGAAGAAAGGAGACCATCATGCTACAAGCAAAACACATTCAAAAAAGTTACGGCACTCTGACGGTGCTTTCTGATGTCTCCTTCTCCTTGTCTCGAGGACAGAAGGTGACATTAGTCGGCGACAACGGGAGTGGCAAGACAACCATTCTCAAGATCATTGCCGGTCTGACTGAATCTGATGCGGGTGAGATCGAACTTGCCAGGAATACGTGCATCGGCTATCTCCCACAAGACACCAGTCTCTCAGGAGACGAGACGATCAACGCGTATTTGAGACGGATCGCAGGCATCGATGCACTCCAGCAAAAACTCGAGGCACTTGCTCCTCATCTTGAGGATAAAGCGAAGTCGGACGAGTACGGAGATGCTCATGAGCAATACGAGCGTCATGACGGCTACGCCTTCGAGCATCGCATCAAAGTGATGCTTGCCGGTTTCGGTCTTGAAAACGTCAGCATCGAGCATCGTCTGTCTGATTTAAGTAGCGGACAGAAAAGCAAAGTGGCACTCGCGGGGATTCTCCTCAAAGGTGTTGACCTCCTGCTTCTCGATGAGCCGACGAACAATCTCGACCTGCCGGCACTCATCTGGCTTGAGGATTTCCTCATGAAAACCGATGCCGCCTGCATTGTCATCTCTCATGATCGCCGGTTTCTTGATCGGGTCGTGAAAAAAATTTTTGAGCTTGACCGGCATACGCGTGTACTCAACATTTCAGGGGGCACCTACAGTGACTACCTTGAGATGGTGGCGAAACGCATTGCCAGGCAGAAGGAAGAATATCGTCTCCAACAGGAGGAGATAGAACGCCTCTCCGATCAGGCACGACAGCAGAGAGTTGCTTCGGCCAAAGGTTCAAACTGGCAGGGAAGTGACAATGACAAGTTCCTGTGAGGTTTCAAACGAGATCGTGCAGGAAGATCGTCTCGTATGGCTAAGAACATCGAAAAGCGGATCGATCAAATGGACAAAATCGAAAAACCTATTGAACGCGATCCGTTTGAGATTCCGCTCAAAGCTGAAGTCGGTTCTGGAACGCTTGATATCCGGCTTGTAGATGTGGTAGCAGGATATTCGCCCGACGGCTTCACTATTGGTCCCGTGTCATTTGAAGCGCGGTATGGGAGCAGAATCGGCATCTTGGGTCGGAATGGCACAGGAAAGTCAACTCTCCTTAAGACCATCACCGGCCAATTGGTGGCGCAGAGTGGCACGATCGAGATCGGTTCTGGTGTCAAAATCGGAAACATGATGCAGGAGCATGAAAACCTGCCTCGTGACCGCACCCTCATCGAATTCCTCAAGGAACGGGCGGGGTTAAGAGAACAGGATTCGTATGCCATGCTCGCAAAGTTTGGTTTTCAAGAGGGTCAAGTAAAGCAGACGATCGGTACCTTAAGTCCCGGCGGCCGAGCTCGACTGCTTCTCGCCTTGTTTTCGGCTCAATCGGTCAACGTGCTGGTCCTTGATGAGCCCACCAATCATCTCGACCTTGAGGCGATTAAGGCTCTAGAGGAAACGATTGAAGCCTACCAAGGGACAATATTGCTCGTGTCTCACGATCGATACTTCCTTGAAAAAGCACGGCTAGATTCCACCTATACCTTGTCCGAAGGAGTCCTCACTAGAATTTCGGATTACAAGACGTATGTAGCGCAGGCCGAGGAGCGAGCATCACAGCTCTTGAAGTCACTGTAGTTCATGAACCCACTGTCTGAATTTTCCAGTCCATTATAATACAACAGGCAATATTCTTACACATTGAACCATGTTCAAGTGTTTAGAAAAATAGCCTGATCAGGAGATCATGTCAGTAGGACACTGTTTCGAAAAAGTATGGAGCAGTGCCCTTTTCTCTAGTCTCAAATTTTTGTTTCCGTTTTGCGTGTGATCATGATATAATGAGCACAATTTGACATTTATGAAAAAAATACTCAAGAAATGTCTCCGTTTTTGGACGAGACAGATTATTCAGAAGTACCAGCCAAGGATTATTGGCGTCACTGGGAGTGTGGGAAAGACAACCACAAAAGATGCGATATTCACTGTGCTCGCAACGAAATACCGAACACGGAAGAGCATCAAGAATTATAACAATGAGATTGGCGCGCCTTTGACCTTCATTGGCGCGATAAGTCCGGGAAAGTCGTTCCTGTCTTGGTTGCGAGTTTTTTTCAAGGCCATAAATTTAGTATTATGGCGTGATAGTGAGTATCCTGAAGTTATTGTCGTTGAACTTGGCGCTGACCGTCCCGGTGATATCGCGTATCTTGTAGATTTTATTCCTTGCGATATTGGAGTTCTCACAAATGTTGGTGAGGCACACATAGAGTTTTTTGGGAAAGTCGAAAATATTATCAAGGAAAAAAGCATATTGATAAAATCTTTGAAGAAGAATGGCGTCGCTATTCTTAATATCGATGATCATACTATCGCGGGACTGAAAGAGAATGTTCGTCTCAGGACGATGTATTATGGTTTTTCTGATCACGCTAGCGTTCATGCCTCTGATGTTGTTGTCTCTGGTCAGGTTTTTAGCACGAGAGGAGACGTGAATGACATCCGAGGTTTTTCGTTCAAATTAAATTATAATGGTAGCACCATTCCAGTCAGTTTGCCTAAGGTGATCGGACGACACCATGTCTACGCCGCTTTGGCCGCGGCGGCGGTCGGAATTGTTTTTGATATGAATTTGGTTGAAATTTCTGAAAGTTTAAAAAATTTTACGCCTCCACCCGGTCGATTGAATCTCATTCCCGGCGTAAAGCACACATTGATCCTTGATGATACCTACAACTCCTCACCAAGTGCTGTCAGGGTCGCGCTTGAAGTCGCGTCTGAAATCGTGCTCGATGAGGGCGTGGAAAAATTTGTCGTGCTCGGCGATATGCTCGAACTTGGGTCAGTGACAGAACCTGCGCATCGGGAGATTGGCACTCTGGTCGCGCGGTTCAAGTTTGACCATTTGATTACGGTGGGAGAGCGTTCCGCGCACATCGCTCGCGGGGCAGAGGAAGCCGGCATGTCTGATGAGAGTATTTTTTCTTTCTCTACTGCGGAAGATGCTGGCAAGTTTGTCCAACAACGGATCAAAGAAGGTGATCTCATTTTGGTGAAAGGCTCACAGGGTATGCGAATGGAAAAGGTGGTTAAGGAACTTATGGCCGAACCATTACGAGCCAAGGAGTTGCTTGTTCGTCAGGATGAGAGTTGGGAGTAGAAAATCTTAATCTGTGGCAATGAACGAATTTTATGGATTTTAAGCGCGATTCCATAGTGTGATGTATTTATGCTGATTGAAGATAGTTTTATAAAAAAATACTATAAAATAAGTTTGTTTTTTGTGGTGATTTCTTTATTTGAAGCGTTTTCCTATTTTTTTCGCGGTATTACGATTCTTAACTTTGTCTATCTTTTATTTGAAATGGTCTGGCTCGTGTATTCCATTGTCATGGTGATCTATATCAAGGTTCACGACTATCCAAAACCACTCTTATCCTTGCCATTGCTCTATTTCGCTTATTTTTTGATAAGTTTTCTGTATCTCTTTATGGTGGATCAACCCTTGGAAGGGGTTGACAGGGAGATGTTCATCCGTAATAATGCCATCATCGTAATTTGTTTTTCTGTTTTCAGTATAGTTGCGTATGGTGGCATCTGGAAACAGTATTTTCGTCGATATTTTTGAAATTGGCCCCATCGTCTAATGGTTAGGACGAAAGATTCTCAATCTTTAAATCGGGGTTCGATCCCCCGTGGGGCTGCGAGTGAACGAAGTGCATCAAGTCTCATAATTGTATTTTTTTGTCAAAAGAAAACCTCGACCAAGGTCGAGGTTTTTTACTGCTGTCAATCGGAAGAGGCGGACACTTCAGTTTCCTCTGGTTCCGCGGAGGGTTCTGAAACAAAAGGCACAGAAAAGGCAAAGATTGTGATTCTCTGTTTTGCTTTTGGTTCTTCTACCCCATTCAGGATGCCTGCTAACTTTTTTTGTATTTCATTAGAGACACCTGTTCTCGACTTGGGATAAACTGTAAACAGACTTTCCCAACCACCTGTATCACCTACTTGTACCTCCTGGAGTTGGATATAATCCCCAACACCTAAGTGAAACTCCTTCCGTATTGTTTCGAGAAGATCACTTATTTTTTTACAGCTGTCATCTGGTTTTGATTTTTTTTCTGCCCCACTCGGCGTAGAAGTTGTTTTCAAATGGTTGGTCACCTTTGTTCCTTCTGGGAGACTCATCTCACTAACAACCTTCCACTTTATTGTCGTTGATGGAGGTGAGACTGTGAAGATGAGTTGATTGAAATTGAGATAACCAGTGGTACCAGACTTGAGGTACCAAGTTATTTTTCTTGTTTTTTCTTCAATCTTCTCCGAGTGTCGAAGCACTTTTTCGCTGACCGGTGTTCGTTACCAGTGTCCTGATTCCTCTTTCAAGAGCCACAATTTGTCAGTATTGAGCCTCACGGTCACGTTCATCTCGTTCATTTCAATCTCAAAAGAAGTCAAACCGATGATTGCATTTGCTCTCTTTGGAGTCAATCTGTAGGTGGTGGTGCTACCAACAGTTTCCTTATGTTCCGTGATGTTTGTATCACTTTTCGCAATCGGCGGTGTCTTTTCGTCGGCCATCACGGGCATGCGAAACAGGAATACAGCCACCACCAGAGTCATCATCAAAGGTAAAATTTTGGCGTTTTTTGAAGACATTCTTTATCCTCCTTGTTGTTTAAATGCTCCATTGCCGTTATTATTACCATATTCTAAAGTATTTTGTCAATATTTGTTAGTTTTTTTCGAGTACAGTGCGTTGAAAGAAATCATCATTTTTGCTAATATGATATTGTAATCGCAGACAACAACTTAATTTTATATGAGTATGAATAAAAAAAAGATAGCTGTTGTTATTGTAATTTTTGTATTGGTCATCAGTGGGTATGTCGTGTTTACCCTCAAAAGTGGGGAAGAGTTGAATGAATCCTCACCACTTGATCAATTGCCTCAATCCGTAGCACCTCAAATAGAGGTGAAAGATAGTTTAGAAACGATGAGTGAAGAAACAAGGCGTGAATTAGAAGAGATGGTCACTGCTGTTAAGGAGAATGTGGTGGAAATGGTCGAATCAGAGCCCGCACCACTGCGATTGCTTGCTCAAGGCGATTTTATCCAGCGATTCCATAGCGTCAAAGGAAGCGCGCTGTTGATTACCACAGAAACCGGACAGATTGTTAGATTTGAAGACTTTGAGACAGACAATGGTCCACAGCTTCATATTTATCTATCGAAAGATTTAAGCGCGGATGATTTTGTTGATCTCGGCACAATTAAAGCCACGAAGGGGAATGTCAATTATGCGGTGCCACAGGGAACAGATACTAACAAATACAAATATGTGTTGGTATGGTGCCGGCCATTTGGAGTCCTCTTTAGTTACGCCAATTTAAAACCACTCTAAATCCATGGCAAAAATTTCTCTTTCGCCGAAATTTATTAAAGAAACTCTCATGCTCTTTCGAGAGCGGTCTTTGAAAGAGATATTTTTTGGGAAAAAAGTTGAGTTCACTGTTCAAGAAGAAAGGATAGCTCGCTTGTTAAAAGAAAACAGTGAGGAGTTTAGGAAAAGTGGTGGCAGACAAGGGACATTGGTCAAGATTGATCCCATCCACAAGGGTGTTGGCACGGTCTATCTTTTGCCCAACCAACTCGGTAATCATAAAACCGAGAGTTTGCTATTATTCGATAAGGATATCAAAATCACCGCCGGTCCAGATTTATGGATATACCTCTCAACTAATGAGGATGTAAAGAAGAATGGGTTGGGTGAATATCTTCAACTAATGCTCCTCAAAGGTACCAAGGGAGGACAAAGTTATACTGTAAGTAAAACACTTACTGAACTCGAGAAATTTAAATCAGTAGTAGTGTGGTGTAAGCAGTTTGAAGTGCTTTTTACCTATGCGATATTATTTTGATTTTTTCTATGCTCGGCGATTTTCTTTTCTGGCTTCATATTTTTATCATTGTGTTTTCGGTTTTAAGTGGTCTATGGTTACCCACTCTATTGGTTCTCGCTTTTGCTGTGTTACACAAAACACATCTCATTGTATTAGGGGATTGTCTTCTTACAAGGTTTAAGAAATATACTAAAACTATCAAGGAAGATGAAGTTTTTCTCCAATACGCGATGAAAAGACTTTTGAAGGTTGTCATTAGCAAGCGTGAAAGTGAATTAATTAACTATAGCATCTACGCGCTTGCTGTTTTTCTGTCATTAGTACATTAGACACATGAAATCGTGGTATATCGAGACTGTTACTGAATGTCATTTTGATTGCAATTTGAGACGGTAGAAAAATGCGATCTTCTTCGCTCGAATCTGCGGTGTACATTCGGCAACAGTTCCATATCATAGTGTGGTGTTTCAAGACAGCATAACTCCTATGAAAGATACTTTTTGGCAGGAATTGAAAAAACCTATCATGGTTCTAGCACCTATGGCTGATGTGACTGACGCCGCTTTTAGGCGTATTATTGCCAAGTACGGTAAACCAGATGTGACCTTTACCGAGTTTGTGTCGACTGATGGTCTTTTGTCTATCGGTCGTGATCATCTTCTCCATAATCTTTGGTTTACAGATGCTGAACGGCCAATAGTTGCTCAAATTTTTGGAAATAATCCAGAGTATTTTTATCGTGTCGCCCTCATGCTTCAAGAACTCGGTTTTGATGGAATTGACATTAATATGGGATGTCCTGAACGAAATATAGTGAAGCAAGGTTCATGCGCGGCGCTCATTCAGGAGCCTGAACTTGCTCAAAAAATTATTCTTGAGTGCAAACGAGGCGCGTCTCGTTTGCCTGTATCAGTGAAAACACGGATTGGTTTCAACCAAATCGAGACTGACCGTTGGATTCCGCGATTGTTGGAAGTCGAACCAGCCGCGATAACGGTTCATGGTCGCACCAAGAAAGAAATGTCCGACGTGCCGGCTCATTGGGATGAGATTGCCAAGACGGTGAAGATGCGCCACAGTAGCGGCAGTCGCACTTTGATTATTGGTAATGGTGATGTAGCAACCATTGAGGAGGCGCATGAGAAAGCTCATGAATATGGCGTTGATGGTGTTATGTTGGGACGAGCTATTTTTGGCAATCCGTGGCTGTTTCACACCCCAAACTCGTCTCTGACCATGGGAGGAGAAGGAGATGCCATAATAACTGTAAATGAAAAACTCAAAGTGATGCTTGAACATACTGTTCTTTTTGAACAACTTTTTGTTAATATAAAAAATTTTGCTGTTATGAAAAAACACTATAAGGCCTATGTAAGTGGTTTTGATGACGCCAAAAATCTTCGAGTTGCGCTTATGACAGCCAAGAGTGCGAGTGAGGTCGCGGTCATTGTTGATAACTTTCTTGGTGAGAAAATGGTATAATAAAAATTATTACTATTTATCGAACGGAACATTATGAAAAATTTGTGCTATTTTTGTCACTATAATCATGGCACTCTACGTCAAAAAGCTTTCAAAATTATTGGAAGTTTCCTCATATTGACCATGGGTTCGATTGCCTTGGCCTCAACTAAAATTTCAGAAGTCGCGGAACAACGCGCTTTTTTTATTGCGCAGTTGTTGCCTGAAGCAGTTATGGCGGCTGATGAGAGTAACAACAACTCCTCCACGAGCGAAAATACCATAAGACAGGATTCCAAATATGAACCATTTCCAAAACCAACAAGTGTGGAAACCAATCCAACGTCTGGTTCACAGGGCAAGGAAGGTGATGTCCCTGCTACTCATCCCGGTTCAGAACCAATGTATGATGATGGCAACGGCGAAGAGGATCATGGAGATGCCTTTGCAAAACGTCAGATCGAACAAGAAAAACGTCAGGTTCAGAGTCAATTCCGTCAACAGAAACGTCAGATAGGAAGTCTCTGCAAAAAATTAGAACGTCTCAAGGGAGCGACCGATGATATTGCTTCCTGCCAAACATTGCGCACTGAACTGGGAATACACGAGGAAAATATTAAGAATTGCCAAGATCCAGAGGAGTGTCGTGATTTTTTTCAAGAATTTTACGAAGCTGAATATTGGAATCAAATAAACGACTTAAGACAAAAAGTGGAATTACCGCGCGAACTCAATAATATCTTTAAGAATGTAACGCGGCTCAATAAACTACTCCTCCAGAAGAGTGTTGCCAAACTCGGACTCAATGTTGATGGATTACAGGCAAAGGTGAATGAGTGGTTAACACTCCACGAAGAAGCTAAATCATGTTACATCAGCGGTGATTTTGATTGCGCTCGCGATATTCTTGAGGAGTTTCAGCAAAATTCTCCAGGTGAATGTCACGGCGCGTTTGAGATGTACAAACGATTCATACAACAATTGCGCGTAGTCAAAGAGGAAGATACCAAACAAGATATTTCTGACCTTCTCATTGACGCTCTTGAGGATATGAATAATGGAGATTGCCGTTCCGCGAGATCGCAATTTGAGATGATACATCGTGAATTCGGACCAGATTTCTGGGAACAGTTTATGCGACGTGGTTTTGGAGAAGAAGGTAACGATGATCTCATGCGGAAACTTGAAGCTTTTCGACAGAAGTTTGAGGAAAACTTTCAATCTCATGAAGAGCGCGAGGAATAATTGCATAAGCTAAGATACATAGTGCACTCCTTAAAGATCCAAGGAGTATGCAAATACAACGAATATCGTA
>ORJL010765455.1_pt1 | contig 13500 bp, 12 predicted proteins | sample 1779941 | NCBI WGS metagenome assembly ORJL01 (sample SAMEA104232317, study PRJEB22302) | groundwater metagenome | biome: forest; feature: aquifer; material: groundwater | place: USA | collected 2011-08-07 | depth 5.8 m
GAGCCGTAGCCGAGAGCAGTTGAAAGACCTTTTCCGATTCAAGGTATTTCGTGACATATTGAATGAATCGCTCGCTCAGATTCGCCACGTCTGCGGGCTCCATTGCGTCCGCCTTCGGAACGTCGGGGTAGTCCGCAAACCAAAAAAGCGCCGGCAGCTCATCGAAAAAACGCAGGATCAAGGAGAGCGTCGCCGCGGACGCCGTTAGCACATCGGCATCGAACATGCTAAATGCGAGCTTTGACTCTACGGCATCATCGCGCGGGTCGGTTTCGTAGGTGCTCCCTGCATGAACAACCTGCGGTCTGGTGCGAAATGGGCACTCCGTCCAGACCCACGTCCACCAATGCATGGTACACAGCCACGAATCCAGCCTCGCAATGCCGTCATCGTGTACGCAATCACCCGCGTTGTAGAACACGCCATTCGGGAAGGGCGAATGATCCCCGTAAAGTGCCCGTGTCACGTCGGCGCGCATTCCGTCCAGATCGTCGGCCAAGGCATGCAGCGCATCGACGGCTTCATCGCTTCCGCCGAAGAAAAGGTGGATGCGATATGGCTTCTGCGTATTCGGGCGGAACGGGACAACATCCGGTTCCGCGACCACGGCGCGCCGCGGCTGAACCCCATTCGGCCAAACGGCGTGTGGCGGTAAGGGACCAACGAGTTCGGACTTGCCAAACCTGCAGGCTGCCAGCTTCTTCGGACGCCCGGTGGCAAGCCCACGGCCACCAGGGACGTTGGGGATGCGTATCGTCTCTCCCGGCGGAAGTACCAGCATGTGCCGCAGCCCCGGATGCTGTTTGGCGGCGGCGTCGGTGCGCGATTTCAGATCGTGGAGCACGTTCTGGACGAAATGGGATTGATACGCCATGCACGCAGCTCTCGGAGATAGCCTTCCGACCGGCGTGTCGCATAGCGCACGCACCCGCACCGGCCGAACCACCGTGCCGGTACCTGCCGCCCTCCCGCATGCGTCATGCTCTCCCTGCGCGCCGAATCTATCAACCAGGACGCGACAATCCGCGTTTGCGGCGCGCCCGGGCGCCGGCGTCAGCGCGTCCACGGGACGGTTCGCATCGGCTCCCCGAAGGTAACCGTCTCGAACCTTGGCGGTGCAAGGCCGACCGGGTCATGATGGGCCGGTATGGCGACTGTGCGAGCGCCACGCAAGCCTGCGAAGCATGCGCGAACGACGATGTGGCCCTCAACATTCACGACCGGCGTGAAAGGGGGGCATGACGCAGGCTGCCCTCGCGAAACTCGTCGGCACGACTCCCTCGGTGATCTCCCGGCTTGAGGATGCTGATTACATTGGACACTCGCTTACCAACCTGCGTCGCATCGCCGCGGCTCTGGATCACCGCCTGGAGATTCGTTTCATCGTGGCGAGAAAGAAGCTGGCGTAAGCCGGTTTCTCAAGATCCGAGCCTGCCCATGCGTCCTTGTTGGAAGTCGAGCACGGCTTGACGTAACGCTCCCTCTGTTTTCATCACGAAGGGACCGCGTCCGACAATCGGTTCACTCGTCGGCTCGCCGAATCGCGAAATCGCGTGCGAGGCGATTCTCCCAAGGCCGAGTCGCAGCGCCGTGGGTGGGGATTACCAGAAACCGGCTCCTCCATCCGCGGACCTATAGGTCGCCCACTTGACGCCGAGCTTTCGCATCCGAGCGCGGAGGGTGTACGGATTGATCGCCAACAGCTTGGCAGCGCCCCCGTTACCCTCGATTCGCCCGCGAGTTCTGGCCAGGGCGAGTTCGATGTGCCGTTTCATCGCGGCGTCGAGCGTCAGTAATCGCGAGTCAGCGGGCGCGACCGGTCCCTGCGTCGTGTCGAGGGCAGGCGGAATTCGGGTTGAGGACGGCGCCTCGGATGCGCCAAGGGCTCTTGCGAATTCCAGCGAGTTTCCGTTCCCGAGTATGACCGCCCGATCTATCACAGCGCCGAGTTCGCGCACGTTTCCAGGCCACGGGTAGGAAATAAGCAAGTGCAGATCGTCGGGCGACGGTGTGCGCGGTGTAAGGCCGAATCGCCGCGCCGATTTCAGTGCAAAATGCGCCGCCATTTCGGGGATGTCTTCCGGACGGTCGCGGAGCGACGGCAAATAAATCGGAAATACGGCAACCCGATACCAGAGATCCTCCCGGAACCGACTTTCGGCGACCATCGCTTGAAGATTGCGATGGGTGGCCGCGATGATTCGGACGTTCACATGAATTTGCCGCTGACCGCCGACACGCTCAAACGTGCCGTCCTGCAAAATGCGAAGCAAGCGAACCTGGGCCGCCGGCGGCAGATCACCGATTTCGTCGAGGAAGAGCGTGCCGCCGTCGGCGCGCTCGAACCAGCCCTTACGCAGATTGGCGGCACCGGTGAAGCTTCCTTTCTCGTGGCCAAAAAGTTCGGAATCGATCAAATCTGGCGGGATGGCACCGCAGTTGACGCGGAGGAACGGCGCGGCAGTCCTTGGCGACCGCGTGTGGATCGAGCGGGCAATCACCTCTTTGCCTGAACCCGTTTCGCCAAAAACTAGGACGGGGGCATCGGAGGGGGCCACGAGTTCGACTCGCTCCATGACGTGCCGCAACCCATTGTGGGCGCCAACGATGGTGTCGCCGACATCCTGCCGGCCCAGTCGAGTGAGCAACGATCGCTTGTCGGCCTCCGCGGCGTCACGAAGCGTCGCGATTTCTCGAACGCGCGCGTCGTTCTGCATCGCGACAGACAACGGCTCGGTCAGTCGCCGCACAAGCGATTCGTGCGCTGGAAGGAAATGCTCACCGCGCCGGGCCGTCACGACGACAACACCCTTCAACTCCTCGGCACTCGACAACGGGCCGATGATGAGGTCGCCCGCCAACTTCCGCGGCAGGGCGAATCGTAAATGGCGGGGGACTTTCGCTGCCGTTGAGCGGACCACCTCGTGGCGGCGGCACCATGCGAGCAGCTCGGTGAACTGCGCGGGCCTGCATTCGGTGCGCGGGGGCCACTCGGAAGGATTACCCAAAGCGGCATGGGCGATCGTTTCGACGGCCGAGCGGTGCAAGTCGAGCTGCCGGATCAGAAGATCGCGGATTGGCAACTCGGCGGCCAATAGACCGGCGATGCGGTCGGCCGCCTCGGTGATCTCGACGTGCCGGCAGACCTCGCGCCAGACCTCGGTGAGCAAGACTTCAACGCGCTCCATTGGGCGGGCTCCGAGTGAGATTATCCAACAGCCAGCCGTTATTAGTGACTGGCATCACTATCATATAAGACGGATGATTGTATGCAAGGCCTCGCAGATCCGCATTCACGGGCCAGGAATGCGGTTTTTCTGGTTTTCTCGCCTTGGCACGACACGTGCTCAATCGCACACCGAACAAATGGCACCACCGCAGATGTTGCGGCGGGGTCTGTCCCGCGGCCGGACCAGCGGTCGCCGGTGGGTCGCCTCGGAGTTTCGATCGCCAGAAAGACGGGGAGGGTCAGCATGAACGGCATCTGTAGTCGCACCCACTAGTCAGTTCACGACGCACCCTCTCGATTTACGTTTTCTGGAAGGCCGGATGCGCGGACGCCTGCGGGCGGTACGGGCATCATCTATCAACCGATCGCAGTCGCTTCGGTCCGTTGCACTTCGCCGCGTCTCGGCGCGGGGTCCGGTTTCGATGCGTCTGAAAGGAAAGAACTCCGATGAAGAATGACATTCGAAAGAAACAGATTCTGACGAGCGGGTTCACGCTCGTTGAGTTGCTCGTGGTCATCGCCATTATCTCGCTACTGGCGGCTATTCTGCTTCCGTCTCTCGCCCAAGCGCGCCAACAGGCCCGCAGCACGGTATGCACCTCGAACTTGAAGTCGATGTCCTTGTCGACGCAGTTCTACCTCAACAACAACCGCGAGATGTTCCCGGTCCGCACGGCCACCTCCGCGACGGGCGGCGGGAATGTTTTCAGCGCATTCGAGCCAACGCGGACCATCCTCAAGGAAGACCATCGCCCGCTCGAAGTGGCCGCCTGTCCGAACGATGCGGAACCGCTCCGCGTGTATGCCGTCGGCGAGGAGAAGAGCACCGACGCCGCCAACCTGGACACGCTCGGCATCGGTACGTTCTACAAACTTCCGGAGAAATACACGATCCGTTGGAGCTACGGCATCAACAATATGACCGGCGTGAAGCCGACCACGGATGCAGAGCGCGCCGTCTTCAATCCCAACTCGGCCGCGTATCGCGAGACGTCGAAGACGCTGTTGTACGCCGACTGCACCTGGGTGAACGCCCGCGCTCACAACACCTCGATCAACGACGCACCCAAGCTGAAGGGGCGCGTCGCCAATGCCAACGCTCCGTTCCGGTTCGATAAGTTGGCGGATATCCCCGACGAATGGAATCGTCCTCGCAACTCGGGCAGGCGGCATCCCTCCGGGAACAACGTGGTGTTCTTCGACTCACACGCCGAGACCGTCTCGCAACGGGCGTTGTTCGCGCCGGCAACGGTGCTGTACTCCGCGTCCGAGAGCTGGGATCCGACCGAAGGGGATACCTCGATCAAGTGGCCGTCGGGAGTGCAGGACCCCAACGATCCGAACCTGCCGGTACTTCCGTAGTCTCCCGCTCGCGCGAAGGCGGGAAGTCGGCGCCGTGCAAGCGGATCTGGAATTACAGGCTGCATTGAGGGCTGACCTGAGTAGGTAGAGATAACGCAGTCAACGCCCAATCGCAGCGCAGTGCCCGTTCGGCAGGAGTGTTGGTCGCATGAAACGCATGATGAAACCGTCCGGCATCGCATCGATGGCGTGCATCCTCGGTCTGGGGATGAGCGCGGGTTACGCGGGGGATCCGAAAAACGTCGAATTGCTGAACGTGTCGTACGATCCGACCCGCGAGTTCTATCAGGAATTCAATGAGGCGTTCGCCAAATTCTGGAAGGAGAAATCGGGCGCGACCGTCAAGGTGAACCAATCCCACGGCGGCGCAGGGAAGCAGGCGCGGGCGGTCATTGACGGACTTGAGGCCGACGTGGTGACACTCGCCCTTGCGTACGACATCGACGCGATCTCGGAGAAAGCAGGACTGTTTCCCGCGGATTGGCAGAAACGCCTCCCACACAACAGCGCTCCGTACACGTCGACGATCGTGTTTCTCGTGCGCAAGGGGAACCCTAAGGGAATCAAGGACTGGGGCGACCTGCTCAAGCCCAACATTGAGATCATCACCCCGAACCCCAAGACCTCGGGCGGCGCACGCTGGAACTACCTTGCCGCGTGGGGATATGTCTTGCAGAAGGAACTTGGCGATTTCTCCAAGCTTCGGGATCCCCAATACGCGGACGCCGTGAAGACCGCCGAACAGAAGGCGCGGGAGTTCGTGACCGCGCTCTTCAAGCGTGTCCCCGTGTTGGATTCCGGGGCCCGGGGTTCCACGACGACCTTTGCGCAGCGCGGAATCGGGGACGTGTTTCCGTCGTGGGAAAACGAGGCTCACTTGGCCGTTCGAGAATTCGGCGCGGACAAGTTCGAAATCGTCGCGCCATCGGTGAGCATCTTGGCCGAACCGCCGGTCACGCTGGTGGACAGGGTGGTGGACAAGCACGGCACGCGCGAGGCGGCGCAGGCGTATCTCGAATTTCTCTATTCGCCGGTCGGACAGAAACTTGCCGCGAAGCACGCCTACCGACCCATCGAACCCAAACACGCGGATCCGGAGGACCTCAAGCGCTTTTCGCAGATCCGACTTTTCACGATCGACGACGCGTTCGATGGTTGGAAGAAGGCACAGAAGACGCACTTTGATGACGGAGGCGTGTTTGACCAGGTGTATCAGCCGGGGAAATGACCGATCGAAGGATCGGTCGCGCTCCCTTTCTCTCCCGGACGCGAGTGAAGGGTCGGGGGAACTGTGCGTCCCACACAGCTCCCCCGACCTCACCGCTCGCGTGTAAGCGATTGGCGACAGAAGCAGCGCGTTTAGGACGGGAAGACCAAATGGCGGTGTTGCGAAAAACGCGAAGTGCATTGCCCGGATTCGGGCTCACGATGGGTTACACCTTGCTGTATCTGAGCTTGGTCGTGCTGCTTCCGCTGTCCGCGCTGTTCGTCAAGACCGCCACGATGAGCTGGGATCGATTTTGGCAGACCGTTACGGACCCGCGGGTCGTCGCCGCGTATCGACTGACGTTCGGGGCCTCGCTGATCGGGGCTTCGATCAACGCCGTGTTCGGATTGCTCGTCGCATGGACCCTCGTTCGATACTCCTTTCCCGGAAAGAAAATCGTCGACGCGATGGTCGATTTGCCGTTCGCGCTTCCGACGGCGGTGTCGGGGATCGCCTTGACCGCGATCTACGCACCTCACGGTTGGATCGGCCGGTTCCTAGAACCGCTGGGAATCAAAGCCGCGTTCTCGTCGCTTGGAGTCGTGATCGCCCTGACGTTCATCGGGCTGCCCTTCGTGGTTCGGACGTTGCAACCGGCGATCGAGGATTTGGACCGGGAGGTTGAAGAGGCCGCCGCGAGCCTTGGCGCACCGCGGTGGCAAACGCTCTATCGAATCGTCTTTCCCGCGATCCTCCCGGCGCTCTTGACGGGTTTCGCTTTGGCTTTTGCCCGCGCGCTCGGGGAATACGGCTCGGTGGTTTTCATCTCGGGCAACATGCCGATGCGCACGGAAATCGCATCTCTGCTGATTATCACGAAGCTCGAACAGTACGACACGGCCGGTGCTACTGCGATCGCGGTGGTGATGCTCCTGGTCTCGTTCGTGCTGCTGCTGACCATCAACGTCATTCAGTGGTGGGGGGCGCGGCGGTCTCAGGCGTGAGCATTCGGCTATGACCGGAGCGGTTCCCATTCCGATTCCCACAAGCACAGAGGTCGCTCCGCGCCCAGCGGTTTCAACCGGAGGCTGGACCCGCTTCGTTCTGATCGGGATCACCCTTTGCTTCCTCAGTGCATTCCTGTTTGTTCCCCTGCTAGCCGTCTTCGTCGAGGCGTTGCGAAACGGAATCGGCGTCTACTTCGCCAGCTTGGTCGAGAAGGACGCGCTTTCTGCGATTCGATTGACTTTGATCGCGGCGGGGATTGCGGTGCCCGCCAATCTCGTTTTTGGTTTGGCGGCGGCGTGGGCGATCGCCAAATTCAACTTCGTAGGTAAAAGCGTGCTTATCACACTGATCGATCTCCCTTTCGCGGTTTCGCCCGTCGTGTCGGGATTGGTCTATGTCTTGCTCTTCGGGTTGCAGGGCTGGTTCGGACCGTGGCTTTCCGAGCACAATATCAAGATCATTTTCGCCGTACCAGGAATCGTTCTCGCCACGATCTTCGTCACGTTCCCTTTCGTCGCGCGTGAGTTGATCCCGCTGATGCAAGGGCAGGGAATCGACGAGGAGCAGGCCGCGTTGTCGCTAGGTGCCAGTGGGTGGCAGACGTTCTGGCGCGTGACGCTCCCTAACGTGAAGTGGGCCGTGTTGTACGGCGTCATCCTCTGCAACGCCCGGGCGATGGGCGAATTCGGCGCGGTATCGGTCGTGTCCGGTCATATCCGCGGTATGACGAATACCATGCCGCTGCACGTCGAGATTCTGTACAACGAATACAACTTCGCGGCTGCTTTCGCGGTGGCGTCACTGCTTGCAATGTTGGCCCTGGTCACGCTCGCCGCGAAGGCAGTCGTCGAACGGAAGGCGCACATGGGTCCGCGCCGCGCGACGCTGGGAACGGAGCCATCACCATGAGCATCGAAGTCCGCGGCATCACTAAGAAGTTCGGCGATTTCCGGGCGCTGGACAACGTGTCCCTGCATGTGCCCACGGGGCAATTGGTCGCCCTGCTGGGGCCTTCCGGTTCCGGAAAGACGACGTTGCTGCGAATCATCGCCGGGCTGGAGTTCGCCGATCCGGGCAACGGCACGGTCCTGTTTCACGATGAGGACGTGGCGGACCGCCGTGTCGGGGAACGTCGCGTCGGGTTCGTTTTTCAGCACTATGCACTATTCCGGCACATGTCCGTGTTCGAGAACGTGGCGTTTGGTCTGCGCGTTCGACCGCGGCGCGAGCGGCCTGCGAAGTCCGTGATCCGCGAGCGGGTGATGAATCTGCTGAAACTTGTGCAGCTCGATTGGCTCGCGGACCGCTACCCATCGCAGCTTTCGGGCGGTCAGCGTCAGCGCATCGCACTGGCGCGGGCGCTGGCCGTGGAACCGAAGGTCTTATTGCTTGACGAACCCTTCGGCGCGCTCGACGCGAAGGTTCGCCAGGAACTTCGCCAATGGCTGCGACGGCTGCACGAGGAGATCCACGTCACCACGGTTTTCGTCACGCACGACCAGGAGGAAGCGCTGGAGCTGGCGGATCGCGTGGTGGTGATGAACCACGGTCGGATCGAGCAAGCGGGCACGCCCAGCGAAGTCTTCCACGACCCGGCGAGCGAGTTCGTGATGAACTTCTTGGGGCATGTCAACGTCTTTCATGGGCGCGTGGAGGAGGGGAGGCTCCATTTCGGCGACGTGGCGATCGAGGCTCCGCCACAGTACCAGCAGAACTCCGAGTCTGTGCGTGTCTTCGTTCGACCGCATGATTGGGTGGTCGAGAACCACGCCAACGGAACGCCGAGCTTGAAAGCGGTCGTTCATCTGGTGAACGCGGCCGGGCCGCGCGTGCGGTTGCAGCTTGTGACGGAGGTCGGAGAGCAAATCGATGTCGAGATGTCGCAGGAGCGCCATCGCGAGCTTGCTCTCGAGTTCGGCGCAACGGTGTTCCTCGCGCCCCGGGAGATCAAATTGTATCTCGATGGCGCGAATGGCTACGCGGCCTATCACGCCGCTCGCGAACACGTTCGGCAACAGGAACGGAACGAGTCGCCGACGGGGCCGTGAGTGGGAGTTCTTGGGTTTGTTAGAGAGGAGACGAAATGTTCAAACGACGATGGATGTGTTCGCCGCAGGCGGTCTTGGTCTTGGCCGTCTCCGGGTACTGCGGTGGTTGTCAAAAACCCGCCCTGACCGAAGTCCGCGGAAAGACCTCGTTCGGTCCGGAGTTTCGACACGGCGGCACGACGAACAGGGCCGAAATTCGATATGACGCTCGCCAAGCCGTGGAGCTGCGCTGGGACAACGGTTGGACATCCGGTCTGACGTATCGCCGGCGTGATATCGACAACGGGAGCGGGGACAACGAGAACCTGTTCCTCTTCGAGGTGGGATATCCAATCTGGAAGGCGCCGAAGAAGGAAGAGAAGAAGGCGGAGGGCCTTCAGAAGCGCGTGGATGATCTGGAGAAGGAACTCGCGGGATTGCGCGAGAAGTTCTCAAGCGGGATCTCGCCGACGCTGGCGCCTCAGGTGTCCGCGGTCGGATCGGCGGGAAATTCCCAGGTCGCCGACGTTGGGCGTTGATCGTTCAGATTGTTCGTACCATTAGGGAGCAAGAAAATGATGAAGTATCGGTATCGCTGTGTCGGATTCGTCTTTCTGTTGTCGCTCACACTAGCGGGCGGCTGTTCGCACATCCAGGGCCTCAAACAAGGGTTGACCAAGGGCCTTTCGGATTCGATCTCGGCTGCGGTCGAGTCGGTCCTAACGGGCCTTCTGACTCCGATCACCGGAGCGGAATAATTCCGTCCCACGAGTTAAGGCTGCGCCGGTCGTTCGGCGCCCTCCGCTGCGCACGAAGTGGATGCACGCGGCGGGAGCACCGTTCTCGGTCGGGATTGGTCTGAGTACACCGGCGTGCGCCGGACGGTCATCCGGGCACACGTTTTCGGGGACACGGGCCGTTCGCGGTTCGTGTCCCCTGCGCGCGCCCAAGGTCATCCTTACACTTTCCTTACGCCGCACGCCTATCTCTTGACAGCATCCTGATATGGCGCGTGCTACGCTTCCAATGGCTTGAGGCGAGTGGAGCGCGCGAATATGGATGCCGCGTTTTTGATTTTGGGCGTCGGGTTCTTCGTGATCTCGATTGCCATCGTCCAGCGGGTGTTCCCGAGGGTGCGGCCATGAGCGTGTTGCACGTGATCAGCGCGATTCTCGCTGGGCTGCTCCTCGTTTACCTGTTCGTGGCCATGCTCAAGCCCGAGTGGTTCTAATGACCGCAAGCGGAATGCTTCAGATCGGGCTGTTCCTCGGGGTGCTGCTGGCGCTGGCCAAGCCGCTGGGCACCTATATGGCGGCCGTGTACGAAGGGCGCACACCTGGGCCGGCGCGTTGTCTTCTCCCTGTCGAAGCATTCATCTATCGCGTTGGCGGCGTGCGCGCGGGCGATGAAATGGATTGGAGGCAGTACGCGATCGCGATGCTGCTGTTCCACTTGGTCGGCTTCGTCGCACTTTACGGTTTGCAACGCGGCCAAGCCTTTCTGCCGCTGAATCCCGCGAGCCTCGCCGCGGTTACTCCCGATTTGTCGTTCAACACAGCCGTCAGTTTTGTGACCAACACCAACTGGCAGAGCTATGGCGGCGAAACGACGATGTCGTATCTCACGCAGATGGCCGGGCTCACGGTACAGAACTTCGTTTCCGCGGCCGCGGGCATGGCGGTTCTCGTGGCCCTGATTCGGGGGTTCGTGCGACGGCGCGCATCGCGAATCGGAAACTTCTGGGTCGATCTGACGCGTTCCACACTCTACATTCTGCTGCCGCTTTCCGTCGTTCTCACCCTGCTCTTGGTTTCGCAAGGCGTCGTGCAGACTCTCAAGCCATATCAGACCGCCGTGCTACTTCAGCCAACGAGCTACAAACAGCCTGCCCTGGACAAGGATGGGAGCGCGGTCAAAGACGCCAACGGCCAACCGGTGACCGAGACCGTGGTGGTAACGGAGCAGCCGATTGCCGTTGGTCCGGCCGCGTCGCAGATCGCGATCAAGCAGCTCGGGACGAACGGCGGCGGGTTCTTCAACGTCAACTCGGCGCACCCCTTCGAGAATTCGACGCCGCTCTCCAACTTCCTTCAGATGTTGGCCATACTGCTGATCCCGGCAGCGCTCTGCTACACGTTCGGCAGGATGGTCAAAGACACACGACAGGGTTGGGTGCTGCTCGCGGCCATGACGGTTGTGCTGGTGGGATTCCTCGGGATGTGCCTCTGGTCGGAGACGCGCCCGCATCCTGATGCGGTCGCATTGCACCTCGCAACCGACGCGGACGGGGGCTATGCGGCCAACATGGAGGGCAAGGAGGCTCGCTTCGGCGTGGCCAACTCCGTCCTATGGGCCACGGCTACGACCTGCGCGTCGAACGGATCGGTTAACTCCATGCACGATTCGTATACGCCGCTGGGCGGCCTCGTGCCCATGGTGCTCATGCAACTCGGAGAGGTCATCTTCGGCGGAGTCGGATCGGGCTTGTACGGCATGATCGTGTTCGTGGTGGTGACGGTCTTCATCGCGGGGCTCATGGTCGGCCGGACGCCGGAGTACCTGGGAAAGAAGATTGAGGCCCACGAAATGAAAATGGCGTCGATCGCGGTGCTCGCGCCGTGCCTATGCGTTCTGGTGGGGACTGCCATCGCGGTGATGACCTCGCAGGTCAGCGCCTCGATGTCCAATCCACTCCCGCACGGGTTCTCGCAGGTGCTCTACGCGTTTTCGTCGGCGGCCAACAACAACGGAAGTGCATTCGCCGGCTTCGGCGCCAACAATCCGACCATGAACACGCTCCTCGGACTGGCGATGCTGATGGGTCGATTCTGGATCAAGATCCCGGTGATCGCTCTCGCCGGAGCGCTCGCGGCCAAGAAGCATGTTCCGGTCTCGGATGGGACCATGCCCACTCATACGCCCCTGTTCATCGTTTTGCTCATCGGCGTGGTGATGATCGTCGGCGCACTTACCTTTGTTCCTTCCCTCGCCCTGGGGCCTATCGCCGAGCACGTGGAACTAATCGCTTTCGGGTGAGATATGAGTCTTACGGCACAAAGCAAGAGTCGTCCCCTGTTTGATTTGGCCATCGTCCGCCCGGCGGTGATCGCGTCGCTGCGCAAGCTCGATCCGCGGCATCAGGTTCGCAATCCTGTAATGTTCGTCGTCCTGATCGGTGCAGCACTGACACTTGTGTTGTTTGTGCAGTCATGGATCGGTTCCGGAGAGGCATCACCCGGTTTTACTCTGGCAATCTCGCTCTGGCTCTGGTTTACAGTTCTTTTCGCCAACTTCGCCGAGGCAATGGCGGAAGGGCGTGGCAAAGCGCAGGCCGATACGCTGCGCCGCAGTCGACGGTCGATTCTTGCAAGGGTGCTAGTGAACCAAGACTATGATTCCAGGCGGGGTCAGCCATCCGGTTTGATCATAAACGGTCAGGTCGCCCCCCATGCAAGCGACGATTTGCGTAAGGGGATGATTGTCTTGGTCGAGGCCGGCGAGTTCATTCCACTTGACGGAGAAGTGATTGATGGCGTTGCCTCCGTAGATGAAAGTGCGGTAACGGGGGAAAGCGCACCGGTGATTCGAGAGAGCGGCGGTGATCGAAGCGCCGTCACCGGCGGAACCCGCGTCATTTCAGACTGGTTGGTCGTACGCATTACATCGAATCCCGGCGAGAGCTTCGTTGACCGCATGATCGCGCTGGTGGAAGGCGCCAAGCGGCAAAAGACGCCAAACGAAATCGCGCTGAACATCCTCTTGGCGGCCATGACGATCATCTTCCTTGTGGTCTGCGCGACCTTGCTGCCGTTTTCGCTCTTCACGGTGAAGTCACTCGGTCGCGGCGACGTCATCACCGTAACTGCGCTGGTTGCCTTGCTGGTCTGCCTGATTCCTACAACCATTGGCGGACTGCTGTCCGCCATCGGCATCGCGGGAATGGACCGCATGATCCAGGCAAACGTGATTGCCATGTCCGGCCGGGCCGTCGAAGCCGCCGGCGATGTCGATACGCTTCTACTCGATAAGACCGGAACGATCACACTCGGCAACCGACAGGCTACCGAGTTCATTCCCGCCGACGGCGTTCGTATGGACGAACTCGCCGACGCCGCGCAACTTTCTTCATTGGCCGACGAAACGCCGGAGGGGCGCAGTATTGTTGTGCTTGCCAAGGAGAGGTACGCACTTCGCGGACGAGACGTCGAAAAATTGCACGCGCATTTCGTTCCCTTCACGGCCCAAACGCGCATGAGCGGCGTTGACTTGAACGGATCACAGATTCGAAAGGGCGCCGCAGATGCCATCGAGCGTTTTGTCCAAGGCAAGGGCGGAACCTTTCCAACCGCGGTACGAACCGCGGTTGAAGCCATCGCAAGGAACGGCGGCACACCGCTTGTCGTGGCCAAGGATGCCAAGACGCTGGGCGTGATTTACCTCAAGGACATCGTCAAAGGCGGTATCAGGGAGCGCTTCGCCCAGCTTCGCCGAATGGGCATCAGGACCATCATGATCACCGGCGACAATCCGCTTACCGCGGCGTCAATCGCGGCCGAGGCCGGCGTGGACGATTTTCTGGCCGAGGCCACACCCGAGGCGAAGCTCAAACTGATCCGTGAGAACCAGGCCGGAGGCAGGCTGGTCGCCATGTGCGGCGATGGCACCAA
>ORJL011650196.1_pt1 | contig 13499 bp, 12 predicted proteins | sample 1779941 | NCBI WGS metagenome assembly ORJL01 (sample SAMEA104232317, study PRJEB22302) | groundwater metagenome | biome: forest; feature: aquifer; material: groundwater | place: USA | collected 2011-08-07 | depth 5.8 m
CCAGTTGCTTTTAAATCATTGTGCACCTGTGCTCGCTGTTCATCGGTCAGTGCTCGCACGACCTTCAATTGCAGAATGATTTTATCAAGCGAATGGGCAATTGCTTTTCGTGTGGTTCGTGTGGTTCGTGGTTCAGGCTTCCGCTGCGCACTCGATTCGCACAGTAGTTTCCACCGTTTCGCTCGGTTCGAGCCGCAGGCATTCGCGTTTCTGCGCTGACTCGGCCAGCGAAAGCCGGGGCGTCGTGCACGGTTCGAGAATCAGCACCTCCAAGTCGCGCCAACCGCCATACGAGGCAAACAACCAGACGGAACTGAATATCTCTTTCGAAAAGCGCAGCCGAAACGACCAGCGTTCTGCCAAATTGCGCAGTTCGCAGACGCCGTCCGTCAGCTCCAGCAAATAAAGAAACTCGGCGCCTCGGCCAAGCTCGGGAACGCGATGCAACAGCGGCTGTTCCGCCCACGGAAATCTGCCGAGCCCAGGCATCCGGCTCCATTGCGGGTCCGCCACCTCAGCGAGCGTCGCCGGCACGACAATCTCGGTGTCTTTGGCAATGCGAAGCGCGGGGTGCAATTTCCAGAGGATATCCCGCGCCGATCGGCCGATGTTTTCGAGCCGATAATCGAGACGGATGGAATTTCCTTCCAAACTGATGATTTTGCGATAACGCAGCGGAGTTATTGGAAGCGTCCCTTCGAGCACAACCGAACTTCCCTCGACGCGATGCTTCAACGGCGTGGTCCACAATTCCCCATGGTCGACCAGATTCTCTCCATTCACCTGCTCGGCCATATCATTCGGGAGCAATTCGTCGAACCCGCCAAAGAAGTGGTCGTCGTAATTGGCGCCCATCGGCAGCGACTGCAGCCTCAGCTTGGGATGATGCCAAAGGAATTGCCGGCCGCTTGGGCGATGTTCGATCGTCCAGATTTTCCCGCCGAGTTGCGGAAGAATTTCGATGCGCAGGAATTCATTTTCCATTCGAACCACGGAAAAACCTTGAAACGTCCAATCGTCGTTGAGGTGGGTTGCCATGTGATCTTCACCAGTACTTCCAGTAGATGCAAACGTACATCACCCCTGCCACTGCGCACCAAGTGCCGACGCGTTGGTACCAGGGCAGGGGAAGCGCGCCCGCGGCAGATTCCGCCCGGCCCGGCCGCCACAAATACGGAGCGATCGCTGCATACTCCGGCGGCCGCGAACCGAGGCTGATGGCGACCATCAACAACGCCGCGGCGAACCAGAGGATGAGCGCGAATGTGAACAGGTGCATTTTCCAGCCGAGCCCCGGCACTGTCAGCCAGGAACTGTCACCGAGGATAAACGGAATCAAAACGAACGGCAGAACGAAAATGAAAGTGGCCGTGGCCGCGGTGGCGGTGGCGCGTCGCCAAAGCACCCCCAGCGTAAATGCGAGCATGATCGGAATCGCCAGGATGGACCACGCATTCTGCGAGTAGATGAAGATATATTTGTATTTCATCGCCACGAAGCTCAGCGGCGCCGCAATCAGCAACGTGATCGTTCCGGCTATCCGGCCAATCCGGATCAACTGCGGTTGGCTGGCATCCGGTCGCAGCCAGCGTTGATACAAATCCACCGTGAAAACTGTGGCCGTCGCGTTCACGACCGAACTGATCGTTGACATCACCGCCGCCAGAACTCCAGCGATGACCAATCCGCGCAGGCCAGGTCCGATCAAATGGCCGACCAGATGAGGCAGGGTGGCGTTGACGTCGGCTTGGCCGGCGGCGCTGATCGGCAGCGGCGGCAACACGCCGCTCGCAATCAAGTCGTGCGCGATGTAGCCGGGAAAGGCGCAGCACAACGTCAGCACCGGCCCGAGGAACGCCGTTAGCAACACGCCCATTTGGCCGTGCCACCGGTTCTTCGCGCCGAGGCACGATTGCACATAAAACTGATTGGTCGCGCAGTACCAGACGTTGGTCGAGATCGCGAGCAGCAGAAGCCCTGGCCAAGGCAGACATTCGTCATTGAGCCCGCGGATCAGGTGCGGTTGCGGCATGCGTTCGAGCAGACCGGACCAGCCTCCTTGCACATGGCTTAACCCGAGCCCAAAAACAATCAAGCCGCCCGCCAGCAGCAACACGCATTGGAACGTGTCTGTCCAAGCGACCGATGACATCCCGCCGATCACCGTGTAAAGACCGGTAAAAGCGGCCAGAGCCAGCACGCCCCAGACTGGATCAAGCCCGAGAAAATATTTCAACGCCGCCCCGCCCAGCGCGAGCACCATCACGAGCGTCACGCAGGCGTTGTTGAACAGCGTGTAGCCCGCGAAACAAAGGCGGGTGCTCTTGCCGTAACGTTTTTCCAAATACTCGGGAATCGTGGTGATGCCGGAGCTCAAATAAACCGGCAGGAACACCAGCACCATGAGCGCAAGCGCTGGAAAAACGGCGAGGTCCCAGTTGGACACCGCCAAACCGGCGTCCATTCCGTACCCGACTTCGCCCAGCATCTGTTCGGCGCTGATCCCAGCCGCAATCATGGTGAGGCCGACCACCCACCAGGGCAGCGTTTGTTTGGCGACAAAAAAATCCGTGGACGATCCCTCCGTCTTGCGCGCGGACCAAAAGCCGATGCCAATGGTCGCAATCAGATAGGCCGCGATAACCGCGTAATCAATGGTTGTCAGCATGCCTGTTGACCCTGTTGTTGCATAAAATTTGCGCCGCGCCTCACCTTTGATTCCGCCCCCCGCGCTGTAGCAACTATGATTTGCATCAGCGTTGAGTTGGGTTGAGTTGACCTTAAAACGTCACGGATAATCCGCCATCCACCACGATCGTTTCGCCGGTGATGTAGCTGTTTTCAGGACCGGCCAAAAACAGAATCACGCGCGCGATTTCCTCCGGTTGCGCCGGCCGAGCGAGCGGAATTCGCCGGCGTTTGATGTAAATTTCCCGGAACGTTTCTGTTTCCAGTTCGTTCACTCCATTTACGAGCGACATGGGCGTGTCAACAAAGCCGGGCGCGACGCCGTTCACCAAAATATCGTGCGGCGCCAATTCGACTGCGAGAGCCCGGGTCAGTTGGTCGAGCCCGCCCTTGGCCACGTCATAATGAGAGGAACGATTCTCGGCGAGAAAAGCGTGGACTGACGAGACATTGACGATTCGTCCTGGCCGGCCGGCTTGGATCATCCGAGCGGCCGCCGCTTTCGAGCAACGGACCGCCCCGAAGAGATTGGTTTCAACGACGCGTTGCCACTGCTCAAAACTGTCATGAACGAAATCGTGCGACACAAACAGCGCCGCGTTGTTCACTAGAATGTCAATCCCGCCCGCGTTCTTCACGAGAGTAGCGGAAACGAGCAGTTCGGCCGTTTCGGGTTTGGCAATGTCGCCAATGACAGCTTCCGCTTCGCCTCCGCGCGCCCGAATGCCCGCCACGACCTCTTGCGCGGAAGCCGCGTTCTTATCATTCACGATCACGCGCGCCCCTTCCGAAGCGAACAGTTCGGCGGTGGCGCGTCCGATGCCGCTGCCGCTGCCGGTGATGATGGCCGTTTTTCCACGGAGACGCATGTTCGAGGCGGTGTAACGGAATGCCAGACAGGTGTCAAAAACCAAGTGCGCGTAGAGGAGCGCGGACAGCTTGTCGGCCGTGGCACGAACCGTAGCGCAGACATTCTTGTCGGCGGTAATACGATCACCGATACGCACATTCACGACCGTAGCGCAGACATTCTTGTCGGCGGGTTACCGGAGCTTTCTAGCTCCTCATTCAACCGGGCGATTGGAAAAGCGCCCTCACTGCCCGCCTTGGAGGCCTTCGCTACAGCAGCGATTCGCCCCGTCTTGGACCTGCGCCAAATTTGTCCGGTGGGGCGAGTGTACTCGCGAGCCGCGCTTTCCATGCTCCTGCTCAGCTCGTCAGTAGCTTCGCCCCACCTGTGCTGCTTCGAAGCACCGCGTTGCAGCCATTGAGATTGAAAGAAAATGCCTTTCCCGCATCATCCGCCTGATCACCCCGGGCGAACCAATTCTTATGAAATCGACCTCTTTTCTTTTTTTAATTTTCTTTTTGGCAACGGCCGCGAGCCAGTTGTTGCACATAGAAGCCGCGGAACCTGTCGTGTTGTTGCGTGACGCCCCCGAAATTTATTTTCCCGGCGCGCCGCCCGCGGGCCAAGCCACGCATGGCGAGACCGACTGCAACAGCCCGCTGCACTGGGAAGGCGACACGTTTTACATTTTTAATTCCGCGGGTCATCCGTATCGCAGCTCGGGCCGGAAGCTGTTCGAGTTCGAAAGCAAATACCTGAAATGCGAATACAACAACAAGACCAATGGCGGACGGTGGATCGAAGCAACCTGGAAACTCGAGCATGGGCCGCTCTACGGCTGGTATCATTTCGAGCCGACCGGCGTTTGTTCAGGGACCCGGCTGACCGCTCCGAAGATCGGCGCCGTTCGCTCGAATGACAACGGCGCGCATTGGCATGATCTGGGGGTGGTGCTGACCGCGCCGGCCGATTCGTTGCGTTGCGATACCAAGAATTATTATTTCGCGGGCGGCAACGGCGATTTTTCGGTGATGCTCGATGATGCTGGCGAATTTCTTTACTTCTTCATCAGCACCTACACCGGCGGGCTATCAGAACAAGGCGTGGCCGTGGCCCGGATGCGTTGGGCCGATCGCGAAAACCCAGTGGGCAAAGTCTGGAAATTGCGCGACGGAAAGTGGGACGAGACGGGTTTGGGCGGGCGCGTGACTTCGATCTTTCCCGCGAAAACGGATTGGCACATGGCAACGGCCGACGCGTTCTGGGGTCCTTCCGTTCATTGGAATGCGCACTTGAAAACTTACGTGATGTTGCTGAACCGGACCATGGACAGCGAATGGAAGCAGGAAGGTGTTTACGTCTCGTTCAATCCTGATTTGAGCAAACCGGGTGGATGGTCCGCGCCAAAAAAGATTCTGGGCGACCTCAGGAAAGACCAGTGGTACCCGCAAGTGGTCGGCTTGGACGCAGGCGGAAAGGAATCAGACAAATTGGCTGGTGAAAAGGCTCGGCTTTTTATCCGTGGCGAATCGCGTTGGGAAATCCTGTTTCAGCAGTGAATCCGCGGTCCAACCGTCGCTCCCCGACGGGATGTCTTGTTTTGCCTCTGGTCCCGGCGATAAAGCCCCAGCTCTTGCTCTTTCCATAAAAAAAAGAAGCGCAAGGCCAGGACCAAGAGGACGTTCAGGTCCCGGCCACCTCCATCCGCAATCTTGCCGCTCGCCTCATCTGCAAGCATTTACCCGTCGCATTTGACAAATTCCACCGCTCTGGCATTGATAACTCCGTTGCAGCCTAAGTTGGCTCGGGCCAACGCGGGGGACCCAGCTCCTCGAATAAACTCGAGGATGGGGCGAACGGTGATTGCAAGATCGCCCAGGTCACTTCCAAGACCGAGCCCGTCAGCTAACCTCGCCGGCAATTGGAAGGGCGATCCTCTCCCCGCTCGGGCGGGACTCAGAAGATCTCCCCACCTGAAGCAGTGCGATTTCGAATTTCGGTTCAGAATTGTCTTCGGAACTTCGCTGGGTTCGACAATCGCCTCGAACGACGGAGATACATATGACCTCGACATTTGCTCTCACTAACCCTGCGCTGGCCGGCTTTTGGGCGGCTGCACTGTTCGCAGTGCTGCTGGCTTCACCACTCTGGACCGGCGCGGTTTTAATTCGCGAACGTCAGGTTGGGATTGTGATCAAGAAATTTGGCCGGAGCTCGCTGCCGCCGGGCCGATTGATTGCCCTTGCTGGTGAAGCCGGCTTTCAAGCCGACACGCTCCCGCCTGGCCTTCATCTGGGCTATTGGTTTTGGCAGTATCGCGTCCTAAAAGTGCCTGTCACCATCGTGCCACAGGGAGAGATCGCACTCGCCATTGCCGCAGACGGACAGCCGATTCCCGCCGAACGCATCCTGGGCCGAGTCGTCGATTGCGATAATTTCCAGGACGCCCGCAAATTTTTTGCAAACGGCGGCGAGAAAGGCCGCCAGGTCGGGATTTTGACGGCCGGGACTTACCGGATCAACTCTGCCTTGTTCAGCGTGATCACAGCCGCGCAGGCGGAGGCGAACGGCATGGATCCGGAGCAGCTTCGTTTGACGCGAATCGAGCCGGACATGGTCGGGATCGTGACGACGTTGGATGGTCGTCCGATTGAAACCGGCGAGATCGCCGGACCGATCATTCCAGGACATGAGAATTTTCAGAACGCCCAAGCGTTTCTCGATGGCGGCGGCCGGCGCGGGTTGCAGGAACAAATGCTGTTGTCAGGCACGTGGAATTTAAATCCCTGGTTCGTTCAGGTCGAACAGGCGCCGATGGTGCAGATCCCGATCGGTTACGTCGGAGTGGTGATCTCGTTTGTCGGCCAGGCCCACGTCGATGTCAGCGGGGCGGAATTCAAGCATGGCGACCTGGTCCAAGCGGGCCACAAAGGCGTTTGGGTGACGCCGCTCTATCCGGGAAAACATCCGATCAACACGCGCGTGATGAGCGTCGAACGGGTGCCCACGACGAACATCGTGCTTAATTGGGCTAGCCGGACCGAAGCCCACCATTACGACGAGAAACTCTCCTCGATTACGGTTCGATCGCGCGACGGGTTTGCGTTTAACCTCGATGTTTCTCAGATCATCCACGTGGGCGCGTTGGACGCGCCGAAGGTGATCTCCCGCGTCGGTTCGATGCAGAACCTGGTCGATCATGTGTTGCAGCCGATTGTCGGGAATTATTTTCGCAACTCCGCGCAGGATTTTACCGTGCTCGATTTTTTGAGCGCGCGCAGCCAACGGCAAGTAGACGCCGCGGGACACATTCGCATCGCGCTGGCTGCTTATGACGTGCAAGCGATCGACACCTTGATCGGCGATATCCATCCGCCCGGCGAGCTCATGCAGACGCAGACGGATCGAAAGATCGCGGAGGAACAACGCAAGACTTATGAAGCGCAAGAGGCAGCCCAAAAACAGCGCCAGCAATTGGTCCGCCAAACCGCGCTGGCCGAAATTCAGCAGCAGATTGTCGGCGCCGAACAAGGCGTGAGCATCGCGGAACTGAAGGCCGGGGCGACGGTGAAGCAAGCCGTCGGTGATGCGGAAGCAACCCGCTTGCGTGCCGGCGGCGAGGCCGAGGCGATTCGAGTCACTGGTCAAGCCAAAGCCGAAGCATATCAAGCCGGCGTGACCGCCTTGGGAGCGCAAGGCTACACGCTGATGCAGTTGATGCAGATTGTTGGCGAACGGAACGTGCGAATTGTTCCGGACGTTGCGGTGAGCGGCGCGGGCGCCAGTCCTGGACTAGTGGACGGATTGTTCGCGCAGATGCTGCGGCCCCATGCAAACGGCCACTCCACCAAAGCAAATGCTGGCTGACGCGGAGGGAGAATATCCACAGCGACCTTTGACCGACCAGCAACGAAGCAGATGGGCCGGCGCACGATTTCGCAATCCTCCAGGCAAGTCGCGCGGCCCGTTGCGACTCACACACACGCCTTGTTATTTTTCCAACGCCGGTTAATATTCACCCGTTCGTCCCACCACTCGTGCAACTCTAAATACATAAAGGAACAATTATGGCTTCGAACGCACCGGTGAAATGGTTTTTTGAGGCGGATTTTATTCAGGCGTGCAACTGCGATTACGGTTGTCCCTGTGAATTCTCTGCGCCGCCGACGAAGGGTTATTGCGAAGGCATGGTCGCGTGGCGCATCAACAACGGAAAATTCGGCGAAGTCAGTTTAAATGGAATCGGTCTGGCCCTGGCGGTTCGCTGGCCGAAAGCCATTCACGAGGGAAACGGAACCGCGGTCCTCCTTTGTGACGAGAAAGCAAATCCTCCGCAGCGCGACGCGCTCTTGCAAATCGCCAGCGGAAAGGCGGGAGGGCTTCCTTTCGAAATTATCGTGACGACATTCTCGAAAGTCTCGGAGCCGCGGTTCGTGCCCTTTAAATTTGAATTCAACGGCCGCAACAGCCGCATGAGTGCGGGCAACCAAATTGTGGTCTCGACCGAGCCGATTAAGAACCCGGTGACCGGCGACCCCGAATCGGTCCGAGTCGAACACAGCACCGGCTTTATCTTTAAGCAAGCGGAGTGCGTCTCCGCCGCGGAGATGCGCGTCGAAACTGGAGAATTGAAATTCTCCTGGCCTGGCAAAGCTGGATTTGTGACCCAGGTTCGCTACGGCAATTAATCTGACTCGCGGGAACCGGCGGGCCAGTTCGCGCGTGGCGAACATGATCACATTTATCCTGCGGAAGGAGCGCGGCATCATCCTGGCATGCCTGGCGGGCATTGCCGCGATCGCATGGATCGATTTGATCCGGGAAGCCCGCGCGCTCGACCGGACGGGCATCTGTTCGTGCGTGGGCTTGAAAATGTCGGGCCCAGATTTGACGCCATGGACGCTTTCAAGCCTGGCCGGGCTGTTTCTCATGTGGGCTGAGATGATGGTGGCTATGATGATTCCGTCGGCCGCGCCCATGATTCTCACGTTCGCGGCGGTCGAGGGGAAACGGCGGGAACAGGGAAGGGCGTTCGTGCCGGCGGGAGTTTTTGCCGCGAGTTATATTTTGGTTTGGACAGCGTTCAGCGCCGTATTTGCGGTTGCGCAATGGACACTGCACTCGGTTTCTTTTCTTTCTCCCCGCATGTCCAGTTCCAGTTCTGTTCTGGGAATCGTTCTCCTGTCCGGCGCAGGCGTTTTTCAATTCACCCCGTGGAAACGGAGTTGTCTGCAACACTGTCGTTCCCCGCTCGCGTTTCTTTTGACGGAATGGCGCGAAGGAATCGCCGGCGCTTTTCGGATGGGATTCAAGCACGGGGCGTATTGCACCGGCTGTTGTTGGTTGCTGATGGCGATTTTATTTGTCGCCGGGGTCATGAACATCTGGTGGGTGGCGCTCATTTCGATTTTCGTTTTGTTCGAGAAACTGGCGCCTTGCGGGAATCTGCTTCGGAAAGCCGCTGGCATCCTCCTGGTCCTTTGGGGGGCGTGGATTGCGTTTTGCCAGTTCCGCTAATTCCTTTCAATTCACCTGGTCTGAGGCGCGACTCGTCAAAAAGTTTGTAAGAACGGGCTGTTCTCGTCCGTAGAAGAAGTAACAGGCTGAAATTTTACACATCAAACGAGGAGGCGCCAGTGACCACCGCACAGATGATCGGGTATGAGTATCTCATTCAACAACCTGACGGGCTAAGCTCCGCCGGGTCAATGCAGCAGTTCCCCGTGCTCGTTTACCTGCATGGCGCCGGTGAAATTGCCGGAGAGAAAGTCGCCCAGGTGAAAAAGCACGGCCCGTGGAAGGACGGAAAATTCAACGGGGGCGCCAAGAGCAGTTTGGGAAATTATTTTCTGATCGCGCCGCACATCGCGGCGGGCGGCGCCAACGCCTGGGACACGCAGCGGCTGTTAAGCACCGTCTGCACGGCATTTTCGGAAATCAAAAGCAAATTCGGCCATAACATCATCGACCCGGCGCGGCTTTACGTCACCGGGTTCAGCTTAGGCGGCCGAGGCGCCCTCGAACTGGCGGAGGCCGGTTGTCCCAATCCTGCGGGCACCCCTTGCAGCTCGTTTCAGCGCGTGCCCTTCAAAGCCGCGGCGATTTTGTGCCCGCTCTGGGGCAGCTCAGCGCAGTTGCATCCGCAAACGAAATATCAATTCTTCCATCGCGAACACGATTCGAACGCGCCGACGCGTGGAACGTACGAACATTTGAAAAAACACGCGAACGCCCGGTTTCATCGCTTTGCCGGGACCAGCCACAACTGCTGGTCCGCGACCTATGCCAATCCGCAGTTGTACGATTGGCTGGAAGATCCGACCATCGCGCCAGACTGGGGCGCCGCGTGTGATTTTGGATACTGCGCGGATAAAGCGATGGCAGCGATTGCGGTGAAGCCGCCAATTGAAGCGCTGTTTTGTTTCGCCCACGCGCAGGCTTATCAGCTCGGGGCCGCGCCGTGGGTGGGCAAGTACAACGGCAAAATCCCAGACGTGTCCATGCTGCAGCCGGCTGGGGTCTTCTCACCGGGCTGATATTTCGAGTTCGGCCGTCGAGGCCGGGCCGCGCACGTCGAACGCATCGATTGAAATTGCTCCCGGTTCGTTCCGGAGTGAAGCCCTTGGCCTTGCCTTGATGGCGCCGCAGAGCGAGTTCACGATCGACCCATCCGAGACTCGCGGCGCTCGAAACAAAAAGGTTCGAGATTGGTGCAATGCCTGGGCTGCAGCCTGAAGGCTGCGCTCCTGGCGGGGATCGCGGCGGCGCACGATCGGAACGCGGGGTTGAGCCTGGGTTGAGCCTGCGGGGGGGGGGGATTAGCGGTGAGCATTGCATCGCGAGAAAAGCGGCTTCAATGTGGGCCGACCTCAAACAGAGCCAGGCAAACCTGCGCAGTGGCCGGATCGTTCAAGCAAATCGCCCCTTGCCGGATTCGTGGAACGGGCTCGCCTTCGAGCCGCAACGGATGTCTTTCGCGGAGTGCTCGGGCATACTCGACAAATCCGGCAAACCCTTCGCCGCGCAAGGTGGCGCGGTTGACGATCCGGAATATTCCACGGCCTCCCGGGCACGTTCGCTTCATCAGCTCGACGGTGAGCCTCCCCATGGTATAACGCGGATTAATCTCGACGATCGGCTTGAGCCGGCCAACGCCATCGCTCGCTCGGTAAACAAAGGCGTCTATCCCGAGCGGTCCCACGTAGCTGGCGTCTCGCAGTTCGGTTTCGAGTTGCTCGAAGATCTCGGCATACAGCTGGTGAATGCGTGTGAAAATTTCAGCAGGCGAGGCCAACGACGAAATGACATTCGCTGGAATGCGTTTCTCGTAATTGGCCTCGGCCCAGTTCGCCTGGAATTGGCCTTTAAGGTCGGTTGCCAAACCGGTATAGCCGCAAACCTTGAGCCCATCCGCCCGCATTTCCAGTTGCACGGAAAAATCAAACTCACGTTCGAGCCACGGTTCGATCACGAGTTCTCGACCTGCCGCGAGCGTGCTGGCGATCCAGCGCCGCTGCGGTTCGAGAAGCTCAGGTTCCCACAACCTGAGCGCGTTGTGCCCCGCCAGCCCGAGAGCCTCTTTGACGACGACCTTTTGATGGCCGCGATTGCGAATCGTCGCGATTGCCTCGAACGCGTCTTTCAACGAATTGATTGTGACTCCAATTTCATTTTCGCCGCACAGCCAAGGCTCAGCCGGCCGTCGGGATAACAGCGTTCGCAAAAATCGCGCGCTCCAGCTCTTCGAATAAAGCTGCGCAATCGCCGGATTGAACCGCTGTTCGGGGCTTCTGGTTTCGCCAGTGACGTTCCCGAAAAGCGGCTGCAAGAGATCGAGGCTGTCCGGGCCCCACGCCCACGGGCGCAGCTTGCCGATTTTTCTTGTTCGAACCGTGCTGGCTGGACCGATGGCCTCACCGGCGAGCTCGACAAACTCGGGCAGCGGGAATCCAGCGTCCTTAATCGTGCTCAGGAATTCGATCGACGGTTTGGCCGGAGTCAAAACGATATCGTCCTGCCGGCAGAGGTACTGCGGCAGATTGGCCAAATCTCGAGCGAGCTCGCGCTGATGCTTTTTGGGCGTGAACGATTTTCCTTGAGCGATGTGACCCTCGGCAAATGGATTAAAAACAAACACGCTCGGAGTTCTGCCTTTCGATTGCGAGTAGACATTCAGCTCGGCAATGAATTGACGGTCGAATCCAGCGGCCTGACGGCCTTCGACGTTCAGTGAGATTCCTTTCGCGCGTTGCGGTGAGAGCGGGAATTTCAGCTGCCGGCAGAACGCCGCCCAATCGCTGTCATCGGGATTTTTCCAGCGGCGAAACCACTTCAGGCCGTAAGCGACATGACCGATTTCGTCCCGGTAAATCTTATCGAGCAAGGCTGAGGTGGCGGAGTCGCCAACCATCTCGAATCCGCGGGCGAACTGGCGGCAGAAATCGAGATTTGCCTGTTCGAAGGTCAAGCTCAGGCCCGCCACGTAATCGATTGGATTTTCCATGGGAGCGACGGCGCGCCAGAAAAAACCGCTGACAGGGAGTTCTCCAAACGCAACGCCGCATTCCTGCATTCGGTGAAGGTACAGCCGCGTGTGAAGCTGCTCGTCTTTTAACGTTTGCAAAACCCCGCGGCGAAACGCGGCTGGCGCATCAGGAAACCGGAGAAGCACAAGCGCCATGAGTTCGGTGGCGAGAAGTTCGTGATTGGCGAAAAAGTGGAGCAACCGGCCGCGCTCGTGGGCTTGGTCGAGCGAGTGAAGTCCGGGAAATTCAGCTTGCCGAGTGCCTCGAGGTTTAAACCGCAGGTCAGCTGGCCGCCCGGGGAGTTCCGGTGAGGAGATCGGTGCGCCAGGGTTGGCGTCGGTGATCGTTTCCGGACACCGGAGTTTTTCTTCCAAAGTCGTGGCGAACAAAATCTGTTCGGCGAATTCGCGCAGTTCCATCTCAGGTATCGTCTACCACTTGAAACGGACGGTGGAAAGGCTCCATGAGATTGAGCGAACTGATTTTGCTGCAATGCCATGCCTGCAGTGTGAACGCTACGTTCCTAGGGGGAGGCGCACCCGCAGGCAATCGGAACGGCTTCAGCCTGCGCGGCTACAAGTTGATCTGATCTGCAGGCCCGGCCGGCCCGGGGGTCGCCTTAACGTCGAGCTTGATAATGACGTTGTCGCGGATCAGATCGTTGGGCATGCCGGGGTAATTGACGTTGAAATCACGGCGATTGATCGCGAATTCGGCCTTCAGCGTGACAGCCGTGTCCGCCACGTGAATCTCCGCCGGAAACGAAATGCTCTTCTCGACACCGTGCAATTTTAAATTTCCGGTGACGTTGTGTTGCGTTCCAGACTGCTCGATCCGGTTCACCGTAAAGGTGGCGAGGGGATACTTTTCCACGTCAAAAAAATCGGCGCTCTTCAAATGGTTTTGCAACCGATTGTCATCGGCCCAAAGGGATCGCATCGCGATTTTGACTTCGGGTGTTCCGACGATTTTGCCTCCCGCAACGCTAATTGTTCCTCCGAAGCTTTTAAAACCACCGTTGTGGCTCCGGGTCACTTTCGATCCGACGAACCCAATGGTGGAGTCCGAGCGAATGGCGAATTCTTTGCCTGAGCTGCCGGGCTTGTCGGCGGTCTTTTCCGGAGCTGAAGCGGAGGACTTGTGAACTTTTTCCGCAGGGTCAGAGCAACTGGTCAACAGGCATAGAGTAACGATGGTGGAAACAAAAAGCGTCGGTTTCATGGTATGGCGGAGATGCGACACTCTCAACCGGGCATCGCGGATTTGCAATGTTTTTGGATCGAGTGCCATGACCCCCCGTGCATCTCTGAGTTGTTGGCAACGATCAGTTCCATAAGAGCGTTTGGTCCTGATTTCTGAAGATTACCGCCAGGCCGAGTAGGTTTGTGATGCCCGGCCGATTCCAGTACTGACCACAAGTTCGAAAGCGGCGCTGC
>ORJL010600250.1_pt1 | contig 13498 bp, 6 predicted proteins | sample 1779941 | NCBI WGS metagenome assembly ORJL01 (sample SAMEA104232317, study PRJEB22302) | groundwater metagenome | biome: forest; feature: aquifer; material: groundwater | place: USA | collected 2011-08-07 | depth 5.8 m
CGTCTTGCCATACTCCGCAGCGATTTCCTTGAGAAAGTGCAACGCGAGCAGCGGCACGTCCCCGGGACGCTCACGAAGCGGAGGGAGCCACAGCTCGACCACCCGAAGCCGAAAATAGAGATCGTCGCGGAATGCCCCCGCTTTCACTTGTGCCGCCAAATTCTTGTTCGTCGCGGCGATCAGACGCACGTCCACGGCGATCGTCTTGTTCGAGCCCACCCGTTCGAAGGTCCGCTCCCCCAGAACCCGGAGCAGCTTCACCTGGGTGCTGGCATCGATCTCCCCGATCTCATCCAGGAAGAGCGTCCCGCCGTTGGCCTGCTCGAAACGCCCGATCCGCCGCTCGTGCGCCCCTGTGAACGCGCCTTTCTCGTGCCCGAAGAGTTCCGTCTCCAGCAAGGACGCCGGCAGCGCCGCGCAGTGGACCGTCACCAGCGGCAGGCGAGCCCGGGGGCTCAGTTGGTGAATCGCCTTGGCGATCACCTCCTTGCCCGTGCCGCTCTCCCCCTGAATCAGGACTGTGGCCGGCGTCGGAGCCACCTGTCGCACCACATCGAACACCTCGTTCATCGAGGGAGACTGGCCAATCACACTCTCGAGGCCGAACCGGTCGTCGAGTTGCTGGTGCAACGCGACATTCTCCTCCTCGATCGACTGCTGCCGCAACGCCCGCATGATCCGCATCTCCAGCTCCTCGATCTGGAGGCGCCCTTTGGCAATGTAGTCGTCCGCCCCGCGCTTCATCGCCTCCACCGCCAACTCCTCCGACCCATAGGCGGTCATGAGGATGCAGATCGGCGGGCGGGACAGAGACTTGGCCCTCACCAACAGCTTCATGCCGTCCTCCTTGGGCAGACGAAAATCGGTGAGCATCACCGCGAATCTCTCCTTCTCCAGGAGCCCCATCGCCGTGGCAGCGTCCTCCGCCAGATAGACGTCAAAATGGTCCTCCAACGCCGCGCGCAGGCCCTCCCGCGTCGGCTTTTCATCGTCCACAATCAACAAACTCGGCTTCGCAACCATAGCGTCGGGTGGGACTATGGACCACATCGCCCCAGAGTTGAAAGCCGTTTTCTATATCCGCATCTAGCCCCGGAAGTAGAGGTAGGCGAAGAGAATGCACCCCAGCACGAGCCCGGAGGCGGCCATCTCACGCCAATCCCAACTGGCGTAGGTCTTGGCGCGGTCATCCGCCGTGGTGGTGCCGAAGGTGAGGCTCTTGATCTGGCCGTAGGCGGGGGCGGGCGTGAGATAGCTGACCGCCACCATCACGAAAGCGGACACCAGGGTGATGAGGATGCTGAAATACTGGAAGTTGATGTTGTTGACGATCCAGAGAAACGAGCCCTGGGGGTAGCCCTTGGCCACGCCAGCGGCATCCAACCCGAATAGATGGAGCGTCACCGGCGTATCCACCATCATGCGGAACGCGCCAAGGACAAAGCCGACAATCATCGCCCAAAGGCAGCCATCGGCGTTGAGGCGTTTCCAAAAGACACCAAAAAAGAAGACCACGAAGATGGGGGGGGCGAGGTACCCCTGGACAGCCTGCAGGTAGCCGTAGAGGCTGCCGGCGCCCTTGACCACGGGGATCCAGGCAAGGGCGATCAAGACCATCACCGTGGTCGCGATGCGGCCCATGCGCACCAGCTCGTGCTGGGTGGCCTTCGGCTTCCACTTGGCATACAAGTCCACCGTGAAGAGGGTCGAACAAGCGTTGAACACACCGGCCAGCGACCCCATCAGGGCGGAGAGCAGCCCGGCAACGACGATGCCGCGCAGACCCGCCGGGAGCAGGTGTTGCACCATCAAGGGGAAGGCCCCCTGGGAGGCATCCGGCAATGCGTTGGGCCCGAGTAGGGCATCGGCCAGACCGGCGTTTTTGCCACTCTTCGCCAAAGCGAAGCAGATCAGGCCGGGGATGATGAACAGATAAACGGGGAAAAGTTTGAGGAACGCGGCGAAGATGCTGCCGCGGCGGGCGATTTTCTCGTTCGGGGCCCCAAGGGCGCGCTGCACGATATACTGGTCGGTACACCAGTACCAGAGACCAATCACAGGCGCGCAGATGGCCATGCCGAGCCATGGAAAGTTGGTGTTGAAATACCAGGCGATGCGGCCGGGCTCCTTCACCGGCGCCCAACTGCCCTCCATGCCCACAGGGATCAGCGGCTTCCACAAATTGAACATGTCCGAACCGCAAATGCGGCGCAGCTCACCCCAGCCGCCCAACTGGTGCAATCCATAGAATGTAAGGAGAGCCGATCCGGTAATAAGCACTATTACTTGGACAGCATCGTTGTAGGCCACAGCCCGCATGCCGCCCAACGCGGTGTATAGCCCGGTGAGCACGATGACGAGCACGGAGCCGATCCAGAAACTGTCGATCACCAGGGTGCCGAGCGTGATCCTAAGTTCGGGCAAAAGCGTGCCGAACACCACGCCGCCAGCGAAGATGCCGACCGCGATCTTGGAAACGACAAATGTGATCAGCGAGACGATGGAGAGGACGTACCGGGACTTCACGCAGAACCGGCGCTCAAGGAACTCGGGCATCGTGAACACCAAGGAGCGGGCGTAGAAGGGGACGAACACCCAGGCCAAAACCAGGAGGCACCAGGCGTGTAGCTCGTAATGCGCCATCGCCACGCCGTCCTTGGCACCGGAGCCGGCCAGCCCGACGATATGTTCGGAGCCGATGTTTGAGGCGAAAATCGAGGCGCCGATGACCCACCAGCCGAGGTTGCGGCCCGCCAGGAAATAGTCGGTCGCATTGTCCTTGCCTTTCCTGACTACCCACCAGGCCACGCAGAGGAGGATGAAGAAGTAGAGACCGATCATCAGCCAGTCGAGGCTGTTCAAGCTCGTGTTGAGTGGTGCTGCGGCGAGCAGAGGAGTAAGGTGATTCATGGCTGTACTGGCGAGGTTGCGAAATATGGCGCCGTGTTCAAATTCATTTATGTCTGCGGACGAGCATAATCAAAACTGTCTCTCGTTGGCAAATAGTCAGTTTCGCCCGCCACTCGCACCCGGTCGTATTTAGTAATAAGCAGCTTATAATCAACATGTTTTATGAATTAAGTTATAATTAGCACGAGTTGATGTTGAACCCAATCAGATGAATGGAAGGCTTGCCGCCGCGATCCTTCAGCGGCGGCGTGGCGGCCCACCGCCATTGACCCAAGGAGGCGGACTCCCCGCCAAGGGCGAATCGCATCGAACAGCGATCTCCGAAACTTTGTCGTAGGTGCGATGAAGTTTGGTAGGGGTGTCAAGGCCGGCTCCGTAAGTCGATGACAGTACGGCGGCGGCCTTCAAAACGAGGCGATGCACTGCCGGGCGGACACGGCTCGATTTGGATTGGACGGACGGGGATGGGTGGTGTTTGCTCGGAGCGTGGCCGGGATTTCATCATTCAGCCGATGCCGGTGGGGCGATCGAGGCATCGCGGCTTGCCTCGCCCTCGCCGCAGGCCTGCTCTGGCCTGGGCGCGGCGTGGCGGCCGCGATCCTCGCGGACCCCGCAGTGGACGCCTTCAACATCCGGGTAGGCACGCAGACCTTCGCAGGCCGCTACCAGTTCACCACGAACACGCTGCTGGTCGAGACCGCCGAGGCGATCCGCGGGATGGGCAGCGACGTCATCAAGTTCTACCTGGGGCGCGACTTCAGCCGGCAGTACCGGGTCTCGCTCCCGGGATCGATCACCAACCTGACCACCCTCGCACGCGATGAACCCTCCTGTCGCCGTGTCCTGGACATGCCTTTCCGCCACACCCTCGTGTGGGCCTACTGTTTCTCGACGCTGTCGGACACCTATTGGACAGACGGGATGTCACCCTCCGAACGACAGAAGGAGTACACCGAACTCTACGCGGTGACCCGCCATCTGCTGACCACCTATCACGACTCTGGAAGGAGCTTTTACCTCGGGCACTGGGAGGGGGACTGGTACCTGCTGCCCGGCTACGTGACCACCAACAACCCCTCGCCCACCGCTATCCAAGGCATGCGTGACTGGCTGAACACCCGCCAGCAGGCGGTGGATGACGCGACTCGCGACACCCCCCACACAAACGTGAGTGTCTATGCGTACGCGGAGGTCAACCGCGTCCGAGACGCCATGGTCAACGGGACCAACAGTAACCAGCGCCTCGTTAACAAGGTCCTCCCCGCGGTCACCAACCTCGACTTCGTCTCCTGGTCTTCCTACGACGGCCAGGATCTCTCGGCGTCCGAGCTGACCCGGACGCTGAACTATATCGAATCGCAACTCCCCACCAACAAGGCGTCCGTAATCCCGGGGCGGCGGGTGTTCATCGGCGAGTACGGCTGGGGAGGCGGTCTCTCCTCGGCCGCGCAGGAACCGCGCACCCGCGCGTATCTCCGAAACCTGCTCAAGTGGAGTCCGCGCTTCATCCTCTTTTGGGAGATCTACAACAACGAATTGGACCGGTTCTACTGGCTTATCGACTCCACAGGCCAGCGCACGCCCTGCTACAACCTCCACGCGCGTTACGCAAACCTGGCGCGGCTCAAAGTGGCACAATTCCGGCAGGAAAACGCCCGGTTGCCCAATGACGACGAGTTCGCGGCCTTGGTGGTGCCGCCCCTCGCCACCGTCCTCCCAGCGCCGGTCGCCTTGACGATCTCGAACGGGCCCGCGATCGAGATCCGGTCGAATTCCGCCCGCGTGGAAGGTACGCTGGTGCAGGGCATCTACGGAGACGAGCAGGCCCGAGTCTGGTTGTACTGGGGAAAAACGGATGGCGGCACAAATACCAGCGCCTGGGACAACGCCCTGGACCTCGGCCTGAACACCCGCTTCGGCCCATCGTTGTTCTCAAGCCTGATCTCCGGCCTCCAGCCAGCCACTTGGTATTTCTACCGATTCCGCGCCAATCAGTCCTCCGGCACGCAGTGGGCGCCTTCCTCTTCCACGTTCCGCACCACGCCTCCACCCCCTCGGTTGAACGGCTCCGCGCTCAACGACGGCCGCTACGCGCTTCGCGTGGGCGAAGACTCATTGGGCTTCGCCGCCACCCGATGCGAGGTGCAGGCGGCGGCTAGTCTAAGCAGTCCTATCGAGTGGCTGACCGTCCTGGCAACCAATGACGCTACGCTGCCTTTTGCCTGGACCGACTCCGCCGCTCTCTCGCTCACCCAGCGTTTCTACCGGGTCATCCTGGGTCCTTAGTCCAGTTTTCGCAACTGGCCCCCGCCGGATCTCTGCGGTCTTGAGGGGTACATCGGTTAAGCCTGCTTGGAAACTCAGGCGGCTTGGGTTCGGGAGGTCGCTGTGTGCCCCGGCTCGTCCTTCCTGACGAGTCATACCCCACCTTAGGAATTTCCCAGTTCCGGGACGACCGTTCGCCGAAAACGGGACCGATGGGGCATTGGTTGGCCGAGGATCAGCACGTTATCACGTTGACACGCAGAGGCTTACGAAATACGCATCTCTTGGCACGCGGGCTGCTTGTCCCAGAGAACAGTGGAACCTCAGAGTCTGATGCCGACCATTGACCGGCTCTGGCAGTCACTCAACTACTATGAACACGCTGCTTCAAGACCTTCGTTTCGGCCTGCGGATGCTGATCAGGAACCCTGGTTTCACCGCCGTTGCCCTGCTCTCCCTTGCCCTCGGTATCGGCGCCAACACAGCCATCTTCTCGCTGGTCAACGCCGTCCTGCTCAGTTCGCTGCCTGTGCCCAATCCCCACGAACTGCGGGTGCTGAAATGGTCCGGCGCCGACGCCAAAACCGGCATGATCACAGGATCGGGGTGGGACGACGGCCCGGGTCGCATGGGGCTCGATTCCGTGTCGTATCCAGTGTTTCGCGCCCTGCGCGAACAATGCGCGTCACAGGCCGACCTTTTTGGATATTCCACGCTCCAGCGAGCCGCTGTCCGGGCGAGGCACGAGGTGTTTACAGCCGAGGGCCTGATGGTCTCGGACAACTTCTTCTACGGGCTTCGCGTCCAGCCGCTGATGGGGCGGCTGATTGGTCCCGAAGACGAACAAACTGGAGCTGTGCCCGCCATCGTCATCACCTATCCATGGTGGGAGCGCCAGTTCGATCTGGATCCAGCCGTGGTCGGCCAGTCGGTGACGCTCAACGGCCAAAGCTTCACGGTGGTTGGCGTCCTGCCGCGTGGGTTCCCTGGCATACGTCCCGGCGCCAAAACGGAGTTTTATGTTTCCATGTCGGCCCAACCGCAACTGATGCCCGACTGGTCCCGCACGGCACCGGATCGGTGGTGGGTGCCGCTCATGGCCCGGCTGAAACCGGGCGTAAGCGACCGGCAGTTCCAGGCCGCCCTCGACGTTGCGTTTGCCCGCGAGACGGAAACGATCATGAAGCAGCCCAAAGTCCGGGTCATGGATGGGCGCGCTGGCCCGGCTGGGGAGCGCGATTCCCTCCGAAAACCGCTGCTGCTGCTTCTGGGCATTGTCGGCGTGGTCTTGCTGGTGGCCTGCACCAATGTCGCCGGTCTGTCGCTGGCTCGTGGGGCGGCGCGGCAACATGAGCTTGCGGTGAGAGCCGCCATCGGGGCCGGGCGCTGGCGGCTTATGCGGCAATCGCTGACGGAGAGCGTGCTGCTGGGGCTGCTCGGCGGCGGTCTCGGTATCTTGCTCGCGCACTGGGGCAGAGACGTGGTTTCGCGGTTGCTCGCCGGCGCTCCACAGGGGCTGCACTACGACACTCAACTGGACTTGACCGTGCTGGGCTTCACTTTGGGCATCGTCTTCGCTGCGGCGTTGTTGTCTGGTCTGCTGCCAGCGTTGCGGGCTGCAAGGGTGAATCCTGTCTCCGGGCTGAAAGCCGAGGCCGCGTTGCGCGCCCCGCGAATGCGGGTGGGCAAGCTTCTGGTGGGTGGGCAGGTGGCACTTTCACTGCTGCTATTGACCGGGGCGGGACTCTATGTGCGCACGCTCGTCAACCTGGTGCGCATCAACACCGGTTTTGCCACCGAAAACCTGTTGTTGTTCAATCTGGACATCGGCAACGCAGGTTATCAGGGGACCCGGGTCACGGCGTTCTATGACCGTGTCCAGCAGTCCCTGACGGCAGTTCCGGGTGTGCGGTCGGTATCGCTCACCCAGTTTCCGCTCTTGGCAGGCTGGATGTCCGGCAGCAGCTTCACGGTTCCGGGGCATTCGTCTGAGGCGAAATCCAACCCGTTCGACCATACGCTGATCGTGAGTGAAACATTTTTCGCCACGATGGGCATCCCGGTGCCGCTCGGGCGCGGATTGCGCGCCAGCGACACCGAAGGCGCGCCTAGGGTGGTCGTGGTAAATGAGACCTTCGCGCGCACCTACTTTACCGGCGAGGATCCGCTCGGCCAGACGTTGAAGACCGAGGGCAGCGACTGGCAAATCATCGGTGTCTGCCGGGACGCAAAGTACAATGACATCAAGGCCAAGGCACCTTCGACGGTTTATTTCTCCTTCCGCCAAAGGGAGATTGGCTCGGCCTTTGTTACCCTGCGCACGACGTTACCGCCGATGGCCGTCGTCCCCGCGGCGCGCCGGGTGGTGGCTGCGATCGATCCCAACGTCCCGCTGTCCGAGATTGCCACCCAAGAGCAGGTGCGCGACCGGCAGATGGCGAAGGAACGGACGTTTGCGACGCTGTGCGTGGCTCTGGCGGCGCTCGCTGTCTTGCTCTCGTGCATTGGGCTATATGGCCTGACGGCCTACAACGTGGCGCGGCGAACCGGCGAGATCGGCATTCGTATGGCGTTGGGAGCCACCCGTCAGAACATCGCCGGCCCGGTCCTGCGCGAAGCGTTGCTGCTCGCCGTTTATGGGATGGCCGTGGGTGTGCCCGCCGCGCTCGCCTTGACGCAGTTGACCAAGAGCCAGCTTTACGGCGTGCAACCCAATGATCCTCTCACGCTCATCGGCGCCGGGGGGCTGTTGATCGCGGTTGCCCTCCTGGCCGCTTGGATTCCCGCCCGGCGGGCAGCCAGAGTCGATCCCATGGCGGCGCTACGAAATGAGTGAACTGGTCGAGACCATGAAGAAGCTGATTCAGAGAGAGCGAACGCCTCCCTCGCAATTCGCACGCCCGAACCACCACCAGGTTGTGGAGTGCGCCAGCCTTCTGGCGCTTTGACCGCCCAGGTGAAAGGCGCACCGGGCGAAACCTGGGCGTGAGCCTCACCACAATCGGGGCAAAAGCCGTAGAGGACTCCCGCAGTCCAAAACGCTTCGCGTTTCACCCGCCCGAACCAAACTTCCGTCAGGTTGGCTATCCCATCCTTAGGCGGGGAGCCGTACGGAAGCGTGATGACATTGGAAAGGTCCAACGCCCTCGATAAGGAGATAGCTCCACCGGCTGAAGCCGGGACTCCGAACCCCGGAGCAGTCGCGTAAGGAGTGGCAGCCTCAGCCAGCAGGACGGCGAGTAAGCAGGGCATGGAGTCTTGCGCCAGGCCAAATCCCAATTGTGGGACGGAACCGTCCCACCAATGAGGTTGGCCATTCGCCCCGCATCGATCCGACATTTGTAAGCCACTGAGGCACAACTTGTAATGATCATGCTAATCCTTGGCACGCACTCTGCTGTGGGTTCCATTCCTACAAGAGAACAGTGCACACTCTGATTCAGGATTGTCGTTACGGACTCCGGACCGTGTCCAGGAGCCCCGGCTTCACGTTTGTCACCGTGATTCCCCTGATGATGGCAGACGCCGTTACAGGCGGGAATCAGCTCATCCCGCGTCACAACTTCTGGTTCAACGATGAAGGAGGAGGCGGGCAGCGTCTTGGGCGGACTTCACCGGTCAAGGCTCGCGAGCACGCTCGTGGTGGCACAAATCTCGCTTTCCCTGCTCTTGTTGGTCTCTGCCGGGCCTTTTGTCCGCAGTGTTCAGAATGCCCAACAGTGCAATCCGGGCTTCGACCCGGACCGCGTGCTGCTCGCTTCCTTCGACCTCCTCCCCACAGGCTATACGAGAGCCGATGGTGTGGAGTTCGACCGGCAACTGCTTGCCAGGGTGGAGGCCCTGCCTGGGGTCGAGTCGGCAACGTTGGCCGATTCGGTGCCGCTCTGCTTCGCCAACCATACCTCGATCATCGCCCCTGAGGGGTACGTGCCCCAACCTCATGAGGCGATGGAGATTGGCCGAGCCTATGTCGGCCCGGAATACCTTCGCACGATGCGCATCCCGCTGGTGGCCGGGCGCGATGTGACAACGCATGACAACCGAGAGTCCCAGGCGGTGGCCGTCATCAACCAGGCTCTGGCGGAGCGCTACTGGCCAGGCCAAACTGCTCTCGGGAAGCGAATCCGGGCGCATGACAGATGGTTCACCGTGGTCGGGGTGGCACAAAACGTCAAATGGCTGAGTTTGAAGACTTGGCCCGGTGCCCGTCGGATCCCCTGCGCCGCCCCGTCGTGGGCGAGCTGGCTCAGCCGGGGGTGGGTACCAAACTTTGTCGTAGGTGCGTAAAAGTTTGGTAGAGGGCGTGGGCCGGCTGAAGGGGGAGATTCTGGGCGGAGAGGGTCACCGGACGTGAGCGGTGTCGTGCGCCCGCTTCTCCACCCGAGATCGAAAGACTCGCAGCCGTCGCTACGCGACGCACAACATTTTCAACGCCCCAAACCGTGGACTGAAGTCCACAGCTACCCTCAGGGCGTCGCTCAGCGACGCATCTTCAGCAGATGATCCCGCGCACCCAGTGACTACAAAGCTCGGACGGATACGAGGCCATTTCATTCTCTTTGAGGTCTCTGTGATCTTTTGCGGCCATTCCATCCGCGGTTTTTAGGGTGACAAAAACTCCGTGTAAGGCGCAGGCCGCGGCGACCGCACTCCACGACGCTTCGCGCCTACGGTCCGGTTACTGATTACTGATTACTGATCACCGATGACTGATCACCGATGACTGATGACTGGTGACTTGCAGCCCAAGCGATTATAGGTAGGATCACGGCATGAACAGCCCATGGCCCGCGACTGACTCCCAACGAGCAAGTTGGGCAGGCCGTTCAAAATCCCCGCCAAGCCCATGACGAAGCTGATTCCGAACTTCCTTGTTCTGGCTTTTGCCACGTTGAGCACCGCAGCCGGTCTCGATTACCCCGGCCCGGTTCCAGGCCGGACGGTTGTCGTGAACGGCAGCCACGAAATCAGGGTCGGCAACCGCGCCATTTCGGCCGAGTGGTTGTGGGGGGACCGCGGGCTTCGTCCAGTTCTGGTTCGGGATGGCCAAAACTCGTTGTCGCTCACGGGCGAGGTCTTTCAGATCGTTCTTGCCAACGGCCAACACTACGCGGCTTCGACGTTGATTCCCGAGGGGGGGCCGCGCGTGAATGCGCTGGAGCCCGATCCCGCGGCCTCACGGCTGGCATCGCGGATTAAGGGTCGAAAGGTCGAGTTGGCTCTGCGCTCGGCGGACGGGCGGCTTCGCGTGGTCTGGCGCGTGTTGGCGCATGACGGAGCCAATTATCTGCGGCAGGAGATCGATGTGTCGCCGATGATCGAGGACTGCGTAATCGAGGAGGTCGTCTGGCTGGACCAGGGGATTGCGGGCGCGCGGAGGGCGGGAACGGTGGACGGTTCGCCGGTCGTGGCGGGCAACTTCTTTTTCGGGTTGGAAGATCCCCATGCGCTCAACCTGGTTGATCCGCCCCAAGGCGGCACAGGTGCCTCGTCATCGACCCCTGCGGAGGGGCGGGTAGTCTGCCGGGTCCGCCGCGCCGCGCCTTTGGTCAAGGGCGGGACGTTGACGCTGAGCTTTGTGGCCGGGGTGGCGCCCGCAGGCCAGATGCGCCGCGCCTTTCTCCATTATGTTGAAAGGGAGCGAGCGCACCCGTACCGTCCGTTCCTCCACTACAATTCCTGGTACGACACCGCCTGGATGCCCTTCGCCTTGAACGAGACCAATTGCCTGGAAGCCATTCGGCTCTGCGGCGACCGCTTCATCCGTCCGCACGGAGTGGTGATGGACGCGATGGTGTTTGACGATGGCTGGGATGATCCCAAGACCCTGTGGCAGTTTCATCGCGGTTTTCCGACCGGCTTCGCGCCCCTCGCCCGCTTGTGCAAGGATTACAACACCCGGCTGGGCGTCTGGCTTTCTCCCTTTGGAGGGTACGGCGAACCCAAGGACCAGCGTCTCAAGTTTGGCCGCGAACAAGGCTACGAAACCAATGCCACCGGTTTTTCGCTGGCCGGGCCGAAATACTACGCCGCCTTCAAGGGGGCCTGCGTGGGGATGATTCGTAACTACGGCGTGAACCATTTCAAATTTGACGGCATCGCCACCGGGATGTACGCGAGCGGTAGCGCCGAGTACCTCCTCGACACCGAGGCGATGCGCCGACTCATGCTCGAGTTGCGGCGGGAAGACCCCAACCTCTACATCAATCTCACCACCGGCTCGTGGCCGTCGCCCTTCTGGCTTCGCTATGCCGACTCGCTCTGGCGGCAGGGAGGCGACATGGGGCAGGCGGGCAAAGGCCCGTCCCAGCAGCAGTGGCTGACCTACCGCGACCAGGAGGTTTACCGGAACATCGTCGGCAAAGGCCCGTTGTATCCACTCAACGCGTTGATGACTCAGGGTGTGGCCTACTCGCGGCAAGGCACGGCGGGCGATCCCCCCTTCAACTCCGCCGGCTTCAAGGACGACGTGCGCGCGTTCTTCGGAAGCGGCACCGGTTTGCAGGAGCTTTACATTCAGCCCGGCAAACTGACCGCGGAGGATTGGAGAGTGCTGGCAGAGGCCGCGAAATGGTCGCGGGCCAACGCCAACGTGCTTCTGGACACGCATTGGATCGGGGGCGACCCCGCGAAGCTGGAAGTCTATGGCTACGCTTCGTGGACACCGCGCAAAGCCACCGTTATGCTGCGCAACCCGAACGACACGCCCGGCACATTCGCGCTCGACGTAGGGACAGCGTTCGAGCTGCCGACGGGGGCCTCCACCCGGTTCACACTCGCCAGCCCGTGGGGCGAAGACGCCGGAAAGCCAGCCCTAATAGCCCAAGCCGGAACGCCGCTCAAACTCTCCCTCAAACCATTTGAAGTGGTGATCTTCGACGCCACGCCCGCGCGGTAGGGCCGCCTATGATCCTCATCCAGGAAACAACTCGCACGTTGCCGTTCTACGCGCCGGTGCCGTTGACAGACCTGCCGCTGATCTACCATCGCGAACATCTTTTTCCTTACACCAGCTACGGCGATACCGAGACCAAGCCGGTCCCGCGCGCGTTTCGGATGGTCGTGCTCGAGAATGAATGCCTGCGTGTTGAGGTGGCCCCGGAACTCGGCGGGCGCGTCTATAGCCTTTTCGATAAGCGCGTTGGAAAGGAAGTCCTCTTCAGCAACCCGGTCGTGAAGCCGGTGCGCATCCTGCCCATCTGGGCCTTCATCTCGGGCGGCATCGAGTTCAACTTCCCCATCGCCCACTCTCCCACGTCCATCGCGGAGGTCGGCTGCTCCTCGGGGCAGGCCGGCGGCTACGGATTCATCCGGGTGGGCGAGCGCGAAGCCCGCACGGGCATGGAATGGGTGGTGGAACTGGGCCTCGTCGAAGGCAGCCCCGCCCTCATTCAGCGCACTGCCTTGCGAAACCGCACCGGGGCCAGCCATCCATGGATGATGTGGACTATCTGCGCCGTACGTTCGACGGAGGAGACCGAGTTTGTTCACCCGCCGCATCGAGTGATGGTCCATGATGACCGCGTCGTCGATACCGACTGGCCCGGTGAGGGGCTGAACTGGGACCGCAACCTGCGCCAGATGACCGCTCTGTTTTGGAAGCCGGGAAGCGCGCCTGAGTTCGGCGCGTTTCACCACGAGGTCGGCTTGGGCCTGATGCATCTGGCCGATCCCGCGCAACTCCCAGGCAAGAAGGTGTGGACCTACGGCCACGGAAACCACCGCTGCTGGGGCAACGCCACCACCGAGGGCGGCCGTTGCTACGCCGAAATCGAAAGCGGGCCGCTGCTGGACCAGAGCGAGAAACCGATGTTCCCAGCGGGCGCCGAGCAACGCTACGAGGAGTTCTGGATTCCCGTTCATTCTCGCGATGCGTTCGAGCGGGCGGAGTTGCCACAACTCGCGTTGCCCCCCTTGAGAGAACCGTGGCTGGGTTGGTACCACTCCGCGTGGCAGGCGGAGTGGGAGAGCTTTCGATGCGGTGAGGGCGCACTGCCGGCGTCGGTGGTTCCCACGGGAATCGATCTCGAAGCCCCGCTCCGCCAGGAATTGGCCGGGGGCAACACGAACGCAGCCGACCCACTCGCACTGTGGCTCGCTTTCCACGGGCGTCCTAAAGAGGCTTTGCGCTTGGTGGAGAACGGCCTAGACCCAACTGCCCGCCGCATCGCCGGACTGATCCTCTGGAAAGGGCTTAACCTGGGCGGGGAGGCTATGGGATATCTTGAAGCCGGGCCGCTCCGCGACCCCGTAGCCGTGGTCGAACTGGATGAGTTGTACGCCGAACTCGGCCTGCACGCGAGGCGTGGCGACTTGCTGGCTC
>ORJL010402509.1_pt1 | contig 13497 bp, 7 predicted proteins | sample 1779941 | NCBI WGS metagenome assembly ORJL01 (sample SAMEA104232317, study PRJEB22302) | groundwater metagenome | biome: forest; feature: aquifer; material: groundwater | place: USA | collected 2011-08-07 | depth 5.8 m
ATCGTGCCGTCCATGTTGACCTTGGGCGGCGACGAAGCGCAGTTGACCACGGTGGCGCTGGGCGCCGTGCCGGCCACGTCGAGTTCGCAGCGCGAACGCGCCAGCGCCGCGGCGGAACGCATCGAGCCATAGATCGCATTGGTCTTTGCCACCCGGGCGTCGCGCTGGGCATCGATCAGGCGTGGCAGGGCCACCGCGGCGAGAATGCCGATGATGGTGATCACGATCACCAGTTCGATGAGCGTGAAACCACGCTCAAGCGGAAAATGTGCGCCTGTTTTCGCGGTCATGGGAAAAGCTTCCTTCATTCAGGGCAAAAATAGCAGTGACGGGGCAATCCATTGCGTTAATTAAGCCGGTTCCTACCTTTCAGTTCAGCCGCATCAGGCTGGCGCCCACCGTGCGGCCGGCGTCATCGAGACGGGCGACATAGCGCCAGCGCAGCTCCCTGGCATCGGCGAAGGCCGCCGGCTGGCGCGGCAGGTAGCTCAGCTCGCGGCGTACCGGATCGTAGGTCCACTGCCCCGGATCCCGTGCCAGCGGGTCGTCGCTGAAGCCGCGCGGCCGGTGCCCGAGCAGATCGACCGGACTGGCCTGGGCGACTTCCAGAATCCGTTCTTCCTCGCCGCGCATGATGCGTTCGCCAATCGCCAGTTGCACGCCGACCCGGATGTTGCGTATGGTCAGTTCGACTTCGGTGCGCTCGGCATCCTGCTGTATGACATTCAGCCGCGCCAGCAACAGCGTCGCCAGCATCCCGAAGATCGCCACGGTGACGGCGAACTCGAACTTGCTGGCGCCGCGCTGTCGCTTCACGTCACTTCCTTACCACCTTGCCCATGTCCCACAGCGGCAGGAAGATGCCCAGGGCCAGGATCAGGACCATGATGCCCAGCGCGATGATCAGGATGGGCTCGATCTGCTGCGCCAGGGTCTTCAGTTCGTACTCGACTTCGCTCTGATACAGGTCGGCGACTTCCTTCATCATGTCGTCCAGCGCGCCCGATTCCTCGCCGACGGCGATCATCTGCAGCACCACCGGGGTGAACACGCCGGCGGAAATCGAAGTGCGCAGGATGCTCTCGCCGCGTTCCACCCCGTCGCGCATTTTCTCGACCTTGTCGGCGATGTAGGCGTTGTCCACGGTTTCGGCGACATTGGTCAGGGCCTGGATGATGGGCACGCCGCTGCGCGACGCCAGCGCGAAGCTGGCGGCAAAGCGGGCGAGGGTGGCCTTGCGCACGATCTTGCCAGCGATCGGAATCTTGAGCTTGAAGCGATCCCACTTGTAGCGGCCTGCCCGGGTCTTGCGCCAGGTATTGAAGCTGAAGATCACCGCGATGCTTCCGAGCAAGAGCACATGCCACCAGTTCAACATGAAGTCCGAGAAGCCGATCAGCAGGCGCGTCATCAGGGGCAACTCGGCGCCGAAGCCCTTGAATACCTTGGCGAAGGCCGGGATCACGAAAATATTGACGATGACGATGGCAATCGCCATGGCGGCGACGACGAAGGACGGATAGCGCAGTGCCGACTTCACCTGCTCCTTCATGAAACGCTCGAAGGCCAGGTGGTCGAACAGGCGGATGAAGACCTCCTCCAGGCGGCCGGTCATTTCGCCGACGCGCACCATGGAAAGGTAGAACGGCGAGAAGGCCTCCGGGTGGCGGGCCATCGAGAGCGACAGTTCGCGACCGGAGTCGAGGCTTTCGCGCACGTCGTGGAGGACTTCCTTCATCGCCGGATTGGTGCTGGATTCCTGCAAGCCGGCCAGCGCCCGCATGATCGGCACGCCGGATCGCAACAGGGTATGAATCTGTCGCGAAAACAGCAGCACGTCCATGTGTTCGACCTTCTGCCGGAACAGTTGGAAACCGTCGCCCGCGGCGCTGGCGGTCTTGTCCGCGGCGGCCGGCTTGATCTCGATCGGCGTGACGCCGGTACCGAACAACTGGTCGGCGACCGCCCCGGCCGTGGCGCCTTCGAGGATGCCCTCGACGGCATCTCCGGCGCCATTGCGGCCACGATAGGCGAAGCTCGGCATGGCGGCCCTATTCGTCGAGTTGGGTGCTGATGCGCATGGCTTCCTCGATGGTGGTGCGGCCTTCCGCCACCAGCCGCACGGCATCGCGGCGCAGGGTGGCGCCGGCCATCTGCTCGCGACCGAGCTGCATGAACTCGTTCGGGTCACCGCGGTTGACCGCCTCGACCAGCGCGTTGTTCATGTCGAGGATTTCATAGACGGCCTGGCGGCCCTGATAACCCGTGTTGGCGCAGTGGCTGCAACCCTGCCCGCGGCGGTACTGCATGCCGTCCACCCGCTCGCCGAGCTCCACCTTGAGCCACAGATGCTCGTGCGGCAGCGGCGCATGGGGCACCGAACAGTTCTCGCAGATGACGCGCACCAGCCGCTGCGCCAGCACCATCTGGATCGACATCGCCACCATGTAGCGCGGCACGCCCATGTCGAGCAGGCGGATCGGCGTCGACAAGGCGTCGTTGGTGTGCAGGGTCGACAGCACCAGGTGTCCGGTCATTGCCGCGCGCATGCCGATTTCCGCGGTTTCCTGGTCGCGCATTTCGCCCAGCAGGATGATGTCCGGGTCCTGGCGCAAGGCGCTGCGCAGCACGCGACTGAAGGACAGGTCGATCTTCTCGTGCACCTGCACCTGGTTGAGTCCGGGCAGCCGGTATTCGACCGGATCCTCGACGGTGATGATTTTCTTCTCCGTCGTGTTCAGTTCGTTAAGTGCTGCGTACAGCGTGGTGGTCTTGCCGGAGCCGGTGGGGCCGGTCACCAGCACGATACCCGAGGGCCGCGCGATGGAATGGCGGAAGCGCTCGAGGACATGCGACGGCATGTGCAGCCGGTCGAGCTGCAGCAGGCCGGTGTTCTGCGCCAGCAGGCGCATCACCACCGACTCGCCGTGCTGGGTGGGCATCGACGAGATGCGGATATCGATGGCGGTGTTGCGCAGTTTGATGTTGAAACGGCCGTCCTGCGGCAGGCGCTTCTCGGAAATGTCCAGGCCCGACATCAGCTTCAGGCGCAACACCAGCGCCGTGGAAATCTTGGAATCCGCCTCGGTCTGGACGTGCAGCACGCCATCGATGCGGAAACGGATCACCAGCGACTTTTCCTGCGGCTCGATGTGGATGTCTGAGGCGCGCATTTTCAGCGCCTCCTCGAACACCGTGTTGAGCAGCTTGACCACCGGCGCATCCTCGGCGCCGGCGGTAAGCCCGAGGATGTTGCCGAACTCGGTGGAAATATCCCCCATGTCGGCCGTCAGCTCCTTGGCCAGGCCGCTGATTTCCGCCGCCCGGCTGTAGACCCGGTCGATGGCCGAGAGCAGTTGGCTCTCGGTCACCACGGCTATGTCGATCTCGCGCCTGAGCACGCGCGCCAGCTCGTCGAAGGCGGTGAGGTCGGTGGGATCGGCCATGCCGACCACCAGCATGCCGGCACGTTCGGCCAGCACCAGCGAGCGGTGGCGGCGAGCCTGGGCTTCCGGCAGCAGCCTGATCAGTTCCGGTTGCAGCTTGAAGGTCTTGAGGTCGGCGAAATCGGCGCCGATCTGGCGTGCCAGCCCCCGTGATATCCCCTCCTCGGTGACATAACCGGCGTCCACCAGAACCCTGCCCAGTTTGCGGCCCGACCGCTTCTGTTCTTCCAGCGCGAGGCGGAGCTGCTCGCCGGTGACGAGTTCCTGCTGCACCAGCATGTCACCGAGGCGGATTTTTTCCGGGCGTGCCATCAGGCGATCTCCAAAGCGACCGTAGAATCAGGGCCGTAGTCGCAAGGATTTTGCACGAAAGTCACAGCGTAATCATCTGATTACGGAAAACCACCTCTTTTCGGAGCTTCCGCCAATTGTTTCATGTCGTGCTCGTCGCCCCGGAGATACCGCCCAACACGGGGAATGTCATCCGGCTGTGCGCCAACACAGCGACCCGGCTGCATCTGGTGCAGCCGCTCGGCTTCGATCTGTCCGACGCACAACTGCGCCGCGCCGGTCTGGACTACGCCGAAATGGCCTGCGTCACCGTGCATCCCGACTGGGCTGCCTGCCGTGCCGCGCTGGGCGAGGCCCGACTGTTTGCGCTGACGACCAAGGCAAGACGACGTCATGCCAACGCCGATTTCCGGGCCGGCGATGCCTTTGTCTTCGGCGCGGAATCACGCGGACTGCCGACGGAAATACTGGCCGAGATCGGCGAAAGCCGCTGCCTGCGCCTGCCGCTGATTCCCGGCAATCGCAGCCTGAACCTGTCCAACGCCGTGGCCGTGACGGTGTATGAGGCATGGCGGCAACAGGATTTCGCCGGCGGCGACTAGGGTGTAAGCTCGCTTGCGCATGCTGGCGGAATCGATGTTCCAGCGCGCCCTATGGTAAAACCACTATTCCTTTAGGGAGACAGTGAGACCATGACTGCTGCGACCATTCTCATCGTCGACGACGAACCGACCAATCTGCAGTTACTGGCCGGGCTGTTGCGTCCCGAGTTCGTGGTGCGCGCCGCCAATTCCGGGGAAAGCGCGCTGCGCGTGGCGGCCAGCCTGCCGCGGCCGGATCTGGTCCTGCTCGACGTAATGATGCCGGTGGTGGACGGTTATGCGGTGCTGGCGCGCTTGCGTGAAGACCAGGCCACGCGTGACATTCCGGTGATATTCCTGACCGCCCTGGCCGACGCCAACGACGAGGAGCACGGGCTGCAGCTCGGCGCCGTCGACTACATCACCAAGCCGATCAAGCCCGCCGTGGTGCTGGCCCGCGTGCGCACCCAACTCCAGGCGAAGCAGGCGCGCGACTGGCTGCGCGACCAGAATGCCGCGCTGGAAGCCGAAATCGCCCGGCGCATGGCGGAGAACGACCTGACCCAGCTGGTCAGCATCCGCGCCCTGGCCCACCTTGCCGAAACCCGCGATCCCGAAACCGGCAGCCACATCCTGCGCACCCAGGGCTATGTACAGCAGTTGGCGCTGTGCCTGAGTACGCATCCGAGCTACCGCGACTTTCTCACGCCGCGCAACATCGACCTGCTGACCAAATCGGCGCCGCTGCACGACATCGGCAAGGTCGGCATCCCCGACTCCATACTGCAAAAGCAGGGCAAGCTCACTGCCGAGGAATGGGAAATCATGAAGACCCACGCCAAGCTGGGCTCGGATGCCATCGAGCATGCCGAAGCCGATGCCGAGCAGGGGCTGCCCTTTCTCACCCTGGCCAAGGAGATCGCCCACTGGCACCACGAAAAATGGGATGGCGGCGGTTATCCGGACGGCCTTGCCGGCGAGTCGATACCCTGTTCCGCCCGCCTCATGGCACTGGCCGACGTCTTCGATGCCCTGATCTCGCCGCGGGTCTACAAGGCGCCGATGCCTTACGAGCAGGCGCGCGACATCATCGCCGCCGAACGCGGCAGGCACTTCGATCCCGAAGTCACCGATGCCTTTCTCGCCGGCTTCGCCGACTTCGTTGCCATCGCCAGCCGCTATCGCGACGGCGGCTGAGCCGCGGGATCGACATGATCGCACTCGATGTACGCACCGTAGTCTCGCTTTCCGTCGTCAGCTACCTGGTCTGTACGCTGTTCATCGTACAGCTCTGGCGGCAGAACCGCGGCCGCTTCGCAGGCATGGACCTGTGGATTTTCCACTTTGCGCTGCAGGCCGCGGCGCTGGTCTTGATCATCCTGCGCGGCGCGATTCCCGACTGGGCGTCGATATTCCTCGCCAACGTCCTGATATTTTCCGGCGCGCTGCTGATCTATCTCGGACTGGAACGCTTTGTCGACAAGCCGGGCAAACACCTGCACGACTATGTCCTGCTGGCGGCATGCACTCTTGGCTATTGGTTCCACTCCGTAATCGCCCCCGACCTGCGCATGCGGACGTTTATTTTCCTGATCTATTCTTTCATCATTACGCTGGAAGTCGTCCGGCTGTTGTGGCGGCGCGTGGCGCCGACGATGCGGCCGCTGACTTTCGGCGTCGGCCTGGTCTTCGCCGGCTACTGCGCGATCAGCGTCGTGCGCTTCGCCGAGTTTCTGTTCGGCAGCGGCACGGGCAATGATTTCTTCGCCTCGGACGGCTTTCAGAGCCTGATCCTTGTCTGCTACCAGACGCTGACCATCATGCTGACCTACAGCCTGGTCCTGATGGTAAACAAGCGCCTGATCAGCAACGTCGAAACCGAGAAGGAAAAATTCGCCAGGGCATTCCATGCCGCGCCCTACTCGATCACGCTTACCGATCTGCCGAGCGGAACGATGCTCGACGTAAACGAGACCTTCGAGTCCGTGTCGGGTTATAGCCGTGCCGAAGTCATCGGCAGGAATACGCTGGATCTGCATCTCTGGGAACACGCGAAGGATCGTGATGCGGTCATCGAAGCCCTGTTGCGCACGGGCGAGGTGGCAACGATGGAACAGCATTTCCGCCGGAAGGACGGGCAAGCGATCGTCGGACTCGTTTCCGCCCAGGTACTCCTGATCGACGGCAAGGAGTGCATTCTTTCCTGCATCGCCGACGTCAGCGAGCGCAAGGAAGCCGAGGTGGCGCTGCAGCGGGAAAGCGCGGCCCTGCGCCAGCGCAACGAGGAACTCGACAGGTTCAATCGTCTCGCGGTGGGACGCGAAATGGAAATGATCGCGCTGAAGCAGCAGGTGAACGCCCTGTCGCACCAGCTCGGACAGGCAGCACCCTATGCGCTGGCATTTGTCGAAGCACCGCAAGGCACAGCCGAATCACGCGCCATGGAGATATCCGGGACATCCCGATGAGCCCGTCGCCGCCCCTCACCGCCCTGGTCTTCAATGCCGCGTTGTTGCTGACGGTGGTGCTGGTGCTGGACCTCGCGGCGACCCATCGCCAGGTCGAGTCACTGCTGCGGCGACGTTTGCTGACCGGAGTGGTTCTCGGCAGCATCGGCGTCGCCATCATGATGGCGCCCCTCACCTTGCTGCCGGGGCTGGTATTCGATGTGCGCTCGGTGCTGCTGGCCATTTCCGGGCTGTTTTTCGGCCTGCTGCCGACAGTGGTGGCCATGCTGATGACGGCGGCCTATCGCCTGTTCCTCGGCGGCGTGGCGGCCTGGGGCGGCGTGGTGGTGATTCTCGCCTCGGGCTTGATCGGCCTCGCCTGGCGACGTTACCGCCAGCCGCGACTGAACGCCATCGGCTGGGGCGAGCTGTTGCTGCTCGGGCTGCTGGTGCATCTGACCATGCTGGCCGTGCTGCTGATCATGCTGAGCGGCGTCGCGCGCGAGGTGCTGGCCGGCATCGCGCTGCCGGTGATGCTGGTGCACCCGCTGCTGACCGTGGCGCTGGGACTGCTGCTGTCGCGTCGCCTGGCCTACCAGGCCAGCCTGCGCGAGTTGCGGCAAAGCGAGGAGCGCTACCACAGCCTGTTCGACAACAGCCACACGGTGATGCTGATCATCGACCCCGACAGCGGCGCCATCATCGCCGCCAATCCTGCCGCGGCGAGCTTCTACGGCTGGACGCAAGCAGAGCTGACCGGCATGAAGATGGCCGCGATCAACACCCTCTCGGCGGACGAGATCGCGGCCAAGATGCGCCGGGCACGAATGCGCCAGTACAATCACTTCGAGTTCCGTCATCGCCGCGCCGACGGATCGGTACGAGATGTCGAAGTGTTCAGCGGCCCGATACAGCTCGGTGGCCGGTCGGTGCTGTATTCGATCGTTCATGACATCAGCGAGCGCAAGGAGGCGGAAGCCGGGCTGGTGGAGAGCGAAGCACAGCGCGCCCGGGAACAGGCCGCCACCCTTGAGGACCAGCGCCGGGGGCGGATTGGGGCCCTCAACCTGATGGAAGACGCCGTCGTCGCGCGCACCCGGGCCGAGACGGCGCTCACGCAACTTGAGGAAAACCGGGAACGCCTGACGCTGGCGCTGCAAGCCACCAACCAGGGCATCTACGACATCAACCTGCAAACCGGCGAGGCCGTAGTCAGTCCCGAATACGCCACGATGCTGGGTTACGATCCGGCCGCTTTTCGTGAAAACAATGCCGCCTGGACCGAACGGATGTATCCCGGCGATCGCGAACGCGTGATGCGGATCTATCGCGACTACCTTGACGGATCCATCCCGGAATTCCGCGTCGAGTATCGCCAGCGCACGCAATCGGGCGGGTGGAAATGGCTGCTGTCGCTGGGCAAGCTGGTGGCGCGTGACGCCGAGGGAAAACCCCTGCGCATGCTGGGCACCCATACCGACATCACCGAGCGCAAGAACAGCGAAATCGACCAGGCCTTCCAGGCGCGCCGCGTCGGGGTCATGCTGTCCCTGCCGGACGCCGCGGAGACGATGGACGAGCGGGAGTTCATGCAATACGGCCTGGAACAGGCCGAACAGCTCACCGGAAGTTGCATCGCCTTCATCCATTTCGTGCACGACGACCAGCAGACCATCGAACTGGTGGCCTGGTCGCGCGCCACGCTGGAACACTATTGCCAGGCCATGGCGGACGGCCACTATGCGATCGACCAGGCCGGCATCTGGGCCGATGCGCTGCGCCAGCGCGTGCCGGTGGTGTTCAACGACTACGCCGCCGCGACCGGAAAGCGCGGCCTGCCCGACGGCCACGCCGCGCTGCAGCGCCTGATCAGTGTGCCCGTGCTCGATGGCGGACTGGTGCGCATGATGGCCGGGGTGGGCAACAAGCCCGAGGACTACAGCGAGCACGATGTCGAGACGGTGCGGCTGATCGCCAACGCCATCTGGCGCATCGTCAGCCAGCGACGGCTGGACGCGGCGCTGCGTGAGAGCGAGACGCTCAATCGCTCGACCCTCGATTCGGTCAGCGCTGAAATTGCCGTGCTCGACCTCGACGGCACGATCACCGCGGCCAATCAGCCCTGGCGCCGCTTTGCCCTGGAAAACGGCAGTACGCCCGGCCGGCCGGTGCCCGGCACCGAGGTCGGCGCCAACTACCTGGCGGTCGCGCTGGATCGCGGCGGCGGGCCGATCGCGGAAGCGGCGGAAGCCTGCGCCGGCATACGCGGCGTGCTGGAGGGCCGCCTGCCGGCTTTCGGACTCGAATATCCCTGCCATTCCCCCGACCGGCAGCGCTGGTTCAGCATGCACGTCACGCCGCTTGGCGTGCCGCGGCGCGGCGCGGTGGTGGTGCATACCGACATCACCGAACGCAAGCAGGGCGAAGCGGCCTTGCGCAAGCTGGCGCAGGCGGTGGAACAAAGCCCGGAAAGCGTCGTCATCACCAATATCGATGCCGAGATCGAGTACGTGAACGAAGCATTTCTCAGGGTCACCGGCTATGCGCGCGAGGAGGTGATCGGCCAGAATCCGCGCGTCCTCCACTCGGGCAAGACACCGCCCGAGACCTATGCGGCGATGTGGGCCGCACTGGGCACCGGCCAGCCGTGGAAGGGCGAGTTCCACAACAAGCGCAAGGATGGCAGCGAGTATGTCGAGTTCGCCATCATCACCCCGATTCGCCAGGTCGACGGCACGACCACGCACTACGTCGCGGTGAAGGAAGACATCACGGAGAAGAAGCGCCTCGGCGAAGAACTCGACGCGCACCGGCATCATCTCGAGGATCTGGTGGCGCAGCGCACCACGGAACTGTCGGCGGCGCAGCAGCAGGCCGAGACCGCCAACCTGGCGAAGAGTGCCTTCCTCGCCAACATGAGCCATGAGATCCGCACCCCGATGAACGCCATCCTCGGCCTCACCCATCTGCTGCGGCGCGGCAATGCCACGCCCGAACAAGCCGAGCGGCTGGACAAGATCGATGGCGCCGGACGCCACCTGCTGGCCATCATCAATGACATCCTCGACCTGTCCAAGATCGAGGCCGGCCGGCTGCAACTGGAAAGCATCGACTTCCCCCTCGCCGCCATCATCGACAACGTCGCCTCGATCATCGGCCAGTCGGCGCGCGACAAGGGCTTGCGGGTCGAGGTCGATGGCGACGGCGTGCCCCCCTGGCTGCGCGGCGACCCGACCCGGCTGCGCCAGGCCCTGCTCAACTATGCCGGTAACGCCGTCAAGTTCACCGAACAAGGCTCGATCGCGATCCGCGCCAGACTGGTCGAGGAAAGCTCCGACGGCTTGCGGGTGCGCTTCGAGGTCAGCGACACCGGCATCGGCATCGCGCCGGAAAAGCAGCCGCAGTTGTTCCAGGTGTTCGAGCAGGCGGATGCCACGATCACGCGCAAATACGGCGGCACCGGCCTCGGCCTGGCCATCACCCAGCGCCTGGCGCAATTGATGGGCGGCAAGGTCGGCGCCGACAGCGTGCCGGGGCTGGGCAGCACCTTCTGGTTTACCGCGCGCCTGCAGCGCGGTCACGGCATCATGCCGAGCGAGATCGAACTGGCCGCGGCCGATGCCGAAACCCGCCTGCGCCAGAACCATGCCGGAGCCCGGCTGCTGCTGGCGGAGGACAACCTGATCAACCGGGAGGTGGCTCTGGAACTCCTCTACGGTGCCGGCCTGACGGTGGATACCGCCGCCGACGGCAGGGAAGCGCTGGCGAAGGCACGGGTAACCAACTACGACCTGATCCTGATGGACATCCAGATGCCCCATATGGACGGCGTCGAAGCCGCCCGCGCCATCCGCGCCCTGCCGGGACGGGATGCCGTGCCCATCCTGGCGATGACCGCCAACGCCTTCGATGAAGACCGTCGTGCCTGTACCCAGGCCGGGATGAATGACTTCATCACCAAGCCGGTCGAACCGGTCGTGCTGTACCAGAGCCTGCTGCAATGGCTTTCGGGCGCGACGACCGAAGCCTCCTCCGGAAAGCCGCAGCCCGCTTCCGTCCCGCCGCCCGCGCCGCAACGCGCACCGACTTTGCCGCCATTGCTGGCCGCGTTCGAGGGAATCGCCACGGAGCGGCCATTGCGCGCCCTGCGCGGCAACGTGGCGGCCTATATCGGCCTGCTGAGGCAGTTCGTCGCCAGCCACGGCGATGATCCGCAGCGGCTGCAAGATGCCCTGGCAACAGGAGACGGCACGACGGCCCGGCACTGCATGCACGCACTCCGGGGCGCCGCCGGCAGCCTGGGCGCGATCCGCGTGCAAGCCGCGGCGGCGGCCATCGAAGATGCCCTGCGCGGCGGCGGCGCGGCGGCGACACTGGCGCCCCTGGCCAATGCGCTGCGGAAGCAGTTGCTGGCGCTCGACGCGGTGCTGGCAAGCCAGGCGGCGACGGCGGAGAAGCGCGGTGATTTCGCCGCCGACCCGGTCCGCGTGCAAGCGGTGCTGAAGCAACTGAAACCCCTGCTGGCCAGCGACGACACGGCGGCGGCCGACCTGTTCGAGGCCCATCGCGCGCTGTTGCTGGCCAGCCTGGGCGCCGACGCGATGCAGTTGCAGCGGCAGATCGCCGGTTTCGATTTTCCGGGCGCCCTCGACACGGTCAGCGCCATGATTGGCAGGCCCACGCCATGAGCGAACCGCAAGCACCCGCCGCGGAACCCGGCGCGCGGCGCCCGACGTCTGCCGGGGTGCTGATCGTGGTGCTGCTGTATGCGGTGTTCGCCTCGTTGTGGATCGTGCTGTCCGACGCCATCACCGGCATGCTGTTTCCCGATCCGCGCGAGATACTCATCGCCAGTACGCTCAAGGGCTGGGTTTTCGTCGGCGTCACCTCGGCGCTGTTGTTTGTCCTGCTGCGCCGCCTGACGGCCGATGCGCCCGCGACCTTGCCGCCGCGCGGCGAGCACGGCCCCGCCTTGCGCTGGGGCGTGGCGCTGGCGGTGCTGGCGGTGGCCGCGATCGGGGTCGCCGCGATCGGCGGCCTGGTACAGCGCCACGAGGCACGGGGTGTCGAGCAGTTGGATGCCATCGCCAAGCTGAAGACCGGCCAGGTCGAGCGCTGGCTGGACGAGCGGCGGCACAATGCCGAGCAGTTGGGTTCCGCCAACGCACTGGTCAAGCTGATACGCGAGTGGCAGGCGAAGGGCGATGCCACCAGCCATGGCATGATCGTCGCGCGGCTTGAATCCCTGCGGCGCGCCATGCATAACCAGTCGATCTTCATCGTCGGTGCCGATGATGAGGTTCTGATCGGCACCGGCGGCCATTACCAGATCGGGCCGGTGCTGCGCGATTCGATCGCGCGGGCTCGCGCCAGCGGCGAAGTGCAGTTCACCGACCTCTACCGCCAGCGCATGGGCGGTGAAGACCATCTGCACCTGGATTTCGTCGTGCCGTTCACGGTAGCCGAGGGGCCCGGCAAACCGCGATTGCTGGCGGTGATGCGGGTGGACAAGGACGAGTTCCTGTTTCCCTACCTGCAGGAGTGGCCTGGAGCCAGCCTCACGGCCGAGACACTGCTGGTACGCCGCGACGGCGACGGCGTGCTGTTCCTCAACGAGATGCGCCACCGCGGCAATACGGCGCTGCGGCTGCGCATTCCCCTGGACGAACAGGATGTGGTCGCGGTGCAGGCCGTCGGCGGCGCGGTCGAGCCAGGCCAGGCGATGCGCGGCCTCGACTACCGCGGCGCGACGGTGGTCGCCATCGCCCACCCGGTGCCGGGCACCGCCTGGTACCTGGTGGCCAAGGTCGATCGCCGCGAAATCGATGCGGAACTGCGCCACGACCTGTTCTGGGTCGTGCTGGCGCTGGCGCTGGCGCTGTTCGTCACCCTGGCCGGCGGCGCGCTGCTGCGCCAGCAGCAGGAACTGCGCTGGGCCAGGATCAAGCAGGGCGAGCAGGCCGAAAAACTGGGGCTGCTGGAAACCATCGCACGCCAGCGCGAAGAGCGCGCGGCGCTGGTCAGCCATTACTCGACGCTGATCGAAAAGGCGCGCGACATCGTGTTGCTGATCGACGCCGACGGCCGCATCGTCGACGCCAACCAGGCGGCTGCGGCGGCTTACGGCTGGAGCGCGGACGAACTGCGCGGCATGACTGTGCGCGACCTGCGACCGCCGGAGGCACTGGGCGACCTGGAACGCCAGTGGCAGGCCACGGCCACCGCCGACGGCGTGCTGTTCGAAACCACCCATCGCCGCCGCGACGGCGGCAGCTTTACCGTCGAGGTCAGCGCCAGCGCGATCGAGGTGGAAGGGAAGATCTACCGCCAGAGCTTCATCCGCGACGTCAGCGCGCGCAAGCTGGCGGAGGCCGCGCTGAATGAGCGCGAGGCGCAGTACCGCTCGCTGTTCGAGAACAGCCTGGACGGCGTGCTGCTGACCGCGCCCGATTATGGCGGCATACTCACGGCCAACCCCGAGGCGCAGCGGATGCTCGGCTACAGCGAGGATGAGTTGCGCGCGCTCGGCCGCGACGCGGTGGTCGATGCCGGCGACCCGCACCTGGCCGAGGCCCTGGCCGAGCGCGAAAAGACCGGACGCTACCGCGGCGAGCTGAGGCTGGTCCGCAAGGGCGGCGTCAAGTTTCCCGCCGAGCTGTCCTCGCTGGTATTCACCGACCGCCAGGGGCGGGCCTTGACCAGCATGGTGATTCGCGACATCACCGAGCGCAA
>ORJL010847525.1_pt1 | contig 13497 bp, 14 predicted proteins | sample 1779941 | NCBI WGS metagenome assembly ORJL01 (sample SAMEA104232317, study PRJEB22302) | groundwater metagenome | biome: forest; feature: aquifer; material: groundwater | place: USA | collected 2011-08-07 | depth 5.8 m
CGCTTAAAGAGTTGGGCAGTGTAGATATTGGCTTTTGTGGAAAACTAGAAATACCAAAAAAAATAAAAATTAAAAAATACAAATTAAGAATTGAAGAAAAAAAAAACCCGAAATCCGCAATCCGCAATTATAAAATTAACGAATTAATTGCCACTCGCAAAGCCTACGGCGAGGCGCTCGTGAGGATTTTCCCAAAATATCCGAACATGGTGGTTCTGGACGCAGAAGTTTCTAACTCTACTTATTCGGAAGATTTTAAAAAGATGTATCCAAAAAGTTTTTTTGAAATGTATATTGCCGAGCAAAATATGGTGGGAGCCGCTTTAGGATTTTCACGGCGTGGAAAGATCCCTTTTATCTCAACGTTTGCTGCATTTTTTACGCGAGCGTTTGATCAGATCAGGATGTCGCAGTATTCAAATTCTAATATTAAATTTGTAGGCTCACACGCGGGCGTATCAATCGGCGAAGACGGCGCTTCGCAGATGGCGCTTGAGGATATCGCTATGTTTCGCACGCTTCTTGATGGCGTGGTTTTATATCCTTCCGATGCCGTTTCCACGCACGCGCTTGTGGAAGAAGCGGCGAAGCACAAAGGAAATGTTTATATAAGGACTACGCGCGCCCTAACGCCAATTTTGTACAACCCCCTCTCCCTTAATCCCTCTCCCACAAGAAGAGAGGGAGAAAAAAAAGATTCCTCCTCCGTTACAACCCCCTCTCCCTTGGTGGGAGAGGGCAGGGGTGAGGGGGAGTTAGACGGCATAGCGCATAATTTCCGTATTGGCGGAAGTTGTGTTCTTCGAGAATCAAAAGATGACAAAGTCACGATTGTATCGGCAGGAATTACGCTTCACGAAGCATTGGCCGCTCATGAAGAGATGAAAAAGGAAGGAGTGAATATCCGCGTTATAGATCTTTATAGTATAAAGCCGATAGATAGCGCCACTCTTGCGAAAGCCGCTCGGGAAACAAAAAATATCATAACGGTAGAAGACCATTTTGCCGAAGGGGGTTTGGGCGAAGCAGTGCGTTCCGCGCTTGACGATTCCCCCTCTCCTGGCCTTCGGCCATCCTCTCCCACAAGGGGCGAGGAATCTCTCTCTCCCTCCCCCTTGGTGGGGGAGGGTTGGGGAGAGGGGGGAGATGCGCGCCCAAGAGTTTATTCTCTCGCAGTGCGCAAGATGCCCCAGAGCGGCAAACCCCAAGAATTACTTAATTATGAGGAAATTTCCAAAGATGCTATAATTAGTAAAGTGAAGGAGATTTTGAAGCTAAATCTTAAAATATTATGAGAAAAAATTTTATTGGAATGTTTTCAATTTTATTTTTGAGTTTATTTTTGATAGCATGCTCACATGTTTCAACAAAGCGATTTCAAAGCTGGGAGGAATTAAACAAGTTTTGTCAAAACCCCGATAACAGATGCCCTCAAGATTTATGTCGGAGTATTGCTGTTGGAGGCCCCGGAGGAGGCGAAGCACAACGTGGCTGTGTAGCAATAGAGTGTTCATTATATACTCCATCAGAATGTCCTCAGGCTGGATGTGAAGTTATAAAGAATAAGAAAGGAGAAAAAATTTGCTGGCGCAGAAATTTCCCTTTTGTCGAATAAATGATTTTAGAAATAAATAAAGATGCTATAATTAGTAAAGTGAAGGAGATTTTGAAGTTGAATTTATCAATAAAGTAACCAGTAATCAGTAACGCGTAATGAGGAATAAAGAATCATTTATGTCATTTTCCCGAAAGATTTCGGGGGAATCTAGAAGATCCTGAAATAAATTCAGGATGACATAAAAATTCATAATTCTAATATGATGCGCCCACACAGCGTCAAAACGAAAATTATATTTGGTATTCTGATATTTTTCTGTATTTCAGCAATTCTATTAATTATCTTCGTCTCTTCTCGTTCGAATAATAAAGATATTGTTATAAGGGGTGTTGTTATAGAAAACGTTATTGGGTCGCCACGTGATGGTGACGATTATATAATAATTCGGTCGGGTATATATAAATATTCAATAACTTATAATCGCGGATGGATAGGGTGTAAAAATTATTCTAATCTAGCTCAAGGCTTAAAAGTTAATGATCGAGTTGAGGTTTATGGAAAAAGAGTGGATGGAAATATTGAAGTATGCGATTCAGAGTTTTTTTATATCAAAAAATTATAAAATTTACATATGCGCCCAGAAAATCTTAATACAAAAATAGTCCTCTACAGCGGACAGGCGAGCGACACAAAAGACGCGCTTAGCCTGCTTGGATTTTTGGACGGACAGACAACAAACATAAAACTTATCTCAAAAAATCGCGAGATACAAGAGCGCCTTAATTTCATGAAAAAATTTACAAGAGAAGAAATTTTTTCATTGTATAAAAAATACACGGCGGAGATTGTGGCGATTTTGCCAGATAAGCCAATCTCTCTTGATATCTATTCTGATGAGAACACGCAAGCGCAAGATATGATCTCACAAGCGAAAGAAATGCATTTATGGTTTCAAAATGCTGTTATCAAATTTCCTATTACTCACGAAGGCATTCTTGCCGCTCAATGGGCTGTGAAGCTGGAGATGAATATCACTATGAATCATTGCTTTAGCCAGGAACAGGCTGCTGCGGTGTACGTGGCAACGCTTGGAGCAAAAAAGGGGCAGGTGCTTATATCTCCAAGAGTAGAGCGGCTTGATTACAGCGGGGCCAATGGAATGGATCTCGTGAAAAATATTATAGAAATGTATAAAAACGGCGATGGGCACGTTGGAGTTTTGACCACGGATATTGGAACCATAGATCAATTTCTCTATAGCATTTCTTTGGGAGTGGACTGTATTTCTTCTCCGTTAAGAATAATTAAGGTTTGGGCTCAAAAAGGAATGCCAGTGCCACAAAATTATAATTATATTTCGGAAGATTTGCGCCCAATTGCGTACCGGCAGATAGATTTGGACAAATCATGGGAGGCATACGACATTGCGCACGAGCTCACGCAAATAAGCGCGCAGGAGTCGTTTTCCATTTGGAGAACGCTTTTATAAGAGAATGTAATATGTGAATGTATTAATAAAATATATGCCAAATGTATGTCAAAAAGTTTAAAAAAAGCATACTAACGAATTTCACGATCGTGAAAAATGATAGTACGGGGTTATTGGTGCAGTATTGTATTAAGATTTATAAAATTATCTATTATTCATTGTCAGAAAATAAAAATATGAAACCACAAAATGTAAAGACAAAAATTATATTTATCTTTTTCTTTATTTTGACGAGTTTTATATATGTATTTTCAAGTGCAAGTGCCACGACACTGGCACAAAAGCTTGCTGGAAGGATTTTATTGCAGGTAGAATCAAAAGGAGAGGCGTGGTATGTAGACCCAGTAAGTTTAAAAAGAATTTATTTGGCAGACGGCAATTCGGCGTATGATTTAATGCGGAATAAAGGATTGGGCATAAAAAATGCTGATTTGGCAAAAATTCCCGTTGGTTTTACTTCTGATCCTGAAATGAAAGAAATACCGGGTTGGAAAATATATCAAAATAATACGCTAGGATTACAAATTCAATATCCAAAAGAGTGGAAAATTCCTTTTGGCGTTGAAGAAGTAAATGGCGTTATATCCCTGCAGATGAATCATGATCTTGATTTAAGCGATCTATTCATTGATGGCGGCGATGAAGTGATTTTTATTTATCGATATCCAAATGTCTCAATGAATCTTGATTCGTGGTATCAGGAGAAATCTGAAATTACCGAAGAAAATATTCAAGAAACCGTAAAAGATTGGAATAAACCCTCTCTTGGATATTCTGCCACCAGAGAAGAGTTTGCTTTTGAGAGATATATCCCCATGAAAATATCTGGAGTTCCCGCAATTGCAGAATATAAAAGAGGTCCGATTGCTTACAGTACAGTTAAAAAATTAAAATATATACGCACGGAAAAGAACTACTATGTAAAAGTAGGTAATGATATTTATTATATTAATGTTTTTTCATACTCGGGTGAGGATATAAAGGTAGTGATGCAAAAATTTGATGCCATAATTTCCACTCTTCATTTTCAGCAAAGCGATTTTGATAATGATGGACTTTCTGATAAAATCGAAGAATCTCTGAAAACAGATCCATATAATTCAGACACCGATAATGACGGATACAGTGATTATGAAGAAGTGGTTGGAAACTATTCGCCAACAGGTCCAGGAAAAATAAAGATTGATAAAAATTTTTCCAACAAATTTAAGGGAAAAATCCTTTTGCAGGTTGAATCTCGAGGCGAGGCATGGTATGTACACCCTGTAGATGGCAAGCGCTACTATATGCCGACAGGCGATGACGCATATCAGATTATGAAGTATTTGAGTTTGGGAGTAAAGAATAGCGATTTATATGCTATTTTATTGGATTCCGATTCATGGCAATTATATTCATTAGATTCGTTGGATTTTAGTATTCGATTGCCAAAGGGTTTTAGGGTGCGTAACCCCGGGCTTGTTGGGGGAAACTATTTTTCTGAAATTCTTCATATTTTAGGCTCAGAAATAAAAAAAATTCAAGGTGAAGAAATTGTAATTGATTATGAAGATATCCAATTTAGTAAATACAAAAAAGAGGGTGATGAGAGCCTTGAACAAGTATTTATCAGAACTTGGAACTCTCAAGAATATTACAATAAAAAAAGTATCAAGCTCGCAGGGATAAATGCGCAAGAATACACCTTAAAGCCGGAGTATAATTCTGGTCCCCTGGTTCCAAAAATTTTTGTTTTTGGCACAGATCAATTTGTTTATGTAACCTTAATTCGTAATTTTGAATCTTCAATGTATATTGATATTCTCAATACTATTCAATTTTAATTTTAATAATTATGCGCCCACAAAACTTAAAGACAAAAATATTTTTGGATGAAGGGGATGTTGATGAGACAAGAGAAATTTTGCATACCCTTGGATTTCTTGACGGGCAGACGACCAATCCGACTTCGATTTCAAAAAATCCGGAGGCACAAAAAATGTTAAGCGAGGGGAAAAAGTTTACGAAAAAAGAAATTCATGAATTTTATAAAAAAGTTGTAAAACAGATTTCCAGCTATATTCCCCAAGGCTCTGTTTCCATCGAAGTATGTAGCGATAAAAGATCCAAGGCGTTTACCATGATTGGAGAGGGAAAAGAGATGTTTTATTGGATTTCCAACGCTCATATTAAGTTTCCAATAACCCATGAAGGGCTTTTGGCGGCCGAGATGGCGATAAAGCTTGAAATGCGTGTGAATATGACGCTGTGCTTCACGCAAGAGCAGGCGGCGGCGGTGTACGCGGCAACGCTTGGCGCTCAAGAGGGGCAGGTGTTTGTTTCTCCGTTTATCGGTCGGCTTGACAATCGCGGGGAAAATGGAATGGATTTGGTCAAAAATATTATTGAAATGTACAAAAAGGGCGACGGCCATGTCGAGGTGCTAAGTGCGAGCGTGCGCTCGATGGATCATTTTTTATACGCCATATCTTTAGGATCGGATATTATCACTTCTCCATTTAAAATTTTAAAAGAATGGGGAGAAATAGGAATGAAAGTACCGGAGAATTATCCGTATGACGCAAAAAATTTAAAACCCATTCCATACCAAGAGATTGATTTGAATAAATCGTGGAAAGAATACAATATCCAGCACGAGCTTACGGATATCGGAATAGAAAAGTTCAGCGCGGATTGGAATAGCTTAATTCAGTAGTTAATCGTCTTAATCCCCGAGCTTGTCGAGCGACAAGCTCAGACAATAATATAGCTATGGTCTGAACGAAACAAACGGAGTTAAGAGAAAAGTTGAGGCGGTAAAATATAAATATTAATTTATTGCCTGAGCTTGTCGAAGGCCTACATTGATTAATATAGTATGAAATGGCGCTGGTATGTATATATTATTGAATGTATTGATAAAAGTTATTATACTGGAATGACATGGCAGATTGATACTCGTTGGATGCAACATCTTAGTGGTTTAGGTTCAAAATATACAGCCAAACATCCTCCAAAAAGATTAGCATACTACGAAGAATATGATAATTTGGAAGAGGCAAGGCTACGAGAGAGGCAAATAAAAGGATGGAGTAGGAATAAAAAAGAGAAACTTATAAAGGGTGAATGGACAAAGTTATAATATAGCCCTTCGACAAGCTCAGGGAGTAAAGATTAGAATTAAAAAATATGAAAAAATGGTTTTTAAAAATTTTACTCTATCTAATAAATATAATTTTATTGATTTTATTATTACTTTTCATTCATAGTGGAAGTGGAACAGGGGCAGTGGGGCCTTTTTATCTAATTTTAATCTTTATTTCAGGATTTATGGGCTCATGGACAGTTTTATTTTTGATTTTAGATATAATACACAGAGGGCAAAAAACTTTTAAGACATATTTAAAATCTTTTTTTTATTCTTTCGTTGGTTCCTTATTTTTTGTGTTGCTATTAAAAATTATAATTCCTGAATTTTAGTTGTTATGAATATTACCGATATCACAATTATATTATTCCCTGAGCGTAGCGAAGCGGAGTCGAAGGGATCGCTTTCGATAAGCTTAGGCCATAAGTTTTAATGATATGAACATTATCGATATTACCCATCCCCTTCATGCCAAAGTCCCTGTTTATCCCGGAAATCCTCGGTTGCAGATTAAGACCGTGAAAGGGAAAACATCCCAGCATTCGGAGATTTTTATGGGATCGCATACGGGGACGCATGTTGACGCGCCTCGGCATGTGTTTCGTTTTGGGTCGGGTGTTGATGCTATGGATTTGCAAAATTTGGTTGGAACGTGCAGAGTTTTGGATTTGACGCACGTGAAAGAATCCATAAAGATTGATGACCTAAAGAAATATAGAATTCAAAAAGGCGAGAGGATTATAGTAAAAACAAAAAACTCCAAGCGCGGATTTGATAGATTTTTTAGCGATTACATCTATTTGGATGGGGAGGCTGCGGTGTATCTTGGAAAAATCGGGATTTCACTTTTCGGCATTGATTATCTATCCGTAAAAAAACGCGGAGGCGCGGACAATCGTCCGCATACGGAATTATTGAAGCGCCGGATCGTTATTTTTGAAGGATTAAAGCTTGATAAAGTAAAAGCAGGAAAATATTTTTTTATCGGCCTGCCATTGAAATTTGAAAAACTCGACGGCTCGCCTGCAAGAGCGGTGCTCGTGCCGTTGAGTGTGAGCTATAAGATTAAATTATAATATTATGATGACATTATTAGACTTTTTAATAGTAATAATTCCTATCATAGTTTTTATTATCTTTATTATTGGTATTATTATCTCTAAGAATAAATCAGGATTTGTTAAAAGCTTTTTTATTTTTTGTATTATATTGTTTATAGTATTCTTTTTAGTATTTTTTTTCACTTTTAAAAAAAATAATATAAAAATTTCTTTTAACGATTTGCATGACCCAGGCCCGAAAGATATATTCTTCCGTGGAGTCGCCATAGATTTTGGTCTGCCACAACTGTGTGAAAAAGTATCACCCAAGGCTTATTCAGTGGCGGGATTTAGTCCAAGGGGAACTCAAATATCATATTGGCGTTCCGAGTGTTTTTTCGAAGCTGCCACAAGAACAAAAACTATTCAATATTGTAATGAAGTCATACCTCTAAATAAATGGAATCCTTTATTTTTTGCTTGGCATCTTGATGGTAGTTTTTACTCAAAAGGAAATTGTATTGCTGGCGTTCGTGGAAACTACGAAGGAGACTTCTCTGGATCCCCAGCTTTGACAGATGAGATTATGCAGGAGATGGGTTATACAAAAGAGGTTCTGGGTAACATGATTCTCAGCAATGAACTTGACTATAAATTAAGGCAACGATATCTCAATCCGTTATTTACAAGGCAAGATTTTTTAGATAAAGTGAATAAATTACCAAACTATGATGAGGCTATCAATCGTTTTAAGGTAAAACCAGCCGCTACCTATGAAATACTCTATCAAATCATGGCGATAGAGTTAGGAAGTGAGACATATTGTACAAGAATTTCACCAAATACATATTTTCCAGGCGATAATGTACATAAGGCATTGGTTCGATCACAGTGTTTCATGTACATCGCTGTCAATAAGGGAAGTACAATACTTTGTAATAATATAGAAAAACCAATAGTAAACTCTGACACATTTTTTACTCCAGAAAACTGTGAAGCAATGATATCACAATATCAATACCCAGGGGATTCATATCACGGACCAACTAATTTGACCTATGATGCCCTGAAAAAACTCCTTCAGGAACTAGGATATCCCATAGACGTTATTGAATATGCTGATTATGAAGAGTTTTATAGCAAGCTTCTTTTTCCTACGCAGCAGAGTTCGGATCAATCTATAACACAGCATTGGAAGAACGAGAGAGAAAATTTTAAAAAGAAAGCATTATTATTATCACCTGAAAAATAAATATACAATTTTGAAAAACTCGACGGCTCGCCCGCGAGAGCGGTGCTTGTGCCGTTGAGTGTGAGTTATAAGATTAAATTATAATATGTATGAATAATATTGAAAGCGGAAGGATGAATCCCGAAGAATTTAAAATATTACCTGAAGATAATGAAGCTTTGGACGAGGAGATCCAAGGATCAGATGAGCAGAAAATAGACGAGAGTGAAAAGAAAGTAACACGAAGAAATTTTTTAAAATTTGTAGGAGGAGTTGCCGCAACTATTATTGCTCCAGAGTTGATTATGGGTCAGGAACCCGAGAAAAATAAGGTTCAAGATGAAGAGAAAAAAGATCCAAGGAAGGAAGCAGAAATTAAGTCATTGCTTTTCTTGTACAAAGAATCAAAAAAAGTCACAGATATAAAAAGAAAAAATGATCTTCTTGAAAATATAGGAAGTCGTATGAGGGGAGGAGATATTACTATTGATGATTTAGGGATTGAAAGCTTGCGTGATAAGAAAATTAGAGAATTTAAAAAAAGTTTTGCATTCCAAATGTCCCAAAAATCGCCTGAATTACAGAGAAAGGGGTTAGATTTATTATATCTTGGGATAAAAGACGCGGGCCTTGATTGGAGCAATTTACAGTTTGAAAGTGAGAATAATGAGAGTATTATGAGGTTACTTTCAGTAGACGAGCAAGTCGATCAAGCGATTTGGTTTCAGAACAGTGGAGAGGAAATAGTGGTTCGTAAATTTAATAATAATATTAATGTGCTTATAGATGAGAAAAGAAAAAAAACTTTTTTAGATTTATATTATTATAATAAAAATACATTTAAAGTTATAAATAATGATGGTGAGGGTTTAAATGATGAGGAAAAAAGCGCCTATCAAAATTTTAGAGGTTTTTTTGCGAATATAGCCCCTATTGCCACTGCTTTAAAGACATCTAGAATTGATAAAGAGAAGGATAAGGAGTTATATGAATACTTAAGTAAATTATCCGCCGAAGAGCCTGGAAAGAAGGATAAGAGTAAATAATATTATTTTATAATGCCCGCCAGAAAAAATTTTATAAATAATTTGAGTTTAATTTTTTTGTCATTGCGAGCCCGAGTGTGCGATTTTAGTCCCGCTGAGTGTGAGCTATAAGATTAAACTATAATATTTCCCCTCACCCGTCCCCCGATAGCTATCGGGGGACACCCTCTCCCCAGAGGGGCGAAGAAAGAACGATGTTTCCCCCTCTCCTAACCTCTCCCACAAGGGGAGAGGAATATCATTAATTGTTTTAAAGAGAAAAGAGAGTATAGCACATTTCCCCTCCCTCGGTGGGAGGGGATTAAGGGGAGGGGGAGAATAAGAGTAAGAATATGAAAAAACCGCTTACAGCTTTTGCCAAGAATTTACGTCAAAATTAAACGGATCATGAAAGAAAGCTTTGGCATTTTCTAAGGGCAAAAAAGTTTAATCCCCCTTCGCTAAAGCTACGGAGGACAAGTTATTGGTTTAATTCCCCGCAGCTTGCTGTGGAAAAAGAGTCCAGAGCTTGCTCTGGGGTTCATACCCATTTGATTAGTCATAAATTCAGAAGGCAATACCTTGTTGGAAAATATATTGTAGACTTTTGCTGTCCGCAGGCAAAACTCATCATCGAACTTGATGGCGGACAGCATAATGAAAATGGTATAATAGAAAAAGACAAAACAAGAGATGAATTTTTAAAAAATGAGGGATTTAGAGTATTGAGGGTTTGGAACAATGAGATTGATGATAATATTGAAGGGGTGTACGAAAAGATTGTGGAGTGTTTAGAATGACCCCCCCTCTCCTGTCCTTCGGACATCCTCTCCCACAAGGGGAGAGGAATTATAATAAAGGGTGTTCTATTAAATCCTCTCCCCAGAGGGGCGAGGGAAATTTTCTAAGAAGCTAATAAGCTACCCGCCCGCATCGCCTAAGCTCAGCTTTGGCGGGCGAGGCAAGCTAACCTCCTAAACATATGATGTCCGACGCGATAAAAAGTTTTCATATACAATTTGAGTTTGAGCCAAGGGTTGAGAATTCTCCGAAAAAACGCAAGAAATATAAGACGTTTGTCGTTTGCGGTATGGGGGGGTCGCATCTTGCCGGGGATCTGCTTCAGGTCGCGTATCCGGAAATAGACATTGTTATTCACAGAAATTACGGCTTGCCAAGCCTGACACAAGAGCGCTGGAAAAAGGCGTTTGTTATAGCAAGCTCCTATTCAGGGAATACCGAAGAGACAATAAACGCGTACTTGGAAGCTGTGGAAAAAAAATTGCCGGTAATTTCTCTGGCAGTAGGGGGGAAGCTTATTGAGCTTGCCAAAAAAAATGAAACGCCATATATCCAGATGCCCAATACCGGCATTCAGCCGCGATCTGCGCTCGGATACAGTATGAAGGCGATGATGAAGGCGATGAGGCTTGAGGACGGCCTTAAAGAAGTTTCGTATCTTTCAAGAACACTGAATGCGGAAGTTCTGGAGCCACGCGGACGCGAGCTCGCGCAAACGCTTAAAAATCATGTGCCGGTGATTTATTCATCACAAAAAAACAGGGCCATTGCGTATAACTGGAAGATAAAATTTAATGAAACCGGCAAAGTCCCTGCGTTTTATAATACCTTTCCCGAGCTCAATCACAATGAGATGACGGGATTTGATGCGAAAGACGAATCGCGGCATCTTTCAAAAATTTTTCATTTTATTATTCTTCGCGATACGCACGATCATCCAAGAATCCAAAAAAGAATGAATGTTTTAAAAAAACTTTACGCAGACCGAAATCTTCCCGTAACAATCCTAGACTTTGAAGGAAATTCTACGCTTCAAAGAATATTTTCATCCCTTGTTTTAGCTGACTGGACGGCTTTGTACACCGCAGAAATGTATGGGCTTGAATCAGAGCAAGTGCCTATGGTTGAAGAATTTAAACGACTTGTCGTTTAAATTCCAAGTACCAAATTCCAAGTCACAAATAAATCTTAATGACAGAAATTCAAAATACCAAAGTCTATGATTTAGAAGAGAGGACTTTTCAATTTGCAAAGACAGTTATATTGTTCAGTAAAAAACTACCTCAAACACAAAGTAATTTAGTAAACATAAAGCAGGTTATAAGATCATCAGGATCAGTGGGCGCAAACTATATCGAAGCAAATGAGTCTTTAAGCAAAAAAGATTTTATTATGAGGGCAAAAATTTCCAGAAAAGAATCAAAGGAAACGATATATTGGTTGAGACTCATTATGGAAACAAATGAGAGTGTATTCGAGCTAGAATGTACAAGGCTAATAACCGAAGCAGTTGAACTTAAGAAGATATTTTCGTCTATAATTGAAAAATCTTTATAGCTTTGAAATTTTATAGTTGTTTGAAATTTGCCCCTCGGTCCTGAGCTCGGGGTCGAAGGAGGATTTGGAATTTGGTGCTTACCTGCCCTGTGGATGAATAGATATGGTGTTTTTAAGGGTTTTTGATATAATATATATATAAGAAAATAATAAATAATAATTAACAAAAAAATATGGCAAAAATGACAAAGTCACAAGTGCTTAGCTCGCTTGCTGAAAGCACTGGGTTAAGCAAAAAAGACGTGACCACGTTGATGGAAAAATTAACAGAGCTTGCATACAAGGAAGTAAAAGGGAGCGGAGAGTTTGTTGTTCCGGGAATCGGAAAGCTTGTTAAGGTGCATAGAAAAGAGAGAATGGGCAGAAATCCAGCAACAGGAGAATCTATAAAAATTTTAGCAAAAACAGTGGTGAAATTCAGAGTAGCTAAGGCGGCAAAAGAAGCGGTATTGTAAGCTTAAAAATTGATTATCGTAAGGTAAAACTCATCCTTTGCGTTAGCCAAGGATGAGTTTTTTGACTAAAATTTGATTTCATCTTACAATAAGATAAGTTCTTTCTTATACCTTAGTTATCGTAATTTTGGAGGTAACATACTTTGAATTACGAAACTCAATTTTATTAGTCCCTGAGCGCGGTCGAAGGGCTACCTTGAGCCAAACCGTTATCCTTCGACAAGCTCAGGAAGTACCTTTTTTGCAGTTTCGTAATTCAAAGTAACATAGATATATAGTCTATATTTTTGTTATTTCATACGCAAAAGGATCCCGAATCTTAGGATCCTTTTTATTGTCAGACTTATTGACAAGTTTTTGGACGCATTCTAAGATATATGAAGGATGTTCTTTCAAAATTATTCTCTTATATGGTGGAGAGGGGGTGATTGAAAGTTTTTTTGTGTCGAGTGGTTTTTGTTGTCGGTGGCGTTTTTGCACGAAGGGTTAGGGTTTCCAAATGGAAAAGCAAGAAGTGATCGCGTTGGTGGAGCGTCAAATCAGCGAGCAAGTGGCTTTGCTTGGAAAGGGGGAGTACGTGACGTGCTACCAGTTGGGAGTGAGACGAAAGTTCAAGTCTCGCCGCCGCGGTTGTGGTGAAAAGACGGTCATAGGTTTTATGACTCCGAAAGAGCTGAAAGCTCACACCCACAAGGCCGGTTTTTTTAACGGCCATCTTGCTTTGCGTCCCACGGTGCTACAACTCGATCATGATCTTTGCAGATTGCCAAGATATATTATTCCGGTTAAACACATTCTTGATGTGAAAGTTGAGATATTGAAGGCGTAATAATAGTTTATAAAATTAAACGACGAAGAGAATAATTACAAAATTTTGCGGGTAGCCTAGTGTTACCCGCTTTTTAATTTTCCTCTCCTTATGAGGAGGGCGGGGGAGGTCGTAGATTATCATCGCTATGACCCCCTCTTAATCTCCCCCTCATGAGGGGGAGAAATTAGGTTTTGATTTATAATGGCTCTGCTGCGAGTTGATTTTTTTATTACATCCACATTATTTGAAAATATGGTATAATTTTTTTAGATATTAGATATTAGATATTAGATATTAGATATTAGGTATTACTTTGAATTACGAAACTCAATTTTATTAGTCCCTAAGCCCGGTCGAAGGGCTACCTTGAGCCAAACCGTTATCCTTCGACAAGCTCAGGAAG
>ORJL010812663.1_pt1 | contig 13494 bp, 6 predicted proteins | sample 1779941 | NCBI WGS metagenome assembly ORJL01 (sample SAMEA104232317, study PRJEB22302) | groundwater metagenome | biome: forest; feature: aquifer; material: groundwater | place: USA | collected 2011-08-07 | depth 5.8 m
CACGACGCTGACGGGAACGCCGTAGTCTTCCGCTCCGACACACATCACAACGTCCGGCGCAGGCACACCTGGTGGTTCCAGAGCATACTCTCGCTCGATCGCTCTCAGCCACTGGCCGGCGCCATTCAAGACGCGCACAAGCCGGCCATCTCCGAGTCTGAAGAACCCACCCTCGCGTTGCGCGCCAACTCGTTGCAACGCCAGGTGAAAGAAGGCGAAGGTCTGCACGTTTGCCTCCGGAGTCTTTCGGCGCGCTGGCCGTCCGATCCGTGCGCACTCAGCGTCTCTCCTGAACGGGTACAGGTCCATGTTCGGAATGTCGTCACCGTGAAGCCACTCGGGCGGGCACGGCGCGCCAAACGTGTCGCGGTACACGTCGGCAGCACTTCGCAGAACAGCCCTGACGTACCACCGCGAAAAGGAAACACGCAATTCATCCAGCACCTCGGCTGCAGATGATCTGAGGTGATGGAAATCTATGCCTGGACGGTGAAGAGCGGTCCACAGTGCAGGAGCGCGATGCTCAAGGTCCGCCGCGGGCGCCAAGTCGACAACCGTTACACTCGCCGGCTGTGCAGCGGTCAGACATTCTCCGAGCACTTGAACGAGGTAGTCCCAGTCAGTCCAAAACCCGGCGATGATCAGATCCTTGTGTTGCAAGCGGACGGCAAGCCAATCGCGCAAGCCGGCTATACGGCCCGCGACTGGCGGCTCTGTGAGCTGGCGCCGTGTCCAGACTGTGTTGTCGGGATCTCGAAAGCCGCAGCCGTGAGCCTTCAGTAGGACTTTGTGATCTGGCTCCTGTAAGACCGCTTCGGGCCCATCAAGCGACGACCTAAAAACAGCGCCGAAGCGATCCCAAGCGACGCGCTCGATCAGCCAGTCAAAGTTCGTGGTGAAGGCATGATCCACCGCGCCACTGAGTAGAAAATCCGCAACAGCTTCGTGGCCCTCATTAGGTGGGCTTACCAACGCGTCCCAAGGAACCAGCCTACGAATGAACACACTCTGTAGTGTCGCGCGATCCATAAAGTAGTCGGCGAGCGCTTCAAGGTTATCGCGCAACGCAGGCGGGATATCGGGGTGCAAGTGCTGATACCGATCGAAACACGTTCTCGCGACCGATAGGGCAGATGGCAACCTGCTCGGCTCCGCCATCGATAGACCCGCACCACACATGAGGACCAGGCGATCTGCGGCTATCGACGCCAATAGCCTCTCTGTCGTTGCGGCGGGCAGAGGGCTCATGGTTTTGAATGCCGTGCGTAGAAGCTCGTCAATTTATCGCCTTCGAACCAACTACTCGATGATCTTCGTCTCCTTGAGCGGTTCGATCACACCATTCTGAAGCTTCGTCTTGTCGAAACCCTCCTCTGAGGTAGCGCGAACGGTAATCTCGACCTTGCCCGCCAAATCTGCGAGGTTGGCCAAGGCATTCCATGCAGTAAAGAGTTGATTCCGGTCGGCACTGAACGCGAACTCGACAAGATGTTGCTTCCCTGCCCCAGGCGCTGCGGGTCCGACAGCGGGTGTCGCCGCTCCCGGTTGCTCCGCAGGAGTCGCGCCTGGCTGCGTAACAACTTGGACCGGAGACGGAGGCGTCCCGGCGAGGGTCGCTGGTGAAGAGGGGATGGCCGCCGGCGCAATCAGAAAGCCCGACTGGAGGTCGACTTCGTCCTCCTGCAGCGCACGTTCGAACGCAACCTTTGAGCGATCGACTAGAAATTTCCCGTCGCTGCCAAGTGGCGGGGTGCCGGTCGTGTAGCCAAACACTCCCTTCAGGACTCCTTGGACAACGGCGCGCCGGATCACGGCGTCCGACGTCAGCCGCGGATAGCCGAGGAAAGAGTAAAAGCCGTCGACCACCTCACCCGTCCGCAGCCCGGGAGCGGTATCGCCCAGTTTGAACAGATCGCCGATCTTGCTGGGTTGGACGGTCGTAAACACCTTCCGTTGCGAATCCGTGAGCAGTTCCATCACGCGCTTGTGCACGAGCGCACGCTTCTTCTCGTCGAGCGTCGTCACCAAAGGGCGTCCGCCGGCCGCGATCTTCTCGATGCCCATGCCACCCTCGCCAACGACCGGGAGCCAGACCTCGCCATACATTTTCAGGAGAGCGGACTCCGACGCCGTTCGTTCCGTCGCCTCGCGCTCCTTGAGCTGATCCTTCTGGGCGTCGGTCAGATTCAACTGCTTTCCCTTGCCCCGTACCTGCTCGATCGCGAGCAGATAGCGGACCGACCGACGGAGGACTTCGATCTGATCCTCGGCAGGAACGGCAGCCCCGATTCCGTTTCGGTAGTCCCGGGGTTTGCCGCCATATTTCTCGAAATACTCGATCACCTCGGTCTCTCGCGTCTCTCCGCCCTTCGTACCGCACTCGAGCGGCATGTACGCAACGATGAACGACGGATCGCGATCCGGGAGCTCGCCTGACTTCAGAGGCCACACAATTGCGGTCCGATCTCCGCCCAAGCGTTCCTCGATCATTTCTCGGATACGGCCGCGGACACGTGCTTCATCACGCGCGACGGCGTCGGCCTCCTGCTCCACGAGGAGAGTGACATTCGGGTCCTTCTTAAAGCAGTAACGGGCCCCGTCGTAATGAAGGTAGAGGCACTGCTCCTTGAGTTCCTTCAGACATGCCTGCGCGGTCGTGCTGTCAAGGTCCGGTCCCACGCACACGTTGAGAAGGTCTGCCTCTGTCACACCGGGTGGCAAGAGGTCAGCCTCCCCGCCGCCATCTCGCCGCAGCCCGCCGAACGAATACATGAGAATCGCTGTGGCCAGCCTCGTCGCCGGCCGTTTTCCGGCTTCACCGGGTACCTCCTTGGCACGCCGTTCATCGATGCGTCGCGTTCTGGCATTCGCGCCAACGAAGTCGTGCTCAAGCACCGCCTGGAAGTCGGCTTGTTGACCAACCTCTTTGAAGAAGGCCAACCGAACTTCAGAATCATGAAGCGGCACGTCTCCCGGCCCCAGGATCGCCCGTGCCTTGCCTTCCCGGTGTGCGGATCGTAAGCACGAGGCGAGAAAGCGAAGGGCGCCGCGAGTTCGCTGGAAGTCGGGAATCGCCGCCCAACGCTCTCGCATGAGGTCGATGAGCGCGGGATGGAACGGATAGGCTTGCCGAATGCGATCGCGCAGCGCGATGCCTTCCTCCTCGGCCTGCTGCTGCTCGGCAGAAGTCTGTGCGTACGCGCGCCGCATCTGCGTCACGATCTGCTGGAAAGCGGTTGCTGCCGGCGTCGCCGCTTCGGCGTCGGGTAGCTTTGCCAGCAGCCTCCGCTGTACCACCGCCAGGATCTCGTTGCCCTCGACCGGCTCCCTGCGCTGATCCTTGCGGGCCGCGAGGTGGTCGACGGTCTGCATGAGATTCACGTACTCGAGGGATTCACGCTTGCTGGACTGAAGCGAGAAAACGAGGGCCGTGTTCTTGGAGGAACCGACAGCAGCTGTCAGGCGCTTGAGGAACGAGAGCGTCTCATCACGTAACGTCGTCTTCTCAACCTTCACGCCGCCGGCGCTGATGAGATATTCAAGAACCTCGTCGAGCAGGATCAAGTTCGGCCCGTCCTTGAACAGATGGACGAGTTCGTCCGCGCCAGGCGCCACTCGAGCTTCGTCTTGTTCCTTCAGCAGCTCGTAGCCCTTCTGGCCGCCGAGCGCCCAAGCGATCCAGCCCCACATAGTCCTTGCGCGGAACGTTTCGCCGGGAACTGTCTTGCCCGTCTTCGCATCGAAGAATTGCCCATCGAACACCGCAACGCGTACCTTACCTGGGCTTGGAAGGCCGGTGCCTTCAGGGACGAGATCCAGGGCTTTGCGCGTGCGCGCGGCATGGAGCAGCGAAGCCAGCGTATGGGACTTGCCGCCCCCAAACGCTGTTACAAGTTTGAGAATCCTGCCTCCTTCCCCGCCGGCTAGGCGATCGAGCACATCTTGGAGAAGGGAACGGAGCCCCGCTGTCAGATACGAGACGCGAAAGAAGTGCTCCGGATCTCGATAGACCGCCGGAACGCTAGCCAGGTCCTTCGTCGGCAGCTTCAAGTTGTCGGCGAGGAGCCAATCTCCGAGAGGGCCAAGGTCCAGGGCGAACATGTCCTCTGAAAAACTATCCGATAGAACATCGGGATGAAGCGCAACCTGCTCGATCCAGGGCTTGAGCGGGCCTACACTCATCGGTGTCGCTCCTCTGTCCTACCGGGACTGACCACGAAAGAGTGACTCTTCGAAGACGCTCCGCCAGTTCGCGGTGAGCTTGCCTGTCGCTGTCTGCTCTGGGGTTGCGGCGGCCGCGTCCTTGCTGGCAGCATCACCCTGCAGCGCAGTACCGGCGAGCGCCTGGGCCACAAGCCGGAGCCGCTCTCCATCCGGCCGGGCTTTGTCGAGAAAGTCCCGCAGCCGACCGGGCCGATGGTCCATCAGCCACAGCGTCCGATGTAGGATGTCGATCAGCGGTGCGGGCTCGCCGTCGTCTTCCGCTGGGAGACCGAGCTTCTCCTGATCTCCCCGCTCGGTGTGGTCACGCAGGCGCATCTTGCTGCCCTTCTTCGTGACAAGCGCGCGGGCCCCCGCGGTCAGTCCCTGGGAGCCGTCGAGCTCAACGCCAAGGGGGTACGCGAACACGATGGCTTCGCCAGCATCCAACTCGGCGGTTCGATACTGGAGGCGCCAGGCAAGGTAGAACTTCGTCGGCGGGTCGGCATCACGTACTCCAACCTTCCGTAACACCGTATCGAGAACAGCGCCCTCAACCTCGCGAATGAAACCACTCGCGGGCCCCTCCTCGCCGTTCTCGTACTCAACCTTTTCGAATCGTGTAAACGCCCTGAGTCCCGCACCCACGGCCGCGATCACAAGATCCGCACCGGTGACGCCTTCCTTCCACAACGTTTCCGACCGCTCACGAACGATAGCTTCAAGGTCCGGTCGCACCTGGCGCTCGTAGGAGCCTATTTCCTTTCCTTCGCGGCGGCGGGCAACCAAGAAAATACTGGACGCCAGCGCGGCGCTGCCCTGATCTCGTGGTCGACCGCGCTTCTCTGTATCGAGCGGCCATGCCTCGACAACCACAAACCGGGCTTGGCGCAGCGCCTCGATGAGCGTCGACCATCCAGCTACCGTTTTATGCGCATAGACGCACACGAGCGGCGCGTTGGGTTTGAGTACGCGGTTCATTTCTTCGAACGCCTTCGACATGAGCGCCTCGTACTCATGGCGGGCAGCCGATTTGCTGCCCCCGTGCCGGGATGGTTCAGCGATCGCTTCACGCCGTTTGGGTGTCAGTGGCGTCGTGAAGTGCTCGGGAAACAGGTCTCCGATTGCTCGGCGCGCCCAGACATAGAAAAAGTCGGAGAGATCCGAATATGGAATGTTGTCGTAGTACGGCGGATCGGTTACGATCGCATCGAAGAAGTTCGATTCGAATGGCAATTCAGTCGCGGACCCGCGGAGCACGGTTGCCGTCTGACCTTGCCCAATCTTAGTGATCGCTAGCCCGACATCTTTCACACCAGCAATCCAGCTCGCCGCTTTTGGGTTAAACGGGTTCGTCTCGGCAAAGTCCCACGTCATCGCTAGGGCGCCCCGCCCGAACGTATTTCTGACTCCGCGCCCGCCAGTGGAATTGAACAGGCACATCGTTGAGTTGAAATCGGCAAGCCGGTCGAGAACACACGTCAAGGCGACCGTTACAGCCTTCGCCCGATCCTCGTCGAAACCCGCCGCGAGCATCTCGAGTCGTGCTCGCCGAATGTGCTTAGTAAAGACTAATAAACATAGCAGCTGTCTCGGAGTGAAGAGATCTCCCCATCGGGTCAAACCATATCCCCACGGCACAAACGCACGCATATTGTTTTCGGGGAGTGGTTCATCTGGCGGAGTTAATTCAGACTGCATTGACAGCTTCTCGATACGGGACTTGATATCGTTATCGTCGACGAAGACGGCCCGCCCCGCGGCCTCCGGAGAGAGATACACTTTCCCCTGTGAACCCGCGCGCGCACACACGACCGCGATGAGCGCTCTCGCAAGTCGCCCGGCACGCCCCTCCGTCTTCACGTATTCTTCGTCGGCGACGCTTTGGCAGAACGGACACGTCGCATTCCCTCCGGTGCTGCCGTCCTCCGGGTCGAACCCAAGTCCTCCCTCGGTCCGTGCCTCGACCACGTGGTACCTGATGGTCTTCGAGCTCCTGATAACTTCAGTACGCAAGGCGACCATTCGTCCCTTTTTCCGACAAAGCCACGTCTGGCGAACGAGTGGCACTGACTCACCGCAGTCGGGCCGTTTACATCGCACTGTTCGTGTCCACAAGTACGCGATCGGCAGAAGGGCGGCGCGTCCGTCGACATCGTCAGTGCCTCCGTCAACGCGTAGCTGCTTTCCGGCGCGCTTCGTACGCGGTTCGTGAGGAGCAGGATAGAGATCACCGATCTCCTCCCGGGCTTTCGCCGCAATCGTCTTGCCCCAGCGCTCCAGGTCGGCGGCCAGCGCGGGTCCATAGCGCCGCGCGTAGTCGAGAGTCACTAGCTCGATCATGTGCGCGACGGGATTCAACTCGATGGCGTAGCTGTCACAGCCCAGGCGAGCGGCCTCCAAAGGAATAGTCCCGCCGCCAGCGAACGAGTCGAGCACACGTGGTCGAGGAGCCCGCCCAGCACGAATATCTTCCGGTGTACTGGAAATGCGGCGCGCGTGCGCCTCGAGAATCTGTTCCTCCGCTGCTGCGATCTTCTGTGGATCGCCCGGATAGCGGCAGAGCTCCGCGATGAAGCGGCTCCGGCCACCTCTTCCGTTCTTCCCGTCTGGCGCGCCCACGAGCGCCGCGAATACCGCAGCACGACTCGCCGAAAGCGGGCGGCGCGCCCACCAAAGATGAATGGCGGAAACGTGGCCTTTTCTGACACTCTTCTCGCGGGCGCCCTCCGCGGACAACACCTGAAGAGGAATGTAGTCCTCGATCAGTCTGCGGTCACTTTCACTCATCCGTTCCTCTCCGCTTGCGCTTTTGCCACGGCCTCGATGGCCTGGGCCGGAAGGTCGTAATAGCGAGCGGCCACGATTTCCTTCTTCGCATGATCGAGATGCTTCGCCGGGTTCTGCACCATCAACGGTACTGGGTGGGGATTGTTCAGTGGGTCCCAGACGACGTAGAGCCAGTACGTGTCACCGAGTTGAGTGGCTTTGTACCATTCGTTCGTCGTGAGCCGAACTGCCTCACCGCGCATCCGTCCCTTGACTTCAATGCGTCTAACGCCGGTGACGGGGTCCCGATAGCCCGTTTGCGGGTCTGCTGGCGCAAGGCTTCGGATATCGAACCCAATTTTCAGATGCCCAACGCGTTCACATTCACAGCTTCGTGATGCTTCGTACGCGATTACCACGTCTTCTGCGGCCAACTCGACTCGGCGGCGAAGTTCAGGGTCCACTTCTTCGACGAGCGCCGCGATCTGGGCAGCGGCCGAGTCAGCGGATGGCGGCAAGACGATCGCCGTTGCCACGTGCCGAACCGGACCGTGTCGGGCTATGACAAGTCGATCGAGTCCTGCCAGTCGCTCTGCACGATTTCGTCCTAGGTCGGCGAGCTCACGTTCGGCGGCCTGCCGGGCTAGCCCTACCTCCGGCGAACCCGCCTCACGCATTCGCAGAGCCATCACACGGTCTTGCGCCGCTCGCACCCTCGCATCGAAGGAGCGCTGCAGGTAATCGCGACACACGTCTGCGTAGCGCCGGCGTTCCTCTTGACACGTCGTACGACGCTCCATCTGCACCGTCGTCTTGATGAAGTCTGATGCCGCGGCAACGTCGATAGCGCCGACAGTAGCTGGCGGAGCCGGATGCGCCGGCAGATCGATTAGCATGTCTGCGGGCACAACAGAGAACCGAGCATCTGCCGGTATGCCGACCCCAATTTCCTCCCTCAGCGCCACCAGTTCAGCCTGGAGCGTTGTCGGTTCCCCCTTGCTGCTCTGTCCGCGAATCTCGATCTCGAAGAAATGGAGACGGTATGGAGACTCCGCGCGTGTGTCGACGTAAACGGCCTGCCCACCGCCCAGCGATGCCAACAGCTCATTGAGCCGGTCATCGACCGCACCGTAGAGCGCATGCCCCGGTCCCAGGAGGACCGCATCCACATGAGCATCCTGTTCGAGGTGGTCCTTGTGGAATGTCAGCTTGCGATACGCAACGTCTGGCTTCCCCAGACGGCGGATACTCTCTCGTCGCTCCGAGCGCAGATCGGCAAGGACGTGCTCGATCCGCCACAGGCCGTCCGCTCGCGGGTCCACTTTGAGGCCGATCTCCTGCGACGCCTTGATGAATTGCTCTTCCACGTACTTGGGCATAAGCCGGCGCTCTTCGGCCTCGACGTTCGCCCGGAGGAACGACGAGAAGTCGACGTTCGCCCGCGCCAACGCAATGCCGGTCGCCTGCTCGTAAAGTTTGAGCCGTTCGGGGTCGATGCGGTCAATCTGATCAAGGTATTCTTCGAGCCGCCGAGGCTCATACGCGGCTTCGCGGAGCATTTCTGACAGGTTGACGTCGTTGAGCGAGAGCACCTCGCCGATGACGTCGAACACGCGATCGGCGAGAACCACACGCATTTGCTCAAGCTTGCGCAGCAGCCGCTCGAGAATGCGGCCCTCGATGACCGGCTGGCCATCCTCGGACGCGCTAGCGACAAAGTTGAAGGCGTGACACTCGCGATCCTGCCCGATACGATGGATACGGCCTAGACGCTGCTCCAGACGGGTGGGGTTCCAGGGCAGATCGTAGTTGATCATCAGGTGACAGAATTGGAGATTGATTCCTTCGCCGGCAGCCTCGGTTGCTACGCAGATCTGCCGCGCGGTGCGAAACTCCTCCTGCGCTCTCTTCCGCTCGTGAGGGTTCATGCCGCCGTGGATCTCACACGTCGAATAACCCCAGGCTTCGAGATGCTGGCGGACATGAACGAGGGTGTCGCGATGCTCGGTGAAGATGAGCAACTTTCCTCGACCGTCCTTGAGCTCCTGGAACTCCGCGTTGGCCAGGCATTCTTTCAGCGCGTTGAGCTTTGAGTCGTTCGCGTACTCGCGAACGCGCCCGGCACGGGATACCAGATCGCGAAGGGCCGCGATCTCAGTCCGGAGGTGATCGAGCTCTAGGGCGGCAGTCGTTTGATCAATAAGCTCGTCCCGCGCGCTATCGTCGAGATCGTCTTCGTCCTGCTCGAGATCAGCCACCCGGCCTTGAAGCTGCGCTAGGCGTTTTGTTCTCTGGATCGGCGTCAGCCCCTCCAGCTCGTCGAGCAGATCTTGGAGCTTTCGGAGTCGGCGCAGGAGCGACTCGTGGATAGCCCGGGTCGAACTTGCCAGTCGGCGCTGGAACACCGTTCGCGCCAAGGCGACGCTATTACGGCGGGTTCCGGTCGTCTGTGGCAAAAATTCGTTGATGTAGGCCGTGACGGCTTTGTAGAGATCAAACTCCTCGTGATTCAGCTTGAAGGTGACCGTATGGGCGCGCCGGTCGGGAAACAAGCGGCGACCGGACACGTCCTTCAGATCCTCTTTGAGTCGCCTCAGCGCCCACGGGCACTCAGGACCCAACCGTAGAATGTCGCGACGGATTTGGCCCGCCACTTCCCCGACCTTGTGGGGTTCGGGGAAGAGGTCGGCATCGAGGAGCCGTACGAAATGCGCAAACCGGTCGTCATCTCCGTGATGCGGTGTTGCAGTTAGCATCAGGAGGTTATCCGTCATCCCTGCGAGCCGTTCAGCAAGCTGATACCGCTTCGTCTTCTCGACTTCGTCGCCCCGGCCGCTCGATCGTTTGGTGTATGCGCTGCACTTGTGCGCTTCGTCGACGACGATCAGATCCCACTTCTGCTGCCACACGCGTTCGCGGACGTCGTCCTGTTTGGCGTAGTCGAGCGAGGTAATAACTTGGGACTCTCGCTGCCAAAGATTCAGGAGTTGCTGCTGGTCGTTGCCCGCGTGGATGATCTGAAAGCTCTCTCCGAAGAATCGCAGAAGCTCGTCCTGCCACTGAATCGTGAGAGGGGCCGGCACAATGATCAGGCACCGCTCCAGCGCTTCCCGGAGCTTCAATTCCTTGATGAGCAGCCCTGCCATGATGGTCTTGCCTGCGCCTGGGTCATCCGCGAGCAGGAATCGTAGGCGCGGCTGCGGCAGCATCCGCAAATAGACAGCCTCGATCTGGTGCGGCAAGGTGCGGATACCGGAGAGGCTGACGGCGAACTGCCGATCGTACGCATACGCCAAACGAATGCGTGCCGATTCAATCAAAAGACGGAGTCGGCCGGCGTCGGCGGGAGGCGTTCCCTGGGGCATCGCCGGAGACGCACTGACCAACTTCGCCGCATCGTCTTTTGACAGAACCGCCTCGTCCAGCTCGCCGCTTGCCAACCGGACGCGGATCTCAAGTCCAGTTCCCAGCGGACGCACGGCCTCGACGGTGACCTCGCCCTCGAAGTAGCCAGGCAGGGAAACGCGCCGGCCGATCATCACGTCCCATTCGGTCGAGGGTTGGGAACCTGGCATCGCCCTAGACCTCCAGTGATCCGAAGGCGCGGCGTCGCCCTGGAGTCGCGCTCGCGCTGGAGACTTCCGCTCGGAAGAGCTCTTCGACTTGGGCGAGCCCCATCACCAGTGTCTGATTCGCGGCCTCAATGGCTGTGTCTGTGACGGTGATCCCGTGCGACTGTTTGGGCCGCGTCAGGCGAAGCACGTGGTCATCTCCCGCCGCCAGCAGCTCTGCGTCCCGCGCTCGACAAGCCTGCCAGAGGTCGGTGTTGCCCACCTTGGCGCATCTGACGGCGAATCCAGTCATCGAGATCGCCGCGGCGAAAGCGCCACGACCCCCCTACCTTGAACGCCGGAATTCGCTGTTCAGCCACCAAACGGTAAATCGTGCGTTCGGTGACCTTGAGGTATTGCGCCACTTCGCGAAGCGTGAAGATGTCCCTCGACATACCCTTCCTGGTAGCCGTGAGCGATTTGCGCCTCGGCGGGAGAATAGACCAAAATTTTCATGTCCACAATAAGAGACGGCTCGCCGATTCGCGTTCTGCCGCGTTTAGAGCCCGTGTTGGTTCTGCTTGACACAGGCGGTGATCGGCGCGCAGCGCGGCAGTTTGCAGCGGGTCACGCTGCGTTTCGCCTCGCTTCGACGGCTGGCGCACTTGGTCGCAGAGGCCTTCGCTTGTCCGCCCTGTCCGATTCTTCGCTGGGTTCCGTGACGACACCACTCCCGAAGGGGTGTTGGCATAGTCCGCGCTCTGAGGACGGCGGTATGAGGGCACATCATGAGCGACCGCGATCAGCAGTCCGAACAACTCTCGGCACAGTGAATCGTCCAACGGCTTCGAGCTCCCGCCAGCCGTAGGCCGCCCGGCGTACCCACGCCGCTGAAGACACGAAGCATGGCGACGGCGACCAACGGGTCGAGCGAACCGATAAGGGGCGATCGGCTGGGGCCGCAAGCGCTGCAACGCTCTCGCCTTGGGCGCACGCTTGTTTATTCCGATCAGCGCGACGGTGATCGTCCTCTCCGGCTCGCCACGCTTGCGACCGTTCCCTCGTTGCCTGATGTGGTCGGCGACCCGACATTGGTGGGTCGGCTCCCTCGCCGCACCGCGATCGAGTATCAGCGAGTGGTCCGCCGGCTGGACGCAGACCTCGGGGCCCTCATCGCGTTGGGCACTGACTTCGTTGAGACCAAAGGAACGCGCGAGGATGCTGATCGCGCCGTCGGCCTCGATGAGGCCGCCCACATCCTCGGCATGGAGAAGCGCACGTTGGAGCGCAAACCAACCTGGCAGCGCCTCGCCGGCTACAAGGACGTTGACGGTCGCGTGAAGTTCCGTCTCGCGGATCTCCGCCGTCACATCGCGCGCCGGAGCGAACGGAGTTCGCGTGTGACGCCGGCGCCATGAGCTGGTAAAATCCATGTGTGACAGGTGAGGACACACATGGTCGAGCATCACGAACACGACGCCGACGAAGTCACGGTCGTGGTGCGCTTCTGTCGCTCATCGTCGCAGTGCTGCGGCGGCTCACGGCGAGCTGGTGCACCGTCGATACACTGGCCAAAGACCTCGGCGTCTCCAGGCGAACGATCCTCCGCATTCTCAGCGCGATCCGTCAGGAAGGCCTCCCCCTCAAGTCGGAGCGTCAAGGCCGGTCGAAGATCGTCGCGCATTGCCTCAAGCGCCGATGGGCGAATCACGTGAGAAAAGGAGTCCGGTGATGAGAGGTCAGGGGCGGATTTTCCAGCGGACGTATCGCGATCGGCGAACCGGCGAGATCAAGTCGGCGGCGACGTACACGGTCGAGTATTACGTGAACGGCAAGATGAAGCGGGAGGCGTCGCGCACCACGAGCCCAAAGAAAGCGTTGAGCCTCCTGAAGAAGCGGCAGGGGAAACTCGCCGAGGGGCGTCGCGTTGACCCCGCTGGCGAGCGCGTGGCGTTCAAGAAGCTCACTGAGAACCTCATTAACGACTACAAGGCGAACCGCCGGCGCTCGCTCGAACGCGTCACCGATGCGATCGATCACCTATTGGCAGCGTTCGATGGGTATCGAGCTCAGGAGATCAGCGGCGACATGGTGACGAAGTACGTCGTCGATCGGCAGGCGCAGGGCGCCGCGAACGCAACGATCAACCGCGAGCAGGCAGCGCTGAAACGGATGTATCGCCTGGCCACCGAAAAACTTGGCGGCTACTGTCCGCCGATCCGTGCCCTCGAAGAGAACAACGTCCGACAGGGCTTCTTCGAGCGCTCCGAATTCGAAACGGTGCTGGCGAATCTTCCCGCCGAGCTTAAACCGGTCTTCGAGGTCGCATACATCACGGGATGGCGGATCAAGTCAGAAATCTTGAGTCGCCAGAAGAACCATCTGGATCTCGAATCGGGATGGCTGCGACTTGAGCCCGGCGAGACGAAGAACCGCAAGGGGCGCATGTTCCCGCTGCTGCCGGAGTTGCGTGCCGTACTGGAGCGCGTCGTTGCCGCCACGCGCAAGTTCGAGGAGAAGACCGGACGCGTGGTGCCGTGGCTCTTCCACCGGGAGGGCGAGCGAATCCGATCGTTCCGCCGAGCGTGGATCACGGCGTGTCGGCGCGCGGGCCTCGCGCGCGTCGTCGAGCGGGACGGTCGCACGATCGTCTACCCGCTCCGGATTCCGCACGACTTCCGCCGCACGGCGGTCCGCAACCTGGAGCGCGCGGGCGTCCCGCGCTCGACCGCGATGGCGATGGTGGGGCACCGCACGGAGTCGATCTACCGGCGATACGCGATCGTCGACGAGACGATGCTTTGGGAAGGCGCCGAGCGACTCACCGCCTTCTACCGCGGGCAGTCGCCGGCGGCGACCGTGGTCCCGCTCCGGAAGACCCGACAGCCGAAAACGACACGGCCAGTCACACGGCCAGTCGCCTGGAGCGAGACCAAAGCCGCCCTCTAACTACTCGAAAAAATGGTGGGCAGGG
>ORJL011291428.1_pt1 | contig 13494 bp, 10 predicted proteins | sample 1779941 | NCBI WGS metagenome assembly ORJL01 (sample SAMEA104232317, study PRJEB22302) | groundwater metagenome | biome: forest; feature: aquifer; material: groundwater | place: USA | collected 2011-08-07 | depth 5.8 m
GGCCAGCATGGTGATGACAGCGCTCACGCCAATGATAATACCCAGCATCGTCAGGGCGGAACGCATTTTATTGGTGCGCAGCGCCCGCAGGGAAATCTTGAATGTGGCGGGAATATTAATCATTGCTTCTTCACCGCCTCATCGCTCAGGATGCGGCCGTCGAGAAATCTGACGATCCGCCTGCTGTAAGCGGCTATATCATGTTCATGGGTAACTAGCACTACCGTAATGGATTTTTCCACGTTCAGTTTAACAAAGAGATCCATTATTTCCGTGCTCGTCTTGGTATCGAGATTTCCCGTAGGTTCGTCGGCCAGAATCAGGGGGGCATTATTGACCAGTGCCCGGGCAATGGCCACCCTTTGCTGTTGCCCGCCGGACAACTGATTCGGGTGATGGTTTTCCCAGCCATCCAGCCCCATGGCTTTCAGGGCCGACAGGGCCAACCCTTTTCTTTCCGTAGCCGGAACATTCCTGTAAAGAAGAGGCAATTCGATGTTTTCCAGGGCCGAGGTACGGGAAAGAAGATTGAATCCCTGGAAAACAAAACCTATCTTTTCATTGCGGACCTGGGCTACTGCATCCCTGTCCATTTTTTCCACCTCGATGTTATCCAGCAGGTAGCGGCCGCCGGTTGCCTGATCGAGGCAGCCGATGATGTTCATAAAGGTCGACTTGCCCGATCCCGAGGGGCCCATGATGGCAACGAATTCGCCCTGCTCGATATTTATCGATACGCCATCCAGCGCCCGGACGGAATTACCGCCCAGGTCGTAAATCCTCGAGAGATCCTCTGTCTCGATCAGCGCCATATTAATGAAATAACCTTCTCGTAAGCGTGCTGCCCCGCTTGCCGGCATCTGCAACAGACTCGACAATCACTTCATCGCCCGCCCGCAGGTCGCCGGCGACCACTTCGGTGCTGTTGCCGTCGCTGATGCCGGTGGTGATGCTGACGCGTTTAGGCTTTTTGTTTTCCAATATCCAAACTACCGACCCTCTACGTTCTGTAACCTTGGCCATACCCTTGTCAGCCGGCCGAAATCGGAGCGCTGCATTCGGCACTGCCAGCACCTGATTTTTTTCCGCAATAATCAGTGAAACATTGGCTGTCATTCCCGGTTTGAGGATCATTTCCGGATTCTGCACCAAAACGATGACATCATAGGTGACCACATTCTGTACGGTAATGGGGGCGTTTCTGATGACCGCGACTTTCCCCTTTAAGATCCTTTCCGGATAGGCATCCACGGTAAATTCGACTTTCTGCCCCTCCCTGATCTTACCGATATCGGCCTCATCGACACTGGTATTGATCTGCATCTTGGCCAAGTCCCGGGCGATGTTGAAAAGGGTCGGCGTCTGGAAGCTCGCCGCGACCGTCTGCCCCACATCGACATTTCTCGAGATCACCATTCCGTCCACCGGCGATATTATTCTTGTGTACTGTAAGTTGGTCTCCGCCACTCTTAAGGCCGCCTTAGTTTGTTCAGCCTGGGCCCGGGACGCTTCGACCTGGGCCGCTGCCGATATTTCGTTGGTTTCCGCCGTTTCCAGTTCGCTTCGGGCAATCAGCCGGCGGGAAGAAAGTTGTCTGTTCCTTTCCAGTTGCCGACGGGCTTCGCTGAGCGCCGCCTCAGATTTCCTGGTATTGGCTTCCGCGGCGGCAAGATTGGCCCTGGCCTGTTGCACCTGACCATCAAAGGTGGCCGGATCGATTTGCGCCAAGAGTTGCCCTCTTTTGACATAGGAGTTGAAATCGACATATATGTTCCTGATCGTCCCTGATACCTGGGTGCCCACCAGGACCGTCGTGACAGCATTTACGGTGCCCGTGGCCATAACAATGGACCTGATGTCGCCCTGGGTGGCCTTCTGGGTCTTGAAGCGCTCCTCAGTACCATTCTTCTTCAGGAGGACATACCCGCCGAAAAGTCCGATGACGAGGATCAGCAGAGTAATAACAATTTTTTTCACTTTTCCCCCATGGCTCTTTTCAGGCTGGCGGCCGCTTCTTCGCGGTCATAAATCGCCCCGGAGAGGGTCAGCTTGGCATTGCCTAAAGCCACCACGGCATCGCTAAGTTCCAGAGAAACGCCCACACCTGCGGCGTAGCGCCCCTGGGCAAGCTCGTAGTTTTCCAGCGCCTGCCGCACAGTGATCTCGGCGGCGTCATAGCTTTTTTCCGCCGCCCGGAGATTGGCGACGGCCTGTTCAACTTCCAGCCGGATCGTCTGCCGCAATACCTGTTCACCGGCCCTGGTTACCTCCAGGCCGGCCACCGCTTCCCCGACCTGATTTTTCGTTAAATAGCCGCTGAAGAGATTAAAACTCAACAAAGCGCCGACATTCCAGCCCCTTTCCAAAGGAAATTGCTCACCCGACCACCCATAATTGGCCGATCCCGTAAGCGAAGGCAAATAGTCCTTCCGGGCCAGCTGAATCAATTTTTGCGCCGTCTCTTTTTGTATCAGCAGCGACTGTAGATCCGTACGGTTAAGAAACGCCTTGGCTAAAGATTCATCTAAATCGACGGCACCTTTCCGATAGGATACATCATCTCCCAACTCATACGGCGGCGCTCCCGGCATTCCCATGGCATTATTCAAATTGACGAAGGCAATAATCACCGCATTGTCCGCCCTTACCAGATTAACCCTGGCGTTACCTAAATCAACTTCCGCTTGCGTTACGTCGAAGACCGCTTTCGCACCCGCCTCGTAAAACCCCTTCGCCGTCTCCAGGCGCTCCTCAAATAGTTTGACCGTCTCCCGGCTTATCTCCCGGGCTTTTGTTGCCCGCAAAACCTGGTAATATGCCAGTTTCGCACCGAGGATGACGTTGATCGCTATATTTTCAAGATTGGCCCGCGCTGCCTCCAGGGCCAGGGTCTGGATATCTACGCGGCCGGCAACACGGTTGAAATCGTAAAGATTTTGATTTAATGACAGGTTATGGGAATAGAGGTTGAACAGGTCAGGCCGGAAGGCGGACGCATTACGGCTCGCGTCGGCGGACCAATTAATCTGGGGAAAATAACCCGCTTTCGCCTGGCCAATGCGGCTCTTAAAGACTTCTAAATTATACTGGGCGGAGAGGATCTGCGGATGCCCTTTCGCGGCAATATCAATACATTTGTCGAGGCTGAGTTTTTCTCCCCGGGCAATAACTTCCTCCGCCACCAGACGGTATGGTGTCAATAAGAGAAGAAACAGCACCGCAACCAGCCGACAAAAAAAAATTCTCTTTGCATGAGCAGCAAGAATCATCTTTAACCTTCCTCAAATTTAGCGTTGATTTATGCAATAGAAAACGAAAGCGACTCAGGTTTTTAATTCCCAACTTTTAAATACGTTGCTGCATATTTATCCACAATGACGCTGTTGTCAATAGATATTTTGTACCCTTAGCGGGCTGCTCACAACAGGCAGGCGTTCGCAAATTTGTTGATGTTTTCCGGTTCCCCCAGGGCAACAAGCTTGTCATTGATTTCCAGGATATAATTGGCCAGGGGATTGAAGATCATCTTGCCGGACTCCTTCTTTACGGCCACCACGATCAGACCGAAGTTGAGCATGATCCCCGAATCTTCCAGTGTTCGGCCGATGAAGGCGGAACCTTCACAGATAGCCACTTCCTCCATTCTCAGCTCCATACTCTGCCGGCGCGTCGTAATTTCCACAAAATCCAGCATCGCCGGCCGGAGAATCGACATTGCCATCCTCATTGCTCCCAGGGCGTAGGGCGACATGACCCGGTCGGCACCTGCCCTCAGCATTCGGTGTTCCGACTCTTCATCTTCGCAACGGGCAAGCATAAAGATATCGGGATTGAGTTCCTTCGCTGTCAAGATGACATAAAGATTTTCCGCATCGCTGGGTAGTACCCCGACGATGCCTTTGGCGCTTTTGATGCCCGCTGCCAAAAGCGTTTTATCGTGCGTCGCGTCTCCCTTAACGTAGATAAAGCCTTCGTCCGCAATTTTTTGTATTGTTTCCTGGTTATTGTCGACGACCACAAAAGGCACCTTTTCCTCAGCCAGCTCCCGGCAAATGAGATGGCCGATCCGGTCGCATCCGCAAATAATATAATGGTTTTTCATTTTTTCAATCATCTTCTCCAATTTTCCCTTACCTAAAATGATTTTAATTCGTCCTTCAATCATCGTTTCCGCTATCAGTCCCATGGTATACAACATGGTACCGACACCGACGATAATGAGAAATACTGTAAATATCATCCCTTTTTTGCTGTGGGGAGAAAAATCGCCGTAACCAACGGTGGAAAGTGTGGTGACGGCGGCATAGAAAGATTCGGTGATTGTCCAGCCCTCAAGATAATGGAATCCAAAGGTCCCCATTAACAGGGTGGCAAACAACAGCAATAAGGCAATGGGCAGCTTGTTCGGCATAGGCATAAGGATACACGCTCATTCAGAATAAAAAAATAATTGTCACCTCAAGCCCTCATAAACAGCAGAAGCGGCAGGACTTGGTTCCTTAAGGCCCCCCTTTTTCCGGGCCGTCGCCAGGATGAAGTGCAGGCGGTTAAGAACGTTTACTTCACTGGCGCCGGCATCCATATCAAGGAAGTGTAGGTTCAATCCAGGGTAGAGAAACTTCATTCTCTTTTCCACTCCTTTACCCGTGATGTGATTGGCAAGACAACCAAGAGGCTGCAAGCAAATAATGTTCTCGATGCCGTTCCTCACCATGGCAATCATTTCCGCCGTCAACAACCAGCCTTCGCCCGCCTGATTGGCCATACTGGTTACCAGGGACGTTTCTTTGGCTAAGTCCCGGGGCCGGTGATTCGGGCGATAATAACGGAAATTTTGCAAAATACCATCCACTTGTCTCAAGTAACGATATGTATATAGGTCAAGAATGCGGGATAAGACACGGTCTTTCAACGCCCGCTTCAGGTAGGCACACTGATTGAATTCCTCGTTGACAAAACGCTGGGTGAAAAATCCCACCAGCGAGGGCAGTACGACCTCGAAACCTTGATCAATCAGCCACTCCAGCAGATGCTGATTCGAAAAAGCATTGTACTTGACAAATATCTCGCCCAGAACACCGATAACGGGTTTAGGCTCAAGGTTCGCTGCCACTCCGTTGAACAGCGGCACCGCTTCCTTCAGGACGCCAAGCAGGGGAGCAAACTTTCCTTTATTCAGCTGGCCGGCCATTTCTTGCATCACCTGGTCATGCAACGCCGCCGCCGCGCCCCGTTTTATCTCGTGGGACATAGTGGCGATAGTCATGGTGGCCAGGGCATCCGTGAAGATCAAACCCAAAGACAACCTCCTGATCAACTCACGGGTGTCGATATCCAGCGCCAAGTCGAGGTTTGTTTCTCCCGCGGCAATGGAAAATACCGGCACCTCTCCCAAGCCCGCAGCTTGCAGCGACTTGCGCATCAGCGGCACATAATTTGACGCCCGGCATTGACCAAAGGTCTGGGTAAGCATGACGGCCGTCTCTTCCAGGGGATAGTTTCCGGTCTGCAAGGCCTTGATAACATCGCCAATGATAATGACGGCGGGGTAACACATATCGTTATTGACATAGCGGAGGCCAGTTTCCACTGAGGTTTTGTCCTGAGGGGGCAACAATTTCAGTTTGTAGCCGAAGTCCTGAAATACTTTTGGTATCAAGGGTGAATAATGCGGAGAAAACCAGGGAACAAGAATCGTCCTTTCCCGGCCGCAAACGGAAGAACTGGCTTTAAGAGAAGCAGGCGACCGCTCGGAATGCGGTTTTTTCTCCTTGATGGCCTCAACGAGGGCCCGCACCCGCAGCTTAGCGGCACCGGGATTGGCAATTTCGTCGATTTTGATCAGCGAATAGAATTTACCGGCTCTGCTTAAGATCTCTTTGGCTTCGTCCACCGCCAGTGCATCGAGGCCGCAGCCGAAGGAGGTGAGTTGAATCATGCCGCTGAACTTGCCGGCGGCCACCTGCCGGGCGGCCGCGATGATTCTATTGGTGTAAGCCCATTGTGTGAGAATGCGACTACCCGCGAGGTTCTCCTCTTTTTCGTCCGCAATGCCGTCCTCAGGGATGATATGCACACCCTGCCGGGATATCAGTTCCGGAATCCCGTGGTTCACGAGCGGATCTGCATGGTAGGGCCTGCCCGCCAGTAGAATCACCGGGTCATTGCCGGCCTGCTGCATGACTGCCGCTGCCGCTCCGCGAACCTGCCGCTTATATGAATCTTGCGCTTCCACTGCATGGTCAAGAGCCCGCCGGAATCTCTTCTTCCCGACACCGAAGGGATTCACGAAAACTGAGAGTTGTTTTTCCAGAAGCCTCAGGTCCTGAAAACTGACTACCGGTGAATCCATGGGTACGCCGTATTCTCCGGCGGGATTGATGGAGGAACGGATCACATCCGGATAGCCGGTGACGATGGGACAATTATAACTGTCGAGGGCGGCGGGGTATTCCTGACGTTCCAAAACCACCTGTGGATAGAAAATCCGGTCAACTCCCCGCGACAACAGATCGATGATGTGACCATGCGCCAACTTGGCCGGAAAACAGATATTATCGGACATGACAGTGCCGACGCCTTGCTCGAATAATTTCATATCCGACCCGGCAGAAAGGACGACCTTGAACCCGCAGTCGACCAGAAACGTGCACCAAAAGGGAAAGTTTTCATAAATGTTGAGGACGCGAGGTATGCCGTAAGTCAGCAATGGCTTCCCCTCGGGGCAAGTCGGCCGGTCAAATAGCAATTCCATTTTACGGGCAATGAGATTTTCACCCGGCTTAAGCCGGCGGTCACTCGTAAGCTGGCGATCGCAGCGGTTGCCAAAAACCCAGCTCTCACCCGTAAGAAATGTTGCCTTGCTTAACCGGCAACGGTTGTCGCAGCCAGGGCAGAAAGAGGAGTGTCGTTTCATAATTATCTGACCGGCAGGCGATTCACAGCCCCTAAATTTGGATGCCCCCTGCTCGGGGCGGTAATTTTGCCGCGCCGTCAGGGCTGCACCGTAGGCGCCCATAGACCCGGCCAATTCCGGACGGACTACTTCCCGGCCCAGCAGCAACTCAAAGGCCCGGAGCACCGCAGGATTGCAGAAAGTACCGCCTTGTACGACAATATGTTCTCCCAGGGTGGAGAGGTCTCTCAATTTGAGCACTTTATGAAGAGAATTTCGGACGATCGCATAGGCCAGTCCAGCGGAGATGTCTTCTACCGTTGCCCCCTCTCTCAAGGCCTGACGGACGCGGGAATTCATGAATACGGTGCATCTCGTGCCCAGATCGAAGGGTTTCGTTTGCCCACAGGCTAATTGCGCAAAGGTTTCGACGTCATAATTAAGCGTCTGTGCGAACGTTTCGAGAAAGGACCCGCAACCTGAAGAGCAGGCTTCATTGATCTGCACATCGGCGATAGCTCCATTCCGGATATAAAGAGCTTTCATATCCTGCCCCCCGATATCGAGGATAAAGCTGACCTCCGGTTCAAAAGATTTCGCCGCCCGGAAATGGGCTGCTGTCTCCACAATGCCGTCATCGATGCCAAAGGCCGCCTTGACTAAATCTTCCCCATACCCCGTAACGGCAGCTCTCGCGATATGCGGCATTTTACCGTTTAAGCGGGACCTTTCCCTGAAACTGGCAATGCCCTTCCCGACGGCGGCCAAGGGATCTCCATCGTTAGAGGTATAAAAGTCCAGAAAGACCCGTTGGTCACTGTCGATCAGGACCATTTTCGTCGTCGTGGAGCCGGAATCTATTCCCAAGAAACAGGGTTCGGCGCCTATATCCGCAAGATCACGGCGGGGCAAAGCATGCCTCCGGTGTCTCGCCTCCCAATCTTCCTTTTCTTCGGCACTCTGAAAGAGGGATGGCAGGTGGTGTTCCTGATGTTCAAGGGAAGGCACATTTACTTTGCCCATGGCAACCATCAAGTCTTCGAGATCAAGCACTCTTTTCCGGTCGCCACGGCAAAGGGCAACCCCGGCTGCGGCGATCAGTTCCGGACGCGGGCAGAAAACGATGTCCCTCGTTTTGTCCAGGTGAAGAATGCGGATAAAGGCATCGACTAAGGCCGGGAAAAAGGTAAGCGGTCCGCCGCCAAAGAGGACCTTGCTTCTGATCACACTGCCTCTCCCGAGAGAGGCGATAACCTGCAGGGCCAGGGCATGAAAAATGGATGCCGCGATGTCTTCTTTGGCGGCACAATTGCTCAACAACGACTGGACATCGGTTTTGGCAAAGACACCGCACCGTGAAGCCATTGTGTAAACCGGCTGTCCCTGCTGGGCGAGCTTCCCGAAGTCGTCCAGGGATACGTTGGTCAGCAAGGCCATCTGGTCGATAAAGGCCCCGGTGCCGCCGGCGCAACTGCCATTCATTCTGATCTGCGGCAGCAATTGATCGTCAAAAAAGATGATTTTTGCATCTTCTCCCCCGATTTCGATAAATGTGCAGACCTCCGGCAGTATTTTCTGCAAATAATCTGCCGATACTATGACCTCCTGCAGAAAAGGGAATCCGAGCTGCTCTGCCATGCCCATCCCGGCCGATCCCGTAAAGGCAATGTCCATTTTAACGGCGCCCAGGAGTGACCGTACTTCAGCCAGCATGGCGGTAAGGGTCTCGCCCGTAAGGGCGTAGTGACGTCTGTAAGCCCCATGGACCAAGGCGCCGGTATCGTCGTAGACGGCCAGCTTGATGGTCGTAGAACCGACGTCGATGCCGGTGCGATAAATCATTCCCCCCATGACAAACCTCCCTCAAGATCTTCCGACGGATAAGGGTGCGGTGTATCTTAAGCCATCATTATCAACGTCAACATCGAGATATTCATGATTCACGGTCCACCGATATTTCAGGACTGCGCCAGTTGCGGAGCAGAGCTAAATAATCCTTTATTGTGCAATAGGTGTCTACCAAGCAGACGATCCAGGATTCGCAATAGCGGGGGGGAGAAAATGTGAGTGGCCACATGTGCTTCCTGATAATGTCTTCCTCGCAGGGCGTCAGTGACGTTATCAGTCGGGCGTTTTCCAGGCAGATGCGCGGATGGCGAAAACCATGCAAACGGGGCCCTTCCGTCAGCCATTCGTAATAAAAGAGGTCATGGAGCAGGGCGCCCCGGGCCGTGGCAACCGCGTCACAGGAAAAACGACGGGCAATGATATAACTGAGCCAGGCAACATCCAGACAATGATCCAGCCTCGTAACGGAACGATGGTGAAGAAACCGGGAAAGTCTGTTTACGTCGGGGTGTGCCAAAAGCGGCTCGGTGACCCGGGTAAAATCCTGCCATAAATCCTCACTTCCGGCCGCCCTCCCCGGCTGCCGGGACAGATAAAGCCTCGAAAATTGAAGTAATGCATCAAAGAACATCAAGCAGCCAATTCCGACGGCAAAGGTAAAAACATAAGGAACGGTCCGGTATAAAGACAGGGCGGCCGGCAAAAATAAGTATTCGAAGGCAAAGGCCAGAAACAACCAGCAAACCGAAAAAGTAAGGCATACATGATTCATTACGCAGAAGGGCTCTTTTCTATAATCCCAGAGCCGCCGGTGGAAATACTGTTCAAAGATAAAGCCCGTCAGAAACTCGGTGCCCGTCGTGATAATCAAGTAAGTCAATACTTTCACCGGCAGGGAGGCGCCGCTGAGATTATTCACCGCCAGCGCCAGTAAAGCAGCCACCGAACCGTAGAGCGGAAGATAGGGGCCCCGGAGGAAACCTGGATTATAACGTTTTTTTGCTTGCCAGGAACGAAAGGCAAATTCCAAAAGCCAGCCACCGAGAGAAAAGAAGACATAAAGGAAAAAATATGGCGCAAAAGTATTCAGCATGCTTAACCTTCTATTTTTTCAACAAGAATGCCCCGGCAAAGGACATTAAATAATTGCTCAAAATCCGCTTCCATCTCTTCCCGGCTGCGGGGTACCGGAAAACCAGTTTCCAGGCCTTGCAGAGCAAAACCGATAACGCGCGCCGTCTGGATTACGTTATCCATGCGAAATACCCCTTCCCTCACCCCCTCTTCCAGTATCGCTTGGACCAAGCCCACTTCCTTTCTGAAGAGCCGTTCGCGAACGATGTCCGTCAATGATCGCAATTGATCTTCACCGTCTCCCTGTACCGCCCAGACGCTAGAAATTTCCTTCATCTTTGTCAGGCGGGTGCGATAAAAAAACCGCAGCTTTTCCAAGGGCGACTTGATCTGTGCCACCGCCTCGCACATCCGGTCCATAAGTTCGTTAGCTTCCCGGTTCAGCACTTCCAGATAGACCTGTTCCTTGCTGCCGAAGTAATTGTAAATAGTCGCCTTGGCTACCCTGGCCATGCGGGCTATTTCATTGAGGCTGGTCTTGCGAATACCGTAGTGGGCAAACATTTGTCGGGCGGTATTGAGGATCGATTCCCGTTTTTGTGCTTTCATCAAACACCTCAGTTTGTATTTTTAGACTTATTGGGTTCAGGAGTATAAAATTACCTATTCTCGTTGTCAAGAGTAAATTCCGGCAGCGAAGGTTTGAGTAAATGCCGCCCCTAGTGTTTGCATATAAGTTGCATCCATGCTATTGAAAGTCCATGGAAAGCAATAATCCTCATTGCGATGCCACCCAAACGCTCAAGAAGGCCGGCTTGGCAATTACGATCCAGAGACTGGCCGTTCTTAGGGTCTTGATTGGCACGCATAAACCTGTTAATGCCGGCCAGATTCTTGCCAAAGTGGCGGCCACGGATCAAAAAATCAACAAAGTGACCGTTTATCGGATCCTGGCCTCCTTGGTCAGGGGCGGACTGACCCGGGAGATCGAGACTGATCGAGGAACTAATTATTATGAAATGGCCTGCACTCACAATCCGCAGCATCCTCATTTCAATTGCCGGTCCTGCGGCACGATCATTTGTCTCTCGCCGCTGGCTATTTATGACTCCGTGGAATGCCTGACCAAAGCGCGAACATTCTCCATCGAACGGATCAGTGTGAATATTTCCGGTCAATGCTCTGTTTGTCGGAGCGCTGCTTAGTTTCCGAGAAAGGACGGCAAGGAATTTGAAAATATCGCCAGGCTGTCGATCACTAAGGATCAGGAAGTCGCTGGCTTTTTTCCCCCTGGCTATTTCCATTATAGCGGCCCTGATGGCGGTTGGTCAATCCATGGCCGCGGGGGCAGAAAAAATACCGGTGGCGGTCAGTATCCTTCCCCAGGCCTACTTCGTGGAACGTCTGGGCGGCAATCGGGTGGATGTCAAAGTCATGATCCCGAAAGGAGTAAGTCCGGAAATATATGAGCCCACGGCACAGCAACTAATTGCCTTCTCTCGGGCGCGGATGTACGTCAAGGTTGGGGGACAGGAAGCTTTTCCCGCAGAAATAAAATATGGGCGAATGCTGGCTGAAAGCCACGGGGCCGTGGAAGTGATCGGCTTTTCAGCGAAGAGCAGCCCGATCAAAGATGATCCCCATGTCTGGCTTTCACCGGCCGCCGTTAAAGAACTGGGCCGGGAAATCCATCAAGCCCTCAGCCGCCTGGACCCGGTGAACAAAGCATATTTCACCGCTAATTATGATGCCTTTCGGCAGGATATCGAACGGACGGAGCGTGAAATAAGAAAGATCTTGGCCGGCAAAGAAGGTCAGTCTTTCCTCGTATATCATCCGGGCTGGGGTTATTTTGCGGCCGCCTTTGGTCTCAAGCAGCTCGCCATCGAAGAGGAGGGGAAGGCAGCCAACGCCGCTCACATTAAGAAAATTATTGAACTGGCGAAGAAGAAAGGGATAAACGTAATTTTTGTGCAGAAGGGCTTCGATACACGGAGCGCCCGTTCCGTGGCCCGGGAAATTAAGGGCACCCTGGTCGAGGTCGATAACCTCGAAAAAGACTGGGTTAATAATCTGATTAACTTTGCCACGATATTAAAAGGCGCACTGAAATAATCTCATGAATAATATCATTGAAATTAAGAATTTAACCTTCGGATACGAAGATACTCCGGTTCTGGAAGATCTTTCCATGGACATCGAAGAGGGCGATTTCGTTTTGGTTATCGGTCCGAACGGCGGCGGAAAAACTACCCTCCTCAAACTCATCATGGGGATCATCAAGCCCTGGTGCGGGATTCTGAATTGCCGGCCGGACGTGGATGGCCGCCTTGGCTATGTACCACAAGTATCACATATAAATAGAGATTTTCCCATCAATGTCTATGACGCCGTTCTCATGGGGCGCCTCAATAACCGCAATTATCGGCACCGCTATTCTGAAGAAGACCGGGGGAAAACGGAATTAATGCTCGAGCGTTTCGATCTTTACTCCAAGAAAAAGGAAAATGTGAAGAACCTGTCCGGCGGTCAACTGCAGCGGACCATGATCGCCCGGGCGCTTGTGGCTGACCCCTTGGTTTTGCTCCTTGATGAACCGACGGCCTCCATCGACAGTTCATCGCAAACAACACTGCTCGATATCGTCGGTGAATTGAAGGAGAGAATGAGCATCATGGTAGTAACTCACGATCCTACCGCTTTTTCCGTGCATTATAAGCACATCGCCTGTCTAAACCGGCATCTATATTATCACGGCAATGAAGACCTGAACGGCAACATCTTAGAACAACTTTATGGTTGCCCCGTCGACTTGATAGGACACGGGATCCCCCATACCATGCTGAAGAATCACTGACAAGGGTCGCTATGCCCGATATCCTGACTTACGAATTCATGCAATATGCCATATTGACGGGTATTATGGCGAGTATCATCTGTGGCGTCATTGGACCGTTTATCGTAGCCCGGCGCATGGTATTCATCAGTGGCGGCATAAGCCATACGGCCTTTGGCGGATTGGGCATCGCCTATTGGTTAGGCATTAACCCGATCTATGGCGCTGCCATCTTTGTCCTCGGCGCGGCCCTGATAATCGGCTGGTGGAAGGATAAGATTGCCAAGCATGACCTGTTTATCGGCATATTGTGGGCTTTCGGCGTCGCGGTAGGAATCATTTTCCTGCAGTTGACGCCCGGCTACGTACCGGACCTGATGACCTTTTTGTTTGGCAATATCCTCACCGTTTCCCGTACGGATTTTCAGACTACGGTACTGTTGCTCTTTGTTGTTATCGGTCCGGTATTTGTCTTTTTTAAAGGCCTGGTATTTGTATCTTTTGACGAAGAATATGCGCTGGCGAGAAAATTGCCCGTCAAAGCCCTGAACATGCTGCTTCTTGTCCTGGTCGCCCTGGCAATCGTGACCTTGATCCAAGTTGTCGGCATAATTCTGGTCATCGCCCTGCTGACCATTCCCGTAGCGATTGCCGGTGAGTTGTCCGATAGTTTTAAGGCCAACATCGCCATTTCCACTTTGCTCGGAATAATGTTCAGCCTATCCGGACTCGCCGTTTCCTATTTTCTGGAATTGCCTTCAGGGGCGACTATTATCATGATCGGTACCGCAGCGCTCATTCTTACGAAGTCCGGAAAGGCGCTATATTTTATGGTCCGACC
>ORJL011596584.1_pt1 | contig 13494 bp, 12 predicted proteins | sample 1779941 | NCBI WGS metagenome assembly ORJL01 (sample SAMEA104232317, study PRJEB22302) | groundwater metagenome | biome: forest; feature: aquifer; material: groundwater | place: USA | collected 2011-08-07 | depth 5.8 m
GGCAGCGCGCCGTCTACCGGCTCAGCGACATGGGGCTCACAGCCGACGTTTGGTCGCGGACCACTATTCCGGCTGGTGAGGTGTGGCACGCGCGGACCATCGTGGCCACGGAAGCGCTTGTGAGACTGGCCAGGGCTGCGAACGATATCAGGAGCCTGGATGCTGTCCCCAAAGACGTCAACGCGCTCCATGCCGAATACCACCGCCTGTGCGACCCGGCCATCCCCAGAGGCCCAGCCCTGACGGGCGTCACCGGGGAGCCACAGGCACTGGTCTGTCCGTTCGTGGGAGAAGACCGAGAGGCGTGCAGGCGGGCCACGCACCACCCATGCACCACGGCGATAGCGACCTGGCTGCTGGCCCAGACAGCGCCGACGAGAGTCTAGAGGCGGAAACAGGGAGACGTCATGACAGTCAGTCGGGCCGGAGCGTGGCCCTACGCGGAACAGGTGCTATCCAGGCCGGCGCGTCGGGTGGCGGTCGTGCTGCGCAGGAGCAAGAGCGGGACAACACTCCTCCACCAGGGCAGAGCCCTTACCCGCTGCTACGACACCGGCGTAGGACGCGCCACGGCGGCGCTCATGGCGCAGATGCTCGGCGCCCGGCTGCCAGGGCTGGGCGAGTCCGTCAGAGTGGTGGCCAGCACGGGAGTCCTGTACCGCGTCATCTCCGTATCCAGTCTGGACCCCCGGAGCCCGGAAGCCCGCATGGTCATAGAGCGCCTCGTGGAGGAGGCGAGCGACATGGCGCCAGGCGCGGAGGAGGACTTGGACTGAGGGAGACCACGCGCCGGTAGTCCAACGAGAGCGCTCTTCTATTGGATCCGTACGACTCGCTGCACAGGGGAGGACCATATAGTGACAACGATCAAGCCGCGTAACGCCGGCAGCCCGCCGCCCTCCGTGATCCGGACCCGCCCGGAGGAGGTCCAGGAGTACACGGACACGGTGAAGAAGTTCCGTGCGGGGGACATGGCGGATGACGCGTTCATGTCCTTCCGGGTACGACTCGGCGTGTACGGCCAGCGCCAGCCGGATTCCCAGATGATGCGCATCAAGCTGCCGGGAGGACTTGCTCACGCGGACCAACTGGACGCGATCGCGGAGATCGTGGAGAGGTTCGCCCCGCTCAAGAAGGGCCACATCACCACGCGGGAGAACATCCAGATCCATCACCTCAAGCTTGAGGATGCCACTCAGGCGATGTACATCCTCGACAAGGTGGGGCTGAGCACTAAGGAAGCTTGTGGGAACACGGTGCGGAATGTGACGGCCTGCCCCATGGTGGGTGTGGACCCGCGCCAGGCGTTCGACATCCAGCCGTACCTGGGCGCCTATGTCCGCAACTTCGTGCGACGGGATTTCACGTTCCATATGCCCCGGAAGATCAAGTCGGCATTCTCCTGCGGGGACCATGACTGCGCACAGACCACCATGCACGACGTGGGGATGATCGGGCGCGTCCGGGAGTTCGACGGTGTGCAGCGCAAGGGCTTCAAGATCGTCATCGGCGGGGGGACATCCATCCAGCCGCTCAAGGCGCAGACGCTGTACGAGTTCGTCCCCGTCGAGGACTATCTTAAGGTGATGGAGGCGGTGCTGCGCGTCTACAACCGGACCGCCTGGCTGCGCAAGAGCAAGATGAAGGCGCGCATCAAGGTGCTCATCCACACCGAGGGCATGGACTCCTTCCGAAAGAACGTGGAAAAAGAGCTCCAGGAGGACTGGGCGAAGGACTTCGCCAGCCGGGACGGGCTGCTCTTCTTCGATGAGGAGCGCGCGGATATCCCCGCGCTGCCCGGGGCAGTGGAAGCCCGCGGGCAGCGGGACGCCGCCTTCAAGCTGTGGAGGAAGACAAACGTGGTCCCCCAGACGGTGGAGGGCTACTCGCTGGTGTCCGTGACCGTCCCGCAGGGCGACCTGACGCCGGACCAGTTCCGGGGCATCGGGACCATTGCTCGGACGTATGCCAGCTTCCGGGTGCGCATGACCCCCGAGCAGAACCTGATGTACCGGTGGGTCCCCACCGCCCTGGTCTACGACGTGTACGAACAGCTCCGGAGCCTGGGCCTGGCCGGGGGCGGCCTCAACCAGATCACGGACGTGACCTCGTGCCCAGGGACGGACAGCTGCAAACTGGGCATCACCTCCTCCATGGGCCTGAACAGGGCCATCAGCGGGGCGCTCAGGGACCCGCTACAAGCGGAATCCAAGCTGCTGGACGACCCCCTGATCCAGAAGATGCACATCAAGGCGAGCGGCTGCCCCAACGGGTGCAGCCGGCACCATCTGGCGGACATCGGCTTCCACGGGGCCTTCATCAAGGGCCCCAATGGGGGACAGGTCCCGGCGTACGAACTGTTCGTGGGCGGGAGTTATGAGGAAGGCGACCTCCGGTACGGGCTGCGGCCCCGTGGCCGCGTCCCGGCGAAGCGGGCGCCGGAGGCGATCTCCCGCATCCTCAAGATGTACAAGGACACGCGCCAGGAGGGAGAACTGTTCCGCGACTTCGCGGCGCGCATGGGACGGGAAGCCTTCGAGAGCCTGCTCGCGGACATGGACAAGGTGGGGCCTCTCAACAAGGAGAGCCTCGACCTGTACATGGACTATGACAAGACGGTCCTGTATAAGATGGAGCGCGGCGAGGGCGAGTGCGGGGTGTAAGCGAAAGAGAGAGTATCGGTAGGACAGTTGAGGAAGGCCACGCCGCCGACGATGTCGGCGGCGTGGCCTTTTATTGTTTCGGCATATGAGCGGGGGCTAAGAGCGCGTTTCAAGGCCCAGTGAGCCTTTTCTCCACCGCTCGTGGTGAGGCTCTCGAACCACGAACACGTTTAGAACCACCGTCGTTCGCACCTCGTCGTCTTTCGAGGGCCTCAGGACGAACGGTGCGTGCGATGATTGCTTAGTCAAACGGTCTCTAGCAGGGCAAAGGGGTCTGGCCACTCCCTACCAGGAGCGGAAAAGGTGGCGCAGGGAGGCAACGAAGCGGCGGGCGTCGGCTTCGGGCCACTGGTCAGGGCCGTCCCCAAAGAGATGTCCCAGGCCGTCCTGACGCTTGAGAAGGGTGACGCCCTCTGCAGAAAGAGTGTGCATGGTCCAGTCCAGACCGGACGTGAGGGTCTGGGAGAGGGAGCCGGTGAAGAGGGTGTCCGGCCAGTTGAAGACCAGGGACTCGATGAAATGGGACGGCGCGACTCCCTTGGGGAACTGGGAAGCGACGACCATGTAGTCGCGGGCGTTCTTGACCACGCGGACCATGGGTTTGAAGAGGCCCTGGGTGCGGGAATATGAGTCCTTGTCGTTGCCACGCATGTGGTGGAGCTTGGGGTACCGGACAGCCCACCGCTTCTTGGACGGCAGGTAGTAGGTCATGCCCACCATATAGCCCTCCGACTCTCCTTCGTCGAAAGCCACATAGCGCCGGTACTGCAGGGCGACGGTGATGTGGATATCCAGCCGTCGCCCGAAGCCTTTGACCAGGATGGCGCGGTCCGAGAGGTGGATGAGGTGCTCGCCGGTGTAGGAGCGCAGTGCTTCCAGGACATCGTGATAGTAGTCGGACCATGTGTAGTCTGCAGCGCGGTAGGCGCGGCTCAGCTGGCGACGGTCAGGGACATGCAGGAGAGAGGAGTCCCGCATGAAGGTGCTGTCCAGTTGGGCCACGATGTCGAGAGGCACATCGCTCCTAGTGTTCGTGCCGTTGAGATAGGAGCCGTCCAGGTAGAAGTCCATGGAGGCGTTGTCCGGCCAGAGGTGGAAAAGGAGGGAGCGCTTGACGGACTCGAAGTTAGCCTGGGCCTTGTCCACGGCGCCCTGCTGGGCCCAGGTCTGGAGACGCGCCTCCGGGATGGACATGGGGACCTCTTCCTGACGGTGTAGCCTGCGGTTACGTGCGCGCACCCTGTGCGATGGGGATGGTCCTTATTCTTGCATACGGGGAGCGTTTTTATCTACGGTTTTGGAAGGAGTTTGAGGTAGGACGGTGGTACTGGGGGGCCGGAGCACCGTTGCAAGGCGGATCAGGACACGGGGGGCAAAGTAAGAGAAGCGGTTGGAACACGGCCATGTCTGGCCATCAGATGACCTTGATCTTGAGCCAGCGGTCCCAGTAGTACATGGGGACGAAGAAGCCGGTGCGGGCGGCGACGCCGATGAGGTTGGCGTAGGCGACGCCGAGTGGCCCCATGCCGAGGGGGTAGGCGAGGACCCAGGCAAGCGGCATCTCGATGAAGAACACGGAGGCGAAGACGATCAGCGCCACTGTGCCGGTGTCCCCCGCCGTGTTGAAGGCCTGCTGGAACACCTGGGTCAGGCCAAGGAAGAGGGCGGAGATGGCGACGATGCGGAGCCATGTGGCGCCCATGTCTACAACGCCCGCCTCGGTGGTGAACAGGAGCACGAAGTAGGCCGCGCTGGCGAAGACCAGGGCGCCGACGACCAGCTTCACGGCCGCCGCGATGGCCAGGCCCCACTTGAGCGCCTGGCGCGCTCGGTCCGGCTTCCCAGCGCCGAGGTTCTGGCCCACCATGATGCCCGCCGCATTGCCGATCCCCATGCCGCCAAAGTTGGTGACCATCTCGATACGCCGGGCAAGCGAATAGGCCGCCACGGCCGTGTCGCCAAACGGAGTGACCAGTCGCAGGAGGACGAGCTGGGAAATCGCCCGCTCGGTGCCGGCGATGGACGCCGGGATCCCGATGCGGAGCATCCGGCCCAGGATGCGGAAGTCCACGCGGTAGCTCCGGAAGGTCAGGTGCAGGCGGGAGGTCCCCCGGAACAGCGCCCAGTAGTTGACCACTGCGCCGGCTAGTTGGGCGATGACATAGGCGATGGCGACGCCCATGAGGCCGAACGCCGGGAACCCCAGCCAGCCGAACATCAAGAGGGGGGTCAGAACGAAGCTGACAACGCGGAAGACCGTGGTGGCCTTCAAGGGAGTCATGACGTCGCCAGAGGCCTGCAACATGGACCCGGCCACGTTTCGGAATCCTATGCCGGCGGTGCCCATGAACTGGACCTTCATGTACGCCGACGTCTCGGCCTTTATGGCGTCGCTCACGGCGATGGCGCCGAGGAGGAAGTCCGTGAGGAAGAAGCCGATGGCGATCATCACGAGGGAGTACAGGAGGGTCAGGGTGAGCGCTTGCAGGGAGATGTGGTTGGCAAGAGCGATGTCCCCTGCCCCAACGGCCCGCGAGACCATGGCCCGGAGTCCCTGGTCGAACCCCATGCGGACCTGGGGGCCGAAAGTGGTGAAGGTCTGCGCGACGCCCAGCCCGGCGATGGAGCGGTAGCCGCCCGCCAGCCGGCCCGCCCAGAAGAGGTCGATGACCTGCTCCAAAACGCCGAGGACGTTCTCCAGCCACTGGGGCCAGGCGAGCTTCCAGAGGTGTTTGCGGACGCTGCCCGTGGTGAGGTCCGCGGTGTAGCGGATGCGTCGGCCTGGTCGCCCACCGCCGTGGCCGCCGACAGCAACCGGAGCGGTGGCTACCGGCGCAGGTTTCTGCGTACCGTCGCCGTTGGACGCTGGGGCAGCTGCCTTACCATCGCCGTTGGCGGAAGGGGCTGGAACGCCGGTGGCGCTGGTTGGCGCTGGTTGGCCTTCCGGCTCGGAATGGCCTGGCGACGTGGGCTGGCTCACTTGTGGCCGTCCGCCATGAGGGGTTGGGTGGATGTCCTTGTCTGTGGGCGTTCTATGGCATAGCGCGGTTTCCGGTAAGATAACGAGTCGCATTAGGTAAAGTCAAATAGAGGGCGGTGATGGGGGTATTGGGCGGGGCAGCCTTCGAGGGTCCCGATTCATAGACTCCCCGATTTCTTCGGGGTCTTCGACTTCGGGATCTCCGCTGTGCGGACGCCTGGGGCGCGCTATCTCTGCTGCCAAAGGCGGGGGAAGGCGCGCTTGTCCAGGTGGAGCAGGGCGGCGTACTTACGGGCGTTCTCCAGGTGGGCCTCGTCGCGGGTCTCGCGGTACTTGTTGAAGCTGTCCAGGAGTTTGTCCATGATGACGCGGGTGTCAAAGCCCATGATGTAGGTCTCGGAGACGGCGTTGAGGGCCTCCATGTAGACCTCGAAATAGAGGGCCAGGCGGCTGAGGGTTGTGGCGAGGCCGGTGACCTCGGCAAGCTCGTGCTCGGCGGCAAGGGCGTAGTAATCCTTGCCCATGCGGATGTAGAAGGAGCGGTCCAGCGGTACGGAGGCGCGGCGGCCCCAGCGGCGGCGCATGCTGTCCGGGAAGACGCCGGTCATGAAGAGAGAGCCATCCGCTAGCGTGCGGTAGGCCTCGAAGTAGTTCTGGGGGCGGCCCTGGTGGAGGTTCTCCTCCATGAGGCGGGGGAGGAGGTCGTTGTAGAACGAGAGGAGGTTGGGCATGGGGGCCACGTCCCGCACTCGGAGGAAACGGGTGAGCATGCCGGAAAGGTAGTCCAGGGTGGCGATGCTGGTGCTGCGGCAGCCCACGTAGAGGCTCTTGAGGAGAAAGAGGTCGAACAGGCTCTTCAGGTCCACCTGGACCACGCGACCTACGTCGTCGTAGAAGGCCGAAATGAGCGCGTCCACCTCGCGGAGGAAGCGGATATCGGCGGCGTTGCGGCCTTCGTGTGCGGCGGCCTCAGCCTTCAGCCTCCGGATGCGAGCGGTGAGGGTTTCGAGGTCGGAACGGTCTGTTTCACCCGTCGACGAGCTCAAAGCGGATCACCTCGTCTTCCCCTTTGGTCTCCCGCACCTTGCCCTGGACCACCAGGAGCTCCAGGTGGGAGAGCGCCTCGCCCAGAGCGGCGCGACGGAGTCCTACATCCATCTTATCCCATGTCCCCACATCCCACGGGATGCGCTCGGCAATCTGGTAGGCGGTGCGTGCGCCCTCGCGGATGCCGCGCAGAGCGGCGTCCAGACGGGCCTGGTGGTGTTGGTTCATCTCACGGACACGCTTGGGGAGGTCGTCGAAGATGCGCTCATGGGCCGGGCAGACGAGGGCGACATCGTACTTCTCCACCCTGGCGAGGGAATTGAGGTAGTCCTCCAAGGGGCTCTTGCCGGAGCCGGGGCGGAAGCTGACGTTGGGGGTGATGCCCGGGAGGACGTGGTCGCCGGTGAACATGATGCGGCGGTCCGCTTCGTAAAAGCAGATATGGCCGGGGGAGTGGCCTGGGGTGTGGAGCACGTCCAGCGTGAACTTGCCGTTGGAGATGCGCTCTCCGCCGTGCACCAGGACATCCGGCTTCTGCATGGGGAGGATGTCCTTGTCCTCCGCCCAGGGATTCTCCTGGTCATCGTCCAGCTCGCCGCCGTCCTTGGTCTTTTTGCGGTGGCCCCAGTTTCCGGCCTCCTCCAGCAAGTCCGGCGGGAAGCCGTTGATGCGGAGCCATTTGGCGAAGCGCCGGCGGGCGTGCTCCGGGGAGAACCGTGCCTGGCCGCCATGGTGGTCCTGGCTCATGTCCTTCCAGTCCGCCGCGTGCATGACGACGGTAGCGTCCGGCGCCCAGGACTTAACCTCGGAGACCAGGCCGGAGTGGTCGCGGTGGGAGTGGGTGACCAGGACGGTCTCCAAGTCGCTGGGGTCCATCATCTCTTTAAGGGCTGGGAGTAGGACGTCCCGGGCCTTGGTGAGAGGGACGCCGGTGTCTATAAGGATGTGGCCGCTCGGCCCCTTGAGGAGGTAGGTGAGGGTGAAGCCCAGGGCGTTCCGGGGGATAGGGACCTTGACCTGGAAAACGCCGGGCGCGACCTCCGTGGCATGGGGCATAGATGCTCCTAATAGGGCCTGATGGATAGTGCGTCAACTTGCCCACCTATTGTAGCGGTGGGCAGGCGTGCGCGCAATTTGGGGCTAGGCAGGGCGGCTAGCAGATGTAGCAGCCGAAGGCGCCGGCGAAGCCTTCCTCTATCTTGCCGTTGGGCCAGATGACGATGGGGACGACGCAGCCGATGTTGCGGGCCTCGTCCATGACCTCTTGGCTGAGATCCGCGCGGCGCTCTTCATAGTCGACGCCCTCTTCGTTCCACTTCTTGAGAAGCTTCACGCAGGCGTCGCACCCGTGGATGGTGTACGCGATAGGCTTGGTCTTCGTCGTAGTGGTCATCAGTCCTCCCAACGGCTTCGCATGTTCACTACCAGTGTAGCAGGAGGCGCGCCCTGCCCTCTTCCGTCCGCGCCAGTACCGTGGGACCGCGCCCACGGGAATCAGGTCACCCCAGGGGCCTCTTCGTACCTGTCCGCAAACTACGTGCGCGCGGCCATGACGACCGCGCGCACGGTGCAAACGGCGGGCACGGCGGGGCTATTTGACCTTCAGCTTGGACGCGACAAGCTCGCGCCACTCTTTGACGGAAGCCTGCTGCCACGCGGGGTAGAGAGCCTCCACCTTGGGGGAGATGGCCTTGCGGATGTCCTGGTCGGAAGCGCCGGGCATGGCCTTACGCACCTCCGCCTCAATCTCCGGACGCTGCTTGTAGGCAATCTGGGGCCGCTCGATCCAGTGCCCGATGTACTGGTGGTCCTTGGTGTAGAAGACCAGGGTGGGAATGGACTGGAACTGACCGTCTTTCAGGAACTCGTTCATGATGTCCAGGTTGGTGTCCCGGGGGAAAATACGCAGGTCCAGGCCCGTGGCCTCCGCGAATTTGGCGATCTGCGGCAGGCCGCGGAACACGTCCGGGCACCAGTCCTCGCCTAGGGCCAGCACGTGGTCAAGGCCGGCGGCCTTGGCCCTCATGAAGAAAGCGACGTCGTCCGGGTCCATCTTGGCGGTCTCGTAGTACGTCTTGAACCTGTCCAGATTGACCTTGGCCTGAGCAAGGAACTGCTCGTAGGTCAGGCCCTTGACGTAGCGCTCCTTGGTCACAATACTCGCCGGCTTTGTGGTCACGAGAAACCCTCCCTCTTGGATGAACGGGCCTGGCCGGAGGCCCAGGGCCGCGAAAGTCTACCAACTAAGTGCACTTTACGCCCTGAGGGTTTCTTGCGTCAAACAGGAGTTGGCTCCCGCAAGACGATAGCGCGCCAGTCGCCGTCCGAGATGACATCCACAAGTTCAGCGCCGGCGGCGAGGAGGGCCTTTGTGGCATGGGGGAAGCCGCTCTCTAAGATGCCGGAGCAGACCAGGACGCCGCCGGGTCGGAGCGCCTCCACCAGGGCGGGGGCAAGCTCGGCGATGACGGAGGCGAGGATGTTGGCGACCACGACGTCGAAGGCGTGGGCGGACCAGGTGGCGCGGTCGATGCCGAGGGGGTCCTGGTGACGGAGGGGGAGCGAACCTTCGGCCACCTGCACGACATCCGCCACGCCGTTGCGTACCACGTTCTCCGCCGAGACCTCCACGGCCAGCGGGTCTGTGTCCAGGCCAAGGACGCGCGTGGCGCCGAGCTTGGCCGCCAGGATAGCCAGGACGCCGGAACCGGTTCCTACATCCAGCACCTCCATGCCGGGCTTCACCAGCTTCTCCAGCAATCGGATGCAGAGCTGGGTGGTGGGGTGGAGGCCGGTACCGAAGGCCATGCCGGGGTCCAGGTAGAGGGGGATGTCGTCCGGACCGGGGGTGTAGTCCCGCCAGGAGGGGACGATGACAGTGCGCGCGCCGGGGCGGTGGACGTGGAAATGCTCTTTCCACGCCTCTTCCCAGTCCTTGTCCACGACACGCCGCTCCTGGAGCGCGAACCCGGGGCGGATCATGGAGAGGTAGCTGAGCGCGAGGGCGATCTCCTGCCGCTTGACCTCCACGTATTGGTCGGCGGGAACGTAGACCTTCACCAGGACGGGGCGGTCCGCGTGAATAGGACTCTGCTGGTCAAAGCCGTCCGGGTCGACGGCCTCGATGGACACGCCGCTTTTGCCGAACCGGTGGAGGACTTCCGCCACGGCCTCCACGCTCTCTTGGTCTGCTTCGACAGTGAACTCGATCCAGTCCATGGGTCCTCTTTGTCTTGTCTCGAATATGTCGTATAGGGCGGTCCGGGGCGCGGGCCAAAAAAGAGAGGGGCCTCGACGGCCCCTCTTATCATACGCTCATGCGCGCGACGTCAGGCTGCGCGGTCCATGGCGCGCGGCGCAAGCTCCTTAGCGTGGCTCTGCACCCTCAGGAAATTCCCCAGGCAATGGCGGCGGCGCGTCTCTCCGGCAAGATAGACCACATCCGCGCTCTGGATGCGCCACCCGTCAGAGGACGGCAGCATATGGAACGTGAAGCTGACCTCGCAGTCGTAGTCATGATAGTCCTTGGTGGTCAGCACCAGCCACATGCGCCCGCGCGCGACAGGCGCCTCACCCTCCTCGGTCACACCCAGGCTCCGCTCGGAGACGCTGATGTTGCTGTACCTGATCCGGAGCCAGCGCATCAGGCGCACGAACTCGTCCCGGCCATGCGCCGTCATGCCAGGCACGGAGATCATGCAGTCGGGCGCAAGGATAGCCGCCACCTTATCGCGGTCGAAGCGCGCAAGGTCCTGCCATATCGTGCGGACGACCTCAAGCACCGTTTGCGCGTCTCTTGCCGTTCCGTTTGGAGAACGCATGGCATATCTCCTGTATCCATAATCAATCACGTTCATAATGTAGCGGGCCATGGGCATTGGAACCCTGATGTGACGGAGGTCCCGGCTTTCCTCCACGAGAGATGGCGCGCTACGCCTTGGAATAAGCGGCCACAATAGAAATATGGTGCTTTTGCACCGTTACAGCGGTCCGGGTAAGGGCCATGCTTTTCATAAGCAGCTCGTTGTTAGGAGGACTGTTGCTATGAAAGAGCGGACATTGCTGACAGAACGGACCTTACTGGTCGCTGCAGGTGGGGCGCCACCCCTCATCATCCTCCTGGGCGCCCTGCTCGCCGGTCCGGGATTCCCCGTGGTCACAGCGATTGGCATCACAGGCGTGTGGTATGCGGCCCTGTTTGCCGCGCTGAGCGAGACACGGAGCACCGCTCTGGCCGGAGGAGTCGTGCTGGCGCTGGATGAAGAGCCGCGCCTGGACCTGGTTGAGGAGATTGGCAACCACCCATCAATGGCCATCACAGCCGTTGCGGACTCCGGAGTGTGTCCCCTTGGCTTTCGGACAGGTCAGACCTGGGCGGTCAACGATGTCGGACGCCTGACACGCCCCCTCTGCCTTCCAGCGCGGGCTGCAATACAGGCTACGTTCGGCGAAGCGGGGACGAGGGGTATTGCCCAGGGGTTAGAGGTAGCCTGCCGGTGTCCGCTCCCGTCCCGCTCTGTTGTCTTCAGCCTGAGGGGAGAAGACGGCCTCGCGAACCGTCAACCGCTTAAGGAGAGGACCGCGCCTGCCATCTAACGTTCTGAGGATGGGTGTTCAGGTAACGGGAGGGTGGAGTGCCCCGACTCTGCATGGAGGCGCTCCACCCTCCCTCTTGGTGTCTTTGAGCGCAGGCCCCCCAATACGTCCGGGCCAGCGAATCTACAGCCCCTTACTGCGTCCATTCAGGACGGAGGAAGTAGAAGACACACCCGAGACGGGACAAGAGCGAGATTGAGCTGAACAAGGACTTCTCAGCCGCCGAAGGCCTCTTTGATGCGGTCCATGAAGGTGCGGTCGTCCCGACCCACCTGCCTGGTGAAGTCCGGGAGCGTCTGCGCCAGGTCCTGGAGGAGCTTGCGCTGCTTCTCGTTGAGACGGTCCGGGGTGATGACATGGAGGCGGACGACCTGATCACCCAACCGGGCGCCTCGGATCTCCTGGAGGCCCTTGCCCTTGAGGCGGATGGTCTGGCCCGTCTGCGCTCCGGCGGGGACCTTGATCTGCTCCTCGCCCACCAGGGTGGGGACGGACACGTCCGCACCCAGCGCGGCCTGGGCTATGTTGAGCCGTAGGTCCATCACAACGTCCAGCCCCTCGCGGAGGAAGACCTCGTGCGGCTGGACCTTAAGCACGACGTAGAGGTCGCCCGGGGGGCCGCCGCGCGCGCCAGCGTTGCCCTCGTCGGAGAGGCGGATCTGCATGCCCTGGTCCACGCCGGGTGGGACACGCACCGCCAGGCGGTGTTTCTTCTTCTCCCGTCCGGAGCCCTTGCACTGCTGACACGGGCTGGTAACGATCTTGCCTTCCCCGCGACAGCGCTCGCAGGTGGTGATGTTCACGAACTGGCCGAAGAGGCTCTGTTGGGCACGACGTATCTCGCCACGGCCTCCGCACATGGGACATCGCTGGGTCTGCGAGCCGGGCTCGGCCGTGGTCCCGTTGCAGCGGGAGCAGACATCCACGCGGGTGATCTCAATCTCCTTTTCGCACCCGAAGGCGGCCTCTTCAAAGGAAATGACGAGCTCCTGCTGGATGTCCGAGCCGCGCCTGGGACCCTGGTTGGAATGGGTGGCGTTGCCGCCGAAGAAGGCGTCGAAGATATCCCCGAAGCCGCTGAAGTTGCCGAAGCCATCAAACCCCTGGCCATTGGCTTGCTGGCCGTTGACGGCAGCATGGCCAAAGCGGTCATAGGCGGCGCGGCGGTCAGCGTCGCGCAGGACTTCATACGCCTCGTTGATCTCCTTGAAGCGCTGCTCGGCGTCCGCGTTGCGGTTGCGGTCCGGGTGGTGCTCGAACGCAAGCTTCCGGAAAGCCTTGCGGATATCTTCCGCTGAGGCGTCCCGTGCGACGCCGAGGACCTCGTAGTAGTCGCGCTTACCGTTGGTTGTCATTGCGTGGAGCTAGTCCTGCACGTAGGTATCGCTTCTCAGTATAGCGGGGGCGAAGGGGGTGCTCAACATCAGCACCGCCACATCGAAGAGGCTTTGCGCCGAGCGCGCAACGGACCCGCCGCCTCTCCTTGCCTTGCAACAAAGAGCGCCATGCCCTCGCAAGACCGCCTCGCGCACGGCCAAGGAGACGTCCTATGCGCCCGTGTACACCGTGGTATTGGGCTTGAAGGCGGCCCAACTGAACCAGAAGGGGCTATCGTAGAGGACCAGGGCCATCTGCTTGCCCTTCATAGGGCCGTCTACCGCCTTGCCGGTGATGTCCCAGACGGACTTGGTCTGGCCGTCCACAAAGCCTCCCTGGCCGTTGGTCATGAAGGTGAGGCGCTGGCCTTCCACCTTGGGGTCAAAGACGGCGGCGGTGCCCACGTCCTTGGAGTCCCGGATGTTGTCCGCGTCCACCGGAGAGGCCACGCCGGTCTTGTAGAAGATGGCCACGCTCTTGTCGCCGTCCTGGTAATTGACCACACCCCTGGCGCGCAGGACCGGGTACGGAAACGCCAGGCTCTTGCCGTTGAACTCCAGGGCCACCACCCGCTCCGTGGCAGGGAGCCGCCCGTCCACGGCGCCGGTGTAAGCAAAGGGCTGCTTGTTCGGGGCGTCGTACCGGGAGTAGGGGTTCTGGCCATAGTACTGGATCTGCTCGACGGAGCCGGTGTCGATGGACAGGACCTTCGCCTCCGGGAAGGCCTTCTTGAAATCGCCCCAGGAGAGCAGCTGCACCGGGATGGGCTCCAGCTTGAGGCCGGCGGCATCCCCCACGATGGCTTCGAACGTCCCCTGCTGCCACCAGGAC
>ORJL011385001.1_pt1 | contig 13492 bp, 14 predicted proteins | sample 1779941 | NCBI WGS metagenome assembly ORJL01 (sample SAMEA104232317, study PRJEB22302) | groundwater metagenome | biome: forest; feature: aquifer; material: groundwater | place: USA | collected 2011-08-07 | depth 5.8 m
CAAACTCAACCTAAGCCGCTACCAGCGCGCTTAGGTCATACAGCGCCGAAAACCATCCCAGCCCCACTCCACGACCCTTTCCACGCGTTTTCCCCATCCTATCTTGTAAAGTCCCGCTAGACTACACGCTCTCGCCCCCTTACACTGCTTCCCCGCCGATCCGGCCAGTATCGAGCGTGCGGTCCGCCAGTTGCTGGCCGACAAGATCTCCAGCGCTCCCGGTGAAGCCCCCAGCCCGCGCGCTGGGACAGACGCCGCCCTACCGCAGTGGAGGCAGGCTCAGGCGGTCGGCCGCGTCGGCTGCGGAGTAGATGTCGGACACTTTCTTGAACCTCTCCGCTTGCCCATCCTGAATCGTAAGCGGACGCGGAGCGAGCATGCCCAGAACCTCGGGAACATCACAGACCCGCAGAACGTTCAGCAATTGTGGCGCGGTGGCGTCCATATGGGTCAGCACTGGATTTTGGAGCGAGATCCCGGCAATGTCCGGCTCCAAGAGGGCGGCGTACGCCGCCACGACGGCCGCGTGCTCCCGTCCGGCGATTGTCACCGGGATATTCCCTCCTGACTCCCGCCGCAGATACCGAGCTGAGGCGATCGCGTCCCAAACCCGCCCTGCGTCCACCGTCTGGCCGAGCAGCACAAAGGAGCGCTCGACATAGTTCGGAGGGTTTTTCCGTGTCCACCGGGCTTCCCCGATCCCCCGGGGTGTGCAGATGTAGATCGCCGTGTCCTTCAATTGCTCGCGGCCGGCCCATGCGGAATCAGGCCCTTCGCCCTGCCCGGTCGAAATGACCATCAGCACCCGTTTGGCGGCCGCTGGCGATGCCGGACCGGCGATCTTCTTCAATCGGACTTCGATCCCCGGTTCGGTCTCCAGTCGCGCCAGATCAGAGGCCCGACTGGTAACACGAGCGGGGGGAATCCGGTCCGGGAAGCGCCTGAACGTCACCCGGTGGAGTTCATCCACCAGCGCCTTCCTCCACGACTCATACCCGCCCTTCTGGGGCGCGACCACAGTGGCTATGGGGACAAATTGTTGGTCGATCCGCGTGTTGATTTCGTCTTTGGGAATATCCAAGTCCGTGGGAAACACGCGCAGTTTCTCCGGATCGATCGGGTGGCGTTGGATGTTGTCGGATTCGTTCACCATCAAGTCCGCTTCACTATCGCCGACGAGCCTCGGATCGTTCTTGAGGTGGATGTTGAGGAAACGGTAGATCGCCTGACGCAGATCTTTCCTGTACGCATGCCCACCCACGCTGACCACGCTATCCACCATGTCGCTGGCGCCGAACAGACTGTAGAGCCGCTTGAGCCGGTTGATCACGCGTTCGTTGGCGTCCATGGGGAAGATGTTGTCTTGGTCACTGTTCGCGAACAGCAGAGGACGCGGCGCGATCAGGGCCGCGATGCGCGTCCAGGGCCACTCGAAGGTATTGTAGAGGAACATACAGTCACAATGCCCGTTGATAACCCGATTGGGCACATAGGACATAAGGTCGGCCATGCCGCTGACGGGCACTGCCACCTTCACCCGCTCGTCCGCGGCCGCGATCCAGAACGTGGCGGCGCCCCCGCCGCTGATGCCGGTCACAGCGATGCGGTCCGGGTCCACATCAGGCCGGCTGATCAGGTAGTCGATCCCCCGCACGCCATTCCAGCACTCCACGCCCGCCGGAGTGTAACCGCGCGCGAGCCACCACCATCGGCCCTCGCGGTAGGTGCCATGATGGATGCCGGCGATCTCACCCAATTGCACTGTATCCACCGTCAGACAGACATATCCGTGGCGCGCGAGCCAGATGCCGTGGGACTGGTACGCGGTTTTATTGCCATTTCGACCTCGTAATGAATGGCCGCAGACGTAGAACACAGCCGGCAGTCGCTCCCCCGGCTTCGCCGGAGTCGGCCGGTAGAGGTTTCCTGTCACATACAAGCCAGGGCGGCTCTGGTAGTGGAGCATCTCGACGGTGTAGCCGTCCGCATCCAGCCTGCCCGTGATCTTCGCCTGCAAGGGGGTCCGCTCAGGCAACGGCCACAGTCCGAGCATGTAGAGATACTCCTCCTTGTACCGTGGGCGGCGTTTCTCCCAGTCTTCCGCTGTGGCTACGCCGTCCAGGAACGTGCTTTCGAGCTTCTCGGTTTCCGCTTTGAGATAGGCCTGGATCATTTCATCTCCAGGCTCGCCACGATCAGCCGGAGCGTAGGGCTGCGCCAAAGCCGTAACCGACTGGGCCGCGAGGGTGACCGCGGCGTAGAGGAAGGCCACCTTGCCGCAACTACAGATCTGGAAGAAAGCTCGATCGTTCATACTCTTGAGGTGTTGCTGTTGTCGGAGCGTGTGCCAATCCGTCCCGGCAATCAAGCCTTCTCACGGAGGTTACCGCCAGAACCTCTCCGCGCCGCAGGTTACCCCAATCCTTCGACACCCAGGCTCATGACAACCAAGCCGTACCGGATCAGACCGCCCGATCACGCCATCGCTATCGTCGCGCGACCACCAAATCATTCCCAAAATCCTCGTCGCGGAGCGACGAACCGATGGTAGCCGTGGGTTTTAACCCACGGTCTTGCGCACCCACGGCATGCGTCGCGTCGCGACGCCCGAACGCCACAACATGCCCGCGCCTCGATCGTCGCTACGCGACGAAACCGCACCCCGCCACCCTACCGTGGATTGAAATCCACGGCTACCAGCGGCACCTCGCTACGCGAACAACCGCGCAGCCGTTCCAATGACACCAAAGGTCACTGAAGTGAAATGCACCATCCCTCCTCGCGTCGCCGCTAATTCTCGTTGAAACTCCTGTGTTCAGTCCTCATTCTAACGGAGTTTGAGACTCATTATGAAGAGATTACAGCTCTCGGCCACTCTGGCCTTTTTTGCAGGTGCACTCTCCGCGCCCATGACCGCCCCCACTCACGCCGACGAAGGAATGTGGTTGTTCAACAACCCTCCCCGCCAACTGCTCAAGGAACGACACAACTTCGACGCGACCGATCCGTGGCTGAACCATCTCCAGAAGTCCAGCGTCCGCTTCAATAGCGGCGGCTCAGGCTCGTTTGTCTCCGAGGATGGACTGGTGATGTCGAATCATCATGTGGGAGCGGACGCCCTCCAGAAGTTGGGGGACAAGACCCACGACTACCTGCGGGATGGCTTTCACGCCAGAACCCTCGCCGAGGAGATCCCCTGCAAAGACCTGGAGCTGAACATTCTGGATGGGATCGAGGACGTCACCACGCGAGTGAACGCAGCCGTCCGCGCGGACATGTCGGCAGAGGACGCGTTTGCGGCCCGGAGGAGTGTGACGGCCGCGATCGAGAAGGAGTCGATGGACAAAACCGGGCTGCGCAGCGACGTGGTCACCCTCTATCAGGGAGGCCAATACCATCTTTACCGGTTCAAACGGTACACCGATGTGCGCCTGGTCTTCGCGCCCGAACAGCAGATCGCCTTTTTCGGCGGAGACCCCGACAACTTCGAGTACCCCCGGTTCGATCTGGATATCTGCTTTTTCCGCGCCTACGAGAACGGCAAGCCCGCGCACGTCGAGCATCACCTCAAATGGAGCGCCTCCGGAGCCGCCGAAAACGAGTTAATCTTCGTCTCGGGCCACCCGGGGCACACGGACCGGCTCCTCACCGTTCCGGAGTTGGAGTATCTCCGCGACAGGGTCTATCCCTACACCTTGCAGCGGCTTCATCGCAGGGAAGTTCTGCTTACCGCTTACAGTGGCCGAAGCGAGGAAAACGCGCGTCGCGCCAAGGACGACCTCTTCGGCGTGCAGAACAGTCGCAAGGCCCGGGAAGGCGGCCTGGCCGGTCTGCTGGACCCCTCATTCATCGCCACCAAGACCGTCTCCGAGCAGAAGTTGCGCGAGACGGTCGCAAGGGACGAGAAGTGGAAGGAGGCCGTCACCGCGTGGGATCGGATCGCCGCCGCCCAGAATGTCATCGGCGAAAACGCGCTCTCCTACCGCCTGATCGAGGCCGGCCACGGGTTCCAGAGCGAATTGTTCACCATCGCCCGCACCCTCCTCCGCGCGGGGGACGAGCGGGTAAAGCCCGACGGCGAACGGCTGCCCGAATTCCGCGATTCCGGCCGGACCTCTCTCGAATTGGACCTATTCTCAACCCGCCCCGTCTATGATGACTACGAACAGCTCCAACTGGCCGACTCGCTCACATGGCTGGCTGGACTCCTCGGCTACGAAAACGAACTTGTTCGTGTGGTCCTCGCAGGCAAGTCACCCGTGAAACGCGCGTCGGAACTCGTGCTGATGACGAAGGTCAAGGATGTCTCCGTGCGGAAGAGCCTCTACGCGGGCGGGAAGGCGGCGGTGGATGCCGCTCATGACCCAATGATCGAGTTTGCCCGGCTGGTGGACGCGCAGGCCCGGGCGGTGCGCAAACTCGTCGAGACCCAGGACGAAGTTCGCCGCCAGGCGCACGGCCAGATCGCCCGCGCCCGTTTCGCGATCGAGGGCGCCAGCAGCTATCCGGATGCCACGTTTACCCTTCGCCTCGCCTTCGGCTTGGTCAAAGGCTATGAGGAAAAGGGCAAGCAAATCCCCTTCCAGACCACCTTTGCCGGCCTCTACGAACGCTCGGCCGAACAACAGGGGCGACCCCCATTCGATCTGCCCCCCAGGTGGCAGAAAAAACGGGGCAAACTGAACCCCGCAACGCCGTTCAACTTCATCATGACGGCGGACATCATCGGGGGCAACTCGGGCAGTCCTGTCGTCAACCGCAACGGGGAACTCGTCGGGATTATCTTTGACGGCAACATCCAGTCGCTGGTGCTGGACTTTCAATATACCGAAGAGCAGGCGCGCGCCCTGGCTGTGCATTCCCAGGCCATCCTCGAAGCGCTCCGCAAGATCTACGGCGAGACACGGCTGGCGGATGAACTCACAGGGAAACGCCGGGCAATCGCTCCCGGATAAAGCTTGACGACCGCGTTGGATATGGTTGCATAACGCTCAATGAAACGATCAATTTCTGCGCTGCTTGCCGGCTTATGTCTTATCGCCGTGGTGGGGGGATGTTACCACACCGTCGAAGGCAGATCGCGCACGGGCGTTCCCTTCGTGAAGGACAAAATCGTGAGCCGCTATGAACGTCCGGTGGATGAGGTCCTCGCCGCCACAAAGGAGGTCCTCAAGTTCGCCGGCACCCTGACTGGCGAGAATACGATTGCGAAGACCTTGGAGGCCAAGGTCGATAACAACACCGTCGGCGTGAGAGTGGAGGAAGTGGAGCCGATGATTTCGCAGGTGACGGTGCAGGCCCGCAAGAAGAGCGGTTTCGCTAACATCGATCTGGCCAGCGAGATCGACAAGCGCATCGCCCTGCAGATGCAAACGAAGTAGTCCCGCCAAGCGCGCCCCGCGCCCGCTTCGCCCAATCCGCAATCCGCAATCCGCGATCCGCAATCTAGCGGCTCTCAGGGTCGGAATGGAGAGATGCGCCCGGGTTCTTGAGCTTCAATCCGATGTGTTGCTCGTAGGAGCCAAGCCTCACCGCTTGGCTCTCCTCTTTTGATCGCACTTCCAGCCTGAGCGTGGCGAGCCGGCGTCGAGCCGCCTGTGCCGCCGCGCTCTCCGGGCTCCGCTGGATCAATGTCTCGAGGGTGCGGCGCGCGGTCTCCACGTCGCCCGACTCCTGGAGCTGGATGTCGGCAAGCAGGTTCAGCCAATGCACGGCGCGGCCCTCTGGCGCGTGGGGTTGGGCGATGAGTTGTTCGAGTTCCAGCGTGGCGAGATCCAAGCGGTGCAACTCACCGGCGTACAGCACGGCCAGTTCCTCCCGGGCCTGGTTATCCAAAGGAAACCGTTCCAACTGTCGCACCAGCTCGGACGCGCGTTCCAAGGGGTCTTTGACGGGTGCCTTGAGTCCCGTGAAATCGAGTCTCAACCCAACCCTGTCGTCGCTGTGAGGAAGATGGATCGGCGGCCGGGCTACCGCCCCGGCCCGCTGTTCCGCCTTACCCATGTGGGCAAGGCGCTGATGAGCCAAGTGCGCCTCCGCGGAATCCGGGAAGAGGTCAACAATCCGTTGGAATGCCTGCCGGGCCTCCTCCGAATCATGGGCAACCCGCAGGTACCAATCGCCCAATTGAGTGAGGGCGAATGCGACATTTTTCTGGGTGTGGCCAGGCTGCTCGATCATCCGCAACACCGCAGTCTTGGCCCCAGCCATATCACGGAGGTCTTCGGCACAGATCTCGGCGAGCAGCATCCATCCGCGGAAATCAGATGGAAAGCGCTCCAGCTCGTTCTCGACCTCTACGGCGGCTTCCTTGTAATGGCCTCTCTTGCGCTTGGCGATGGCGATCGAGTATCCCGCCTCCGGCGTCGGCGCCACATCCCCGCCATCGTAGAGCTGGCCGAACCAGCCGCCCGCCACCCCCGCGATGCTCGACGTCCAGATCAGGGCCATGATTATCCCACCAACAGCCGCCAATGGGATGCCGCCGAAGGCACCCGTATAGCCGCCCTCGAGAACCAACGGGACGACAATGAAGCCGATGAAGGCGAGGTCAATCGCGCTGAGAATCCACTTGGTAATCAGGCCCGGCCGATCATCGCTCGACTTGTACCACCGAACGAAGCCCCAGAGGATCAACGCCAGCGCCCCACCCACGATAAGAAAGGCTCGGGCAACTTCGAGGGCGTGGTTCATGGGAGCGGGGTCAGCTCGATCGCTTGGCGATGCGATCCGGATGTCGGGCGCGGCTCAGCGCGGTGTCGTAGCTGATCAGGCAGCGGCAATAGAGATCGTAGAGGCAGGCGTCCAGGAGGATCATGCCGTCCTTGCCTCCAGTCTGGATAATGGTCTCCAGCATGTGCAATTGGTTCTCGCGAACGACGTTGCGGACGGCGCTGTTGGCCACCATCAATTCGTAGGCAAGCGTCCGCCGGGAACGGTCCACGCTCGGCACCAAATCCTGGCTGATGATGCCCTGCAAGGTGTTCGCCAACTGCAAGATGATCTGGCGCTGGGCGCTTCCCTCGTAAACGCCAATGATCCGCTCCAACGCGTGCGAGACGTTCGGCGAATGCATGGTCGCGAGCACCAGGTGCCCGGTTTCAGCCGCCGCCAGGGCTGTGGCGATGGCCTGTTGATCCCGGATCTCACCGATGACAATGACGTCCGGGTCCTGGCGCAAGACGTGGATCAGCGCTCGGTTGAACGAGCGAGTGTCCGTGAGCACCTCTTGCTGGACCACGATAGCCCGTTTGTTGTGGTGAACGAACTCGATGGGGTCTTCGATGGTGACGATCTTGCAGCGGCGCTCGCAGTTGATGAGGTCCACCAGGTAATTCAAAGTGGTGGTCTTGCCGGAGCCGGTCGGCCCTGTGATGAGTACCAGCCCGTTGGGCCTCCGAGCCAGCTCATCCAGCTTGATGGGCAGCCCAAGATCCTCGCGCGACGCGATATACTCCCCGCAGAACCGCAGGCTGAACTCGGGATGGCCGTTACACCGGTAGAGGGTCACTCGAACCCTGCCCACCTTCGGATGCTGGTAGGAAGTGCAGAGTTCCCAGTCACGATGGAAGATCTCCAACTGTTCGGCGCTGAGAAGCGAGGCGGCCATCGTCTCCAGGTCCTCCCCAGCCACCGGGCCGGCATCGGCAAGGATGATCTCGCCATTGACACGAAACGCGGGCGGCGCGCCTCCCACCAGATGGAGATCCGACGCGCCGCGCTCCACCGCCAATACCAGCAGTTGATCCAGAGAATTCATCTTCAACGCCCTAGCCATCGGCGCATGTGGCCGCGAAACCTATCCCAGATGTCAAACAAGCGCAGGTCATTCAGGGCGGACTCGGTCTCGACGCAGCGAGGATCAAGCTGCCTGGCCTGGTCGATGGACGCTTGCGCTGCGCTCGCTAGTCCCAGGGCGATCTGACACTTGCCCATCTGAAGCCACACGACAGCCTGGCCGGCATCCAACGCCAACGCTTGGGAAACCAGCTTCAACGCCAGGGAAAACTTCTTGTAGTAGAAATGGACGCGCGACGCCAGCCAGGGCCAGATCCAGTCGGTGGGGGCCGACGCCATGGCCTTGGCGAAGCAGTAATCAGAACGCGCCTCGTCCCCCGCCAGCAGCACGTCACCCCGTGCCAGCCAGAGGTAAGGGGTCTCTCCGTGCCCCTCGATCGCCGCATCCGAGAACACCATGGCCGCCTGCAGGTCCCCCAAACGCGCCAATGTCACCGCTTTGGCCGCCATCAATTCCGGCGCGTCCGGGAAGCGTTCGAGGGCGGTGTCCGCCCACTTCCGGGCCTGTTGAAACTCACCCAGTTCGATCAACATTCTCACCTGGCCCGTCCAAGCAGCGGTGTTTTTCGGATTGAACTCGATCACCTTGGCGAACGCGCGCAGCGCCTGCTCAAAATCGCCTCGGGTGAAAGCCCCATGCGCCTCCTCGGACCATTTCCTCTCATCCATCACCGTCTGCGCTTCCGCGCGGTTCCCGCGAGGATGGTCCCCGAGTTCCAGATTGCCAAAACGGCTCATAATGCGATTGGACACAAAGATTTAGACCGCCAAATCACCCCTGAGTCACGAACAAAACTTCACATCGCCCGAAAATGCAATCAAATATCCCGGACGGCGCGGTAGGGACACCGCGCCCTACCCGCCGACGGTAGGGCCCGCTGTCCCAGCGGGCCGCAGGAAATGCTCGGCGGCCGTGTCCGCAAACCGCAACCCGCGGCGAGTGAGCTGAAATCGATCCGGACCAATCCGGCCCAGGCCCTGGCTCTCCAGCAGCTTCATCTCGGCGGTCCATTCGGTCCTCAGATCGAAGCCGGTGACCGACAAAAACTCGGCGTAGGGCCATCCCGCGTTCATCCGAAGCCCAAAAGCCGCCGTCTCCCCTGCCCTCCTGAGGGGGGAAAGTTGTTCACCGGATTCAAACGCCCTCCGGCCCTTCTCCAGGAGTTCGCAATAAAGGCTGGTGTTTGCCCAGTTCCGAGTCCTCACTCCGCGCACATAGCTCGTGGCGCTCGGGCCAAGGCCGTAGAAAGCGCCTCCGCGCCAGTAGTTGAGGTTGTGCTGACACGCCAGCGTGGGCGGTCCGTCAGCGGCCCCGCCGAGGTCACGCGCGAAATTGGCCACCTCATACTGGCGGAAGCCGTGGCGCTCGGCGCTATCCACGAGTTCCTCATACATATCACAGGCCAGATCCTCGTTGACCGCAAACTCACCCGCGTGCAATTGCGCGAACAGCGCGGTGTCCTCCTCATAAATGACTTCGTAACAGGAAAGGTGCTCGCTCCCCAGCGCCAGGGCTTCCTTGAGCGTGTTACGCCACATCTCCATCGTCTGGCCCGGGATAGCGAACATCAAGTCGATGTTCAGGTTCTCGAACCCGGCCGCGCGAAGGATGTCGAAAGACCTGAAGACCATGGACCGGCTGTGCACCCGCCCCAAGCGGTCCAGCAAACCCTCGTCCAGGCTCTGGACTCCCATCGAAATGCGGTTCACGCCGTGGTCACGGAGCAGTCTGGCTTTGTCTTCCGATACTGTGGCGGGATTGCACTCGACGGTGAATTCTTCCGCGCCGAGCAGCCCACACCGCGCCAGCGCACCGAGCACTCGCCCCCATTGGCGAAGAGTGAGCATGGAGGGGGTGCCGCCGCCAAAGAAAACCGCGCGAGGCCGGACATCTCCCGCCACCAACTCGATCTCGCGCTCGATCGCCGCCACGTAGCGGTTCACCAGTTCCCCGTTCGCCACCTCGGAAAAAAAGGCGCAATACTCGCACTTGTGCGCGCAAAAAGGAACGTGCACGTAAAGGCAACTCACCGGCTGGCTGACCGAGTCTGTCATACCAAGATCCTACCACCGTTTCCACCGGTTCTCCAGCCGCTGGGAGCGCCGGCATCTTGCCGGTGTGGAGGCCGCCTCCTCATGCACTCGCCGGCAAGATGCCGGCGCTCCCAGTCTGCCGAGGGATCACCCACCCCGATCTCGCAGTCCCACCCTGCTGCCGGAGCGGCTCAAAGTGATCCCACAGGACGTTGGGGACGGCGTCCCCCATTTAACCCTCCAGTAATCTGGTTAGCCATTCTTCATCGGCTGCTATTGTCGATCAGGCGCGCGATCTTCCAAGCACCGCCTGGCTGACGCTTCACAACAAACAGCGACTTCCCCTCACTCTCGATCGGCTCCCCGCCCGCTTTCGGCGTAGCCGTCAGCCTGTAAATGGACCAGAAGTATCCCCAATCGCCAGACGCCTCCACTTCCATCAATGTGCCCTCGCTCTTGATCGAAACCTCCTGGAGCACCGCCTGATAGAGCGGACGAATGGCATCCTTTCCACACACTGCCGGCAGACCTTGGGGCATCAGCACGGGTTCATCCGCGTAAAGGGAAAGAAGAGCGTCCACGTCACCGGCAAGCCACCCTGAACGCCAATCCGCCGCGAGTTGCTTAATCGCTTGTATGTCTTCGTTCCGGCTATTCACGATGGGTTCGCTCGAACGATTTTGTCCGGCTTCCCGCACTCAGACCCACTCCGGTTCATCAGCACCCACTTCGCCACCGATGTGCGGCGAATATATCCAAATCTCATCGTTGCTGAAGCCGTGATCGCGCAGATAGTGGTATAGCGGCTGCGAGGGTTCACCTCCTGCGGACTTGTACGCGCGCACAGCCTCAGCAACCTCACGCACTCTGGCTTGGAGGGCCTCAAATCGTGCGCGATCCTCCCCTGTCATTGAGTCTACAATCCTTTGATGCCGTTGTGAGATCAACATTCTGGACTCCTACACGTTCTCCCGCCGACCGTAAAGCTGAGGCACAGCCGCCGGGGAGGGCGCGGCTGAACCCAATGACAAGGTGTTACCAGTGACAATCATAATGCCTCGCGCGGCGGCTGTTGCCTCGGGCGCCTTGTTCGCCGTGGCTCCGAACTAAAGCCTATCGCTGAATCGCGGTAATCTTCGACGTTCCAGAACGCGCGACCAATGGCATCCACAATATCCCCTTGGCGCGCCCTGGGAACGGTGAAGCTGACCGCGAGCCCCTTGGGGTTGCCAACGGGCTGTGACACCTGAACGCTACTCTTCGAGTCGGTCAGGTACTCAGCCGCGCGCTGCATTTGGCGCCAGTGCTTTTCAGCGGCAGGGACACTTAGATCAATCTTGACGGAGACATTCATAGCGATGGCAAACGATCAGATCACCGACAGCCGCCCCCCGTGCGCTCCGAGCTCGCCCTAGACGGCGCAGGGCCGCCATTCGGCGCAGCGCCTGGTTCAACATGCCGGAGCGAGTCCACTCCACGGACTGTCTGTTGGGTCTGCTCGGAGAAAACCCTCAACTCCTCGTCACTCAGCAGTCCCATGCCTCGCATGATCACCAACTGCATAACCGCCGTCGAACGACGAAAATCATTGAATGCGCACGCCAACTCTTTGTCTCGCTTCGCGATCAACTCGTAAGCCCGACGATACTGATCGTGGGCGCTGCCCTGCCTCGCACGCAGCATGGCTGCAAGATCGTCGAGCGTCCGCTGACAAAAGCGCTCAAGCAATACCTGACGTACCCGCTTAAACTGGCGCCAATCGGATTCTGGAATGTCTCTCATCATACGAACTCAATGTGTCGAACGACCGAACTGAGCGACACGCAATGCCAAACCGGACTTGGGGGCGGTTTTCATTCATTTCACGGGATGTTAATGTGACCACGCGCCAACAGCCAGCGCAAATCGCCAAAAGGTGAAAAATGGACCGAGAGGAAAGAGGGTTCATCCAGCGCCGGGTTCGCCGTGAAAGGCTCACCCCCGACCCCGATAAGCGGATCTGTGAGGCGGCCCAGCGGCTTGGTTTCTCGTTGTTCCCCGTTTGAGGCACCCACGTGGGGCGGACCTCCGGTCTGCCGGTTCCTGGAGCCTCCGGCTCCGAGGACCTCACTGCGAATCTGCGAGAAGCGATCGAGGGATGGCTTTCGGTGGGAACGCCGGAATGGTGGCCTCCATTTAGTGGTTGATTATCATCCAAGCGGTGGTTGATTATACCTCCATGATTCATCGACACCTTACCGAGCCGCTGCGTCAAGCCCTGTCCGATACGCCCGTGGTTCTGGTCAACGGCGCACGGCAGACCGGCAAGAGCACGTTGGTGGAGTCTCCACAACTGGCCGAAGCTGGCCGGCAGTATCTGACGTTTGACGACCCCGGCATTTTGGCGGCGGCTCGGCGGGACCCCAACGGCTTCGTCGCCGGTTTGTCCAGTCCAGTCACCCTCGATGAAGTGCAGCACGTGCCCGAACTCTTCCCCGTCATCAAGATGGCGGTGGACCGCAAGCGGGCACCGGGGCGGTTTCTGCTCACGGGTTCGGCCAACGTGCTGCTTCTGCCCAAGCTGTCGGAGTCCCTAGCCGGACGGATGGAAGTGCTGAGGCTCTGGCCATTCTCGCAAGGCGAGATGAACGGCGTTCGCGAAGGCTTCCTGGACGCCTTGTTCTCGGAGAACCCCGCCTGGCCTGCCACCAACGCTGGAGCGATGCGTCGGGATGAATTGCTGGAGAAGGTCCTGGCGGGCGGTTATCCGCAGGTGGCCGCTCGTCCATCCGGCGCGCGCCGCAAGGCCTGGTTTCAGTCCTACCTGACGACCCTCCTCCAACGCGATGTTCGCGACCTCGCGAACATCGCCGACTTGACCGCGGTGCCGCGCCTGCTCGCGGTTGTAGCCGCTCGCGCGGGCGGATTGTTGAACTTTGCGGACTTGTCTCGCAGCCTCGCGTTGCCCCAGACGACCTTGAAGCGCTACTTTGCCTTGCTGGAGGTCACGTTCTTAGTGCAACTGCTCCGGCCCTGGTCGGGCAACCTGGGCCAGCGGGTCATCCAGACCCCGAAGGTCTATCTGAACGACACGGGTCTCCTCGCGCATCTGCTGGGACTAACGAGGGAGCGACTGACTGTGGATGTCGGGTTGGCGGGCGGCGCCTTGGAAAACTTCGTCCTGATGGAGCTGCGAAAGCACTGCGCCTGGAGCGAGACGCAGCCCCAAATCTACTACTGGCGCACGGTCTCCGGGCAGGAAGTGGACCTGGTGCTGGAGGATACCGCTGGCCGCCTTGTGGGCGTGGAAGTGAAGGCCAGTGCGACTTTGGGCGGCAACGATGCGCGTGGTCTCCAGGCCATGGCCAACGCTGTCGGGAAACGCTGGCTTCGTGGAGTGGTGCTCTATACCGGCACGGAGGTCGTTCCCTTTGCCAGCAATTTGCACGGGCTGCCGCTGTCTCTCCTTTGGGGGACGCACATGTAGCGTTTGGCCCTGCTCGGACTCTCAAGATGAGGCTTAACACCACGGAGGCACGGCAGAGGAAGTTGAATTCCCTGATTTCTTTGCAGTGCAATACCACTGAATCACGCATTTTCGAGAAGATTTCTACGCGGCCAGTTTGGTCAACTGGTCCACATCCGCTTGCCGTGCAGCCAGTAAGGCGGTGATGATCTCGCG
>ORJL010468868.1_pt1 | contig 13491 bp, 8 predicted proteins | sample 1779941 | NCBI WGS metagenome assembly ORJL01 (sample SAMEA104232317, study PRJEB22302) | groundwater metagenome | biome: forest; feature: aquifer; material: groundwater | place: USA | collected 2011-08-07 | depth 5.8 m
CGGCCTACCCGACCTACCCGGCCTACCCGACCCACTCGACCCACCCGACCCACCCGTGTCTCCGCCGTCCGACAACACGACAATGCCGGCCACGCGCTGACCGCGGTACCGCTCGCGAACGGCCTCGAGCGCACCGGTCAGATCGGTACGCCGTGCGTCGGCTGCCAGGCCGTCAACCGTGGCGGGCTTCAATCCGTCGCCGATGGCATACACCTCGGTGACGAAGTGCGACGAAAGCGCCGGTGCAAGATCGGTCCTGAGCACCGCGCTCGCCCGCGCGAGACGCGTCTGGCCGTCGGCGTCCGCGAGCCGCATGCTGCGCGAGACATCCACCAGCACCGGCACGATGGCGTCGCGCGCGCCGGCAGGCGGCAGGATGACGATGGGGCGGAAGAGGAAGAGCACGAGCACCGCGAGCGTGAGCACGCGCAGGCCGGCGAGCACGCCGCGCTGGACGCGCGTGAGCGGCGAGAGCGGACGCCGGTATTCGCCATACGCCGCGGCCGCAACGCCCGCGACGAGAACGGCCGCCAGCCACCAGGGCAGCGGATACGCGAAATGCATCTAGGGTTTCTTCTTGCCCGCGATGGCCTTGAAGTAGCCGTCCACCTGCTTCTGGTATTCGGCCGGCGCCTTGTCGTCGGCGCCCGTCGCGAGCCGTTCGCGCGACTGCTTCGCCTGCAGCTTCTTCGAGAGGGACGATTCGACGTTTTCGAGCGCCTGCGTCGCCTGCCGCCGCATCTCGTCCCACTTCGCGAAGTCCTGCTTGAAGGCTTCGGTGCCGGGCGCCGAGAGCGTCATGCGGCCGGGCGCCGTGAACGTGACGCCCCTGCCGCCACCGCGTGCGAAGTCACGATCCTCGCGTCGCAACTCGTCGACCAGATCCTGCGTCTCCTGCAGCTGACGACGGTACTCTTCGCGCAGCCGGTTCAGGTCGCTTCCGTCACCGCCGCCTTGTTGCCCTTCGCCAGTCTTGCCGGAATCACCGGGGGCCTTCTGCGCGCTCGATCCCTGCGAACCGCTCTGCGCGTTCTGTCCAGCCCTTCCAGCCGTTCCGGCCCGTCCCGCCTGTCCGCCGCTCATGGCGTCCAGACTGCGCCCGGCGTTGTTCAGTTTCTCCTTCAACTCCTGCGCACGGGCGAGCTGCTCGGACAATTTCCGCGACTCGGCGTCCTGACCGCCGTTGGCCGACCTGAGCTTGTCGGCAATCCGGTCGAGCGCGCGCGCGAGCTCCTGTTCCGCCGCCGCCTGCGCGCGGGGATCGTCGCCCGTTCGCGGGGCCGTGTTGCCGCGAGCGCCGCGCGGATCGCTGCTCGTCGCGCGCATCGCGTCGGCCGACTGCTGCATCCGCTCAGCGAGACGCTGCCGCTCGAGCTCCCTGGCTGCGTCGCCCGCCGCCGCCTGCGTCTCCGCGGTGGCCGCACGGTCCTTCGCCCCGGCTGCACTCTTCGCACTTGCCGCGCCTCTCGCATCGACCGCACGGGTAGCCGCCTGCTGCTTCAGCGAGTCCTGCAGCTTGCGCGCGCGATCGGCCAGCCGCTCCTGCTCGCCGGCGAGCCGGCGCACGGCGTCCCTGCCGGCGTCGCCCTGCGCCGTCTTGCCGAGCTCGGAGGCAATCTGCCGCTGCGCGTCGGCGAGCTGCCGCGCCTCGAGCTGCGTTTCACCGAGCGCGCGGCGCCGCTGGTCGGGCCGCGCGGATTCGAGCTGCTGCTGGAGCTGGCGCAGCTGCTCCAGCGCGCGCTGGCCGCGCGCGCTCGCCTGACCGGGATCCTGCCGACGCAGCTCGCTCGCCGCGCTGCGCATTTCTTCGGAGACGTCGCGCATTCGCTTGCTGCTGTCGCCGCCGTTCTGTCCTGCCTGCCCTGCCTTGCCTTGCTGGCCCTGCCCAGACTGACCTTGCCCGGACTGGCCTTGCTGGCCCGACTGCCCCTGTTGTCCGGACTTGGCCTGCTGCCCGGACTGGCCTTTCTCGTCCGGCTTCTGCTGCGACTGCTGACTGCCGCCTGCCGACTGCTGACTGTTCTGGCTCGCCATCTGTCGGGCGAGCTCCTCGGCTTTCTGCCGCAACTCGGACTGATCGCGCGTCAGCTGCTCGAGCTCGCGCTTCAGTTCCTCTTCGGTCATCCCGGCGCGGTCGCGCGCGAGATCCTGCTGGCGCTTGAGCAGCTCGTCCTGCCGCCGCGCGAGCTCCTTGATCTTGTCGAGGGCGCTCTCGTTCGCATCCTCCCGCTGTTCGGCGCTCGACTTGTTCTCGTAGTTGGTCTGCTGCGCTTTCTGCAGCTCCTTGTCGAACAGCGACGACATGTCGTAGTTGCTGCGGTTGCTGCCGCCGCCGTTGCCGGCCTGCTGCCGCATCACCTCGCGGCGCTTCACGTCGGCCTGCGCCTTCAAGAGGCGGTTGAGCGCTTCCATCTCGGGCGGCAGCGCGCCGGCCGTGTTCAGATCGTCGAGCGACGTCACGGCCTTCCCCATCGCGGCGGCCGCGGCGGTCATGTCGTCTTCCTCGGGCAGCGTGTCGCCCGCTTTCAGCTGAGGCGGCTGCGGCGAGGGCGGCGGCCCGCTGCGCCCGCGCTGCGGCTGCCGCCTCCGCGGATCCCTCATCGTCGACTCGCGGAACGCGCTCGAGGTTTGCTCCACGCGCGTTCTGAGCTCGGCCTCGGCGCGCGAGACGGAGCGGATGTCCTGCTCCGATGTGGCGCCCTTCGCGCTCCGCGCGCGACGATCGAGCTTCCAGGTCGCGACGACGATCTCCTTCTGCGCGCTGACGAGATCGTCGATGGAGCCGCGGCCGCCTCCGGGCATGGCGCCCTGGCTCTGCGCGAGCGCGAATTCCTGCTCGTACGGCTTCACCTCGAGGAAGAAGATGTCGCTGCGCGCCTCGTTTGGCCGCGTGCCGCGCGTCAGGTCGCGGGCGCGCACGTAGTAGGAAATGAAATCGCCCGGCTGCACGTCGAGGTCTTCGAGAAACAGCGTCTGCCGGCCGTTCACCATCGTGCTGCGGCGCGGGATGTCGAGCGGCACCACGTGCTCGGCGCCGCCGCGCACGGCGTACACGAGGTCCAGGCGCTCGATGCCGTAGTCGTCTTCGGCCTGCGCCTCGATATCGACTTCCTCGAGCCTCGTCACCGATCGATCTGTCGCCGGCGTCAACACGCGCACCTCCGGCGGGCGATCTTCGAGCGTGCGGATGAAGTATTCGGTTTCTCCAGGGTTCGACATCCCGTCGCGATCGGCGAGCGCGATGCGGTACGAGTTGTCATCGGTGACCTTGAGCGACGCGGAGAGCTGGTTCGGCTCGTCGGTTGCCAGCGCGATCGGCCCGCCATCGACCAGCGTCATCCCCCCGCTCGCCGCGGGCCGATCCGTGAGCACCCGGACGCGCACGTCCGTGCCGGCCGGCGCGTAGATGTCGCCGCTATCGGTCTCGGTCCGCGGCTCGAGCCCGAGGCCGGCGGGATAGGTGTAGTCGACATCGATCCGCAGGACGCGGGGCGGATGCGCGACGGTAATCTCGTAGGTCGGCGACGTCACGGCTCCGGCGACGACGCGGTACCGGAACGACGCGGCCACGGCGTCGATCCCCCGGCGGAACGCGCCGGGCTTGTCGGTGGCCATCTCGCTCGTCCGCCACCCTTCACCATCGGCAATCTGCAGCTGCGCGACGACCGGCGCGCGATTGCCGATGAGGCGCGCCTGGATCGCCAGCGGCGACCCCGCCTTGATTCTGGCGTGGCCGGGCGCCACCTCGATGGCGACGCGCGATGGCAGCAGCGTCAGCGAGACAGCGTCCACGGCCTGTCGCGCCGGACCGCGCCCGACGATCAGGACGACGAGAAGCGCGAGCGCGGCCGCCCCGGCGCGGAGCCCCGCGCGCCCGAGCGTCGCCGACGGCACGATGGTGTCGATCTCGACGTCGCGCACGCGGCGCGCGGCGTCGGCCATCATCGGTTCCGCGAGGCCGGTCGGCACCCCCCGCGACGAACCGGCCACGTCCACCGCGCTGGCCAGTCGATCGTCGAGCACCGGCGCGCGCTCCTCGATGAAGCGCGCGACCTGCTTGTCGGACGGGATCCGGCGCAGCGGCAGCAGACCCCAGACAACGCCGGCGATCGCCAGCGTCGCGGCGACGAGGGCGATGACCGCGAACGCGCGCGGCGCGCCGTCGGACCACCGCGCGAGGACGAGCCCAATCGCAATGACGGCGGCGGCGGCGAGCGCGGCGCGCACGATCGCCTGCAAGACGGACAACGCCAGCCAGCGCGCCCGCACGCGATCGATCAGCTCGCGGATCTGGTCGTAATGCTGCATATCTATGCCACCCGGCTCGCCATGAGGCCTTCCGCCGCCAGCAGCAGCACCATCAGCGCCAGAGCGTACTGCCACAGGTGCTGCCGGTCTTCCTGCTGGCGCGCCTCGACACGCGTTTCCAGACCGCCGACATCCTTCAGGCGTGTCACCGCGGACTGAAACTCGTCCACGGAGATGCGCGCGGGATCGGCTTCGCGCGGATCCACGTTCACGGCCACACGGCGCGGGGCGGTCCGGCCCCGCGCGGGATCGGCCACCGCGACGACGCCGGGGATCGTCTTCACGCCCTCCGGCGCGTCGCCCACGAGATACTCCGACGGGTGCGTGCGAGCACTCGCCAGATAGCGCACCACTTCGTGCAGAAACGGCACGAACGTCGCGTGCAGCGGGAAGTCGTTCCACCGGTTGTCGAGATCGGACGCGAGCACGAGCGCGCGTCCCTCGCCCGCCGGGCATTCGATGAGCGCGGTGTCGCCCGTCGTGAACCGCGCCAGCGTCTGGCAGGCCGTGCCCCCAATCCGGGCGGCGTTCTGGAACGTCACGAGACCGAGGGTCGCCGCGTTGCCCGCGAAGGGCTGGAACACCGGATGCCGGACGTCGGAGGGCGCCAGCGCGCGCGCCGCCGGTCTGGTGCCGTCCACGGTGACCACCCGCAGCGTCGATCCCGGACCGAGAACGTCCGACACGATGTCGCCATCGATATCAGGTCCCGCGGCGATCAACATGCCGCCGCCGGTGCGCGTGTACGAGGCCAGGACTTCGCGCCCCCGACGTTCGAGCCCGCGCGTGGACAGGAGCAGCACCGCGGCGTGCGCGCTCATCTGATCGTCGGTCCACGCCGACAGCTGCGCACCGCCAACGCCGGCGACCTGCAGCCCGCGGTCCGAGGAGAGGGACGCGGCGAGCGCGTGCCGCACGTAGAACGCTTCGCGCCCGAGATCGCCGCTGCCGGTCACGACCAGCACCGACGGCTGGGTCGTGCCGCCAAGCACGGCGAAGCGGACGTTGTCGGCCTGAATGCCGCCAGGATCGTCCACCGACACGGCGGCCGCCGTGCCGCGCGGCGCGCCGGCAAAGGCCGCCTCCGCGGACTGATTCGATCCGAGCGACACCGTCACGTCCCCGGACGGACGGCCGTCGATCGCCAGGTGCGCGCGCGCATCACGCGCGGTCGGGCCGGTGTTGTGAATGGTGGCGACCACGCGGTCCGCCTGCGCGCGCACGGCGGTCACCGCGAGGTCGGGCGGCGGCGCGCCGACATCCGCGACCTCGATTGTCGCGCCCTCCGGCACCGACGCCCGATCGCCCGCGTCCCACCCGCTCTCCTGCAGGTCGGTCACGACGATGATGGTGCCATGGCGGAGGGTCAGGTGCTGCGCCGCGGCGGACAGCGCCGCGCGATACCGCGTCGCGCCGAATCCGGGCGCCGCCTCGTCGATGGCGGCGAGCGCCAGCACGCGATCGGTCCCCGGCTTCGCGACGATCTCCGCCTCGTCGGCGAACGTCACGACGCCGACGAGGTCGCCGGCGGGCGCGCGCGTCACGGCGTCCTTGGCCAGCTGTTTCGCGCGCTCGAAGCGGCCCGGCGCCGACAGGCTGTACGAGGTGTCGAGGGCGACGATCGTCATGCCCGAGGACGCGGACGCCGCGCCGGTGGCGAGGAACGGACGGGCGAACGCGAAGGCGAGCAACACGAGCGCCGCAATCCGCAGCGCGAGCAGCAGCAGCTCGCGGATGTGGCGCGTCTCGGTCTGCTCCACCGGCGCGCGCTTCAGCAGATGGACCGGCGCGAACTTCACGCGCGGCTCGGGCTCGCGCTTGAGCAGGTGCAGCACGATCGGAATGGCCGCGGCCGCGGCACCGGCGAGGAAGAGCGGCGACAGAAAGGTCAGCACGAGTGGGGTCTCTCGCCTGAATTGATCCCGGAAACAACCGCAGAGCCACAGAGGCACAGAGGCGCGCTCAGCCTCTGCGGGCGTTGCCAGCTCTGTGTTCGAGGTCTCTGGGTCTCCGTGCCTCTGTGGTTCATTTGCTTACAGCGACCGTGACCTCGTTGAGAGATACGACAACAACGCGAGCTCGAGCGGGTGGCTCGTGTCGAGCAGCTGGTAGTCGATGCCGCTCGCGCCCAGCTCGCGGCGATACCGTTCGATCAGCCCGCCCATCCCCTTCAGATAGTGTTCGCGGACGGCGCCGGGCACGGCCATGACCTCCTCGCTCGTCTCGAGGTCCTCGAACCGGGTCGCGCGCTCGAAGGGGAACTCGATCTCGTCGGCATCGAGGACGTGGAAGACGATGACGTCGATGCCGCGGAATTGAAAGTGCTTCAGGCCGCGGATGATCTCCTCCGGGTCGTCGAGCAGATCCGAGATCAGGACCACGATCCCGCGCCTGGTCAGCGAATTGGCGAGCTGATGCAGCGGCTTCGACACGTTGGTCCGGCGGCCGGGCCGCAGCCGGTCGAGCGTGACCAGCAGCCTGAGCAGATGCCCGGGCCGCGAGCTCGCCGGCAGCATCGAGACGATGGTCTCGTCGAAGGCGGTCAGCCCGACCGCGTCCCGCTGGCGGTTCATCAGGTAGCCGAGCGCGGCCGCGAGGCAGGCCCCGTACTCGAACTTCGACATGCCGTGGTGCGAGCCGTAGCCCATCGAGCCGCTGACGTCGAGCAGCAGATGGCAGTCGAGGTTCGTCTCCTCCTCGAACTTCTTGATGTAGTAGCGATCGCTGCGCGCGTAGACTTTCCAGTCCATCGTGGAGAGATCGTCGCCGGGAATGTACTGACGGTACTCGGCGAACTCCACGCTGAAGCCCTTGAACGGGCTGCGGTGCAGCCCCGACAGAAAGCCCTCGACAATCGTGCGGGCCTTGAGCTCGAGCGTGCCCAGGCGCGCGACGACTGCGGGGTCGAGAAACGGCCGGTCGGGCGCGGTCCAGGGCATGCCTACATACCGCTCTTGGGGACCGGCACCGTCTCGAGCAGCTTCTCGATGATGGCGTCGGCGTTGATCCGTTCCGACTCGGCGTAGAAGTTCGTCATGATGCGGTGGCGCAGAATCGGCCCGGCCAGCGCCTGGATGTCCTTGATCCCCACGTGATACCGGCCGTGCATCAGCGCCCGCGTTTTCGCCCCGCGGACCAGCGCCTGCGAGCCGCGGAGCCCCGCGCCCCACTTCACCCACTTGTCGATGAAGTCGGGCGCGCCCGCGACGCCCGGACGCGACGCGCTCACCAGCCGCACGGTGTAGCGCGCGATCTCCTCGGCGATCACCACCTGGCGCGAGAGCGCCTGGAACTGCAGGATGTCGGGGCCGGTCAGGATCCGCACCGGCGAGGTCCGCTCCGCGCCGGTCGTCTGCGTCACGACCGTCACCTCATCGTCTTCGTTCAGATACTTGATGACGACGTTGAACATGAAGCGGTCGAGCTGCGCCTCGGGCAGCGGGTAGGTGCCTTCGAGCTCGATCGGATTCTGCGTCGCCAGGACGAAGAACGGGAGATCGAGCGGGTAGGTGCGGCCCGACGCGGTGACGTGGTACTCCTGCATCGCCTCGAGCAGCGCCGCCTGCGTCTTGGGCGGCGTCCGGTTGATCTCGTCGGCGAGGATGATCTGCCCGAAGATCGGCCCTTTGACGAAGCGCAGCCGGCGCGTGCCCTGCTCCTCGTCGAGAATCTCGGTGCCGGTGATGTCCGACGGCATCAGATCCGGCGTGAACTGGATGCGCTTGAAATCCAGGTCCAGGATGTCCGACAGCGTCTTGATGAGCAGCGTCTTCGCCAGTCCAGGTACGCCCGTGATGAGGACGTGACCGCCGGTGAAGAGCGCGATGAGGACCTGCTCGACCACCTCGTCCTGACCGACGATGACCTTGCGCAGCTCGGCGAGAATACGTTCACGACCCTCGGCGACTTGTTCAGCGCTCGCGGTGGCAACCGACGAATCCATGTGGGTTCCTTAATGCGTGAGGGCGTAGACGATTTCGTTGATCCCCATGCGATAGGCCATCGCGGTGTGCTTGATGTAACCGGGATAATCCTCGGCGTTGGACCACTCCCAGCCGTCGCTCATGTCGGTGTTCCAGTTGATGAACATCATGGGCCGCCCGTTGTCGTCGAGGATGGCACGCAGGTGCGGGACCACGCCGCCTTTTTCCCATGTCCGGCCGGCGAGGAACGATCCGAGACCCGCGATCTGCGGGTAGAGGTCGAGCCTGTAGAAGCAGCTGAACACCGGATGGTCCTTCGGCACCTCGACGATCTCGCGATCCGGGAACACGCGCTTCATCTCCCGAGCGAAATTGTCCCACTCGTACGGGCCGTGGAAATCGTCGAAGTAGGCCGAGCCGCCGCGCAGGAGGAACTCGCGGAGGATCGGCAGGTCGCTGTCGAGCAGCTTCAGGTTGCCCGGCTCGACGAAAAAGATCCATGGATTCTGAAACAGCCGCGGATCGTCGAGCGTCATGACGATCGGATCCTCCACCTGGATGGCGGTGGCGGTTTTCACGCGCCGCGACAGGTTCTGCTCGGCGGCCGGCGCGTCGATGTACCACGGCTCGCCGTAGAAGTCCTGCTGCACGTGCGTGCCTTCGGTGGTGAAGTGGTATCTGATGCGGACGAAGCGCCACTGCAGCCCGGCCGACCGATCGTCGGCCGCCGCGGGGAGCTGCGCGTCGAGGGGCGGTTGCAGGACCGGCACGAGCGTGAACAGCCCGAGCAGGAAGGCGACCACCCACAAACGGTCCGGCTGAAGCCGGACACTACGTCCGTCGGTAGTGTCCGCCTTCAGGCGGACCTTGTCGCTCATCGGTCCACCAGCTTCAACAGCAGCTCCTGGGCCCGCTCGTAGCCGGGCGCGATTTCGAGCGCCGCGAGCGTCTGCTTTTTGGCGTCGGCGCGCTTGCCGCCCTTGAAGTAGCTTTCGGCGAGATCGGTGAGCGCCGCCGCGCGATCCACCGGCGCGAGCGCGAGCACCGTCCGGAACTCGCGCGCCGCCGCGTCGGCCGCGTTGTCCTCGAGCGCGAAGCGGCCGAGCCTGGCGTGCGCGTCGGCGTCGAACGGATCGATGGCGGCGATCCGCCGATACACCGGGCCGAGCGTCGCGGAATCCGCGACCTTGGCCTGGCCGAGGAGCGTGGCGAGCTGCCGCGCCGCGTCGACGTTGTTGAAGTCGACCGCGACGAGCGCGGTGAGCTCGGTGATGGCCCGCGCGCGGTCCTTCTTTTCGAGCGCCATGGCGGCCATCTGATCGTGCGGGCTGTCCTTGCCGCCGGCGACCGGCACGAGCGCCGCCGCGCGCTCGAAGGCCTGCATCGCCTCGTCCACCTGGCCGTCTTTCCGCAGCGCGCGCCCGAGCGCGGCCTGCACCGGATAGCTGCGCGGATTCGCCGCCGCGAGCATCCGGAGCTCCGAGGTCGGCGTCCGCATCAGGTCCTCGACGCCGGCCGGCATCGCCATCGCGCGGCGCAGGCTGCCGAACAGGCCCTCGACGGTCTCGTCGAACCCGACCTGCAGCTGATCGAGGTCCGTGTTCAGCGCCGCCGCGAGCGCGGCGTTCGTGTCGAGCCCCTGCCCATACGTGCGCAGCAGCGTGTTCAGACCGGCCTGGCCGTAGGCGGTCATCAGGTGCTCGACCAGCAGCGACGCCTGAAAGTACGCCAGCGAGATCGTCTTCGGGTTCTGGAAGGCCGCGTTGAGGTCGCGCAGCTTGAGGGTTTCGCCGCGATTGAGCATCCCGGCGAACGCCACGTCCATCTCGCGGCCCCAGTCGGGACGCGCGCGCTTCTCCTCGTACACCGAGATGCCTTCGGTCAGCCACCGCGGGACGCGCTGGTTCGACATCTGGAGCGTGATGACGTGCCCGAGCTCGTGCCACAGCGTGGCTTCCCACTGGAACTCGCCCGGCGGCCGCGCCTTCGGCGAATCCATTGTCACCACGCGGCCGAAACAGACGCCGAGCGCGCCGATCATGCCGGGCAGGCCGACGGTCCTGACCGCGAAGTCGTCGTGTTTGGGGAAGATCTCGATCAGGATCGGACCGCGCGGCGCGTAACCGTACCGCGCGGACATCGTGTTGAGCGCCTGATGCGCGAGCGACATCGCGTACTCCTGCAGGACGGGCGCTTCGTCCTTGTGCAGACGCATCACGAGATCGCCGTCGCGGACGGTGACGAACTTCTCGAGCGTGTCCATCATCTGCAGCAGGTTGAAGGTGAGCGTGTTGTACGGGTCGGCCTTGAACGACGCGTCGAGCGCGGCGCGCGCGCCCGTCTCGTCGCCCGTGCGCAGCAGGTGGACGCCGAGCTCTCCCAGGGCGCGCGCATTCCCGGCGTCGAGCGCGAGCGCGCGGCGCGTGAGGGTGACCGCTTCGTCGAACCGGTAGTTGCGCGCGGCGAGATCGCCCGCGGCGCGGTACACCTCGCCGTAGCTCGGGGCGATGGCCAGCGTCCTGGCGGCCTCCGCCTCGAAGTCCTGCGGCTTGTCCTCGACGTAGTCGAGCGCGGCGATGAGCGCGTGCGCCTCCAGGCTCGACGGGTTGACGGCGAGCGCCTTCTGCAGCGCCTGCCGCGCCTCGTCATGGTGATCGGCGTCGATCGCCTGCTGCGCGAGAAACACCTGCGCGTCGACCGACGAAGGGTTCACGTCGAGCGCGCGCCTGGCGAGCGTGATGGCCTGCGGCGGGTTGTCGTCGGCGAGCGCGCGGGCCGAGCCGACGAGCGCCGGCGCCCATCTCGGATCCGCCTGCAGCGCGAGCTGAAACGACCGCAGCGCTTCCGCCTTGTTGAATTTCTCGAGGAACAGCTCGCCCCAGCCGGTCTGGACGGAGGCCTCGCCGGGCACGGCCGACGAGGCTTCGCGGTACGCGGCGTTGGCTTCCTGGAAGCGTCCGAGCGCGCGCAGCGCCCGCGCGCCCAACGCCACCTCCGTGGCATCGTCGCTCGTGTCCGCGAGGGAGGCGACCCGGGTGAGGAGCGACGCCGCGTCGCCGCGGCCCAGCATCTGCTGCAGCAGCCCGAGCTCGAGCGCCGCCGCGCTGAACGGCAGGCGCGTGGCCGCCGGCCGCAGCAACGCTTCCGCCGCATCGTAGCGTCCGCGTGCGATCGCGGCACGCGCCTTGACGGCCGCGACGTCCGGATCGCGGGCGTCGAGCTTCTCCGTCGCGGCATCCACTTCGTCGTAGCGCCCTTCGATCAGGGCGCGAGTTGCGGCCTGCAACGGCGTCGGCGGCCGGCGAGGCGACTGAGCCGTGCCGTACGACGGCAGCACGAGGAAGAGCAGCGCGGCAATCAGGAGGAACACCGAGATCCGAGAACTCATCCCGATTCGTATTATAGGCTGCAAGTCAGGTGCGAGCTGGTCCCGTCATCGGGCCGCGGTGTCCAGCGTCCGCTCCTCGACGGCGATCCGCTTGATCAGTAATACCGCGAACGCGACGACCGCCAGCGCCCCGGACACGGGAGCCCCCGTCATCGCCGCGACGCCGGTGAGCTCGCCCATCACCCCGACATAATTGGGATGCCGGAGCCACCGATACGGCCCCTTTACGACAAGGGGCGCGCCCGGCACGACGATGACGCGGAAAGTCCAGGAGGGGCCGAGCGCCCAGATGGCCCACCACTTCAGGGCCTTCGCGGCCGCGAAGGTGGCGGCGCCCGCGATCACGAGGCCTGGCGCCGGGGCCCCGCGCGCGAGGCCTTCAGCGAGCATCACCAGGAACGCGGTCGGATACACCACCCGCATCACGTTGTAGACATCGTCGGGCGGCTCGATGCCGCCGCGGGCCCGCTGGGCGCGCTCGTTGCGGGCCGCGCGGCGCGCCTCGGCGAGCATGGAGCCGAAGACGAGGAGCAGGAGGATCGCAATCATCAGGCGTGGACGAGATTGCAGTCACCAGCCCGCGCGATGACGGCGCGGAGCACGCCAGGCGCGAGTCGCGCGGCGACAGCCGCGGCGTCGACGGCCCGCGGCGAGGCCACGAGGGCGCGAAGCGTGCGGTTGAAGCGCCACTTGCCGCCGAACTCGCGGCGGCGCTCCGCGGCGAGCCGGGCATGGACGCCGTGCCACCCATGCTCGAGCGCCGCGAGAGCCGCGGCGGCGGCCAGTTCGCCCCCGCGGATCGCGAACCCGAGACCGTCGCCGGTCATCGGGTCGATGAATCCGGCGGCGTCGCCGGCGAGCAGCAGCCCGTCGAGGTCGGCGTCGCGGACGTCGACGGCCAGGGGTCCGAGGACGACGGGCCGTGCAGTGAGGCGCGCGGCGGCGAAGCGATCGCGCAGCAGCGGGTCGCGGGTCAGCTCGCGCGAGAGGAGGGCGGCTGGGTCGTGCAGATCGGCGTCACCGGGCTGCGACGGTCGAACGAGACAGACATTGGTGAGGCCGCCGGGAATCGGCGCGACGCCGATGTACCGTCCGCGCCGGACGTGCATTTCGCCGAAGTTGCATGGGTCTGTCCCCAGGGGCATGACATTCTCGTAGTACGCACCAACGGCCCAGCGACGCGGACGCTCGGGATGCCGTGCGAGCCCCAGACCGAACGCGAGCGTCGAATGACGACCATCGGCAGCGATCGTCACGCGCGCCGTCATGTCGATCTCGCGGCCGTTGGCGCCTGCCTTGACGCCGCTCATCGAGCGCGTCGCGCCGCGCTCGTCCACGATCGCGCGCCGGACGGCGACGCCCGGCTCGAACTGACCGCCCGCCGCGATCGCCTGCTCCAGCAACAGCCAGTCGAGATCGCGCCGGGTGATGGCGCGTCCGACGCGGCCCGCAGGATAGCGGCCTTCGATGGCGACTCCGCGCTCCCCCGTCACCCGCATGCCGTCCACGCGCAAACCGCGCGCGTCGATGTCGCGGTCCATCCCGAGATGCTTCAGGCGGGCGAGCGTGCCCGGGTTGACCGTGTCGCCGCACAGCTTGTCGCGCGGAAACGTCGCGCGGTCCACGAGGCGCACGCGCGCCCCGGCGCGCGCCAGCACGGTCGCCGCGACCGCACCGGCAGGGCCGGCGCCGACAATCAGAACATCAAGCATTGGATAATCGGGGAATTGGGGAATCGGGGAATTGGGTAATCGGGTGATTGGGTAATCGGGTGATTGATTGCCGCATGGCCCGCAATCGCCAACCGATTCCTCGATTCCTCGATTCTCCGATTCCCCGATTCCCCGATTCCCCGATTCCCCGATTCCCCGA
>ORJL011086995.1_pt1 | contig 13490 bp, 13 predicted proteins | sample 1779941 | NCBI WGS metagenome assembly ORJL01 (sample SAMEA104232317, study PRJEB22302) | groundwater metagenome | biome: forest; feature: aquifer; material: groundwater | place: USA | collected 2011-08-07 | depth 5.8 m
CCTTTGAGTTGGAATTGGAGTTGGATTTTCTTGGAGTTGGCTGTTGGAGTTGGAGTTCGGCGAATGCCCTCGCGAATGTCACCTCCGACTGAACCCCGCCCGACTTCCTACCGGTGCCGCCCCTCGATCCCCCTCGCGCATTCGATCGTGTTGCGGATCAGCATGACGACCGTGAGCGGTCCGACCCCGCCGGGCACGGGCGTCAGGTGCGCGGCGACGGCCGAGGCCTCCTCGAATACGACGTCGCCCACGATCCGCCGGAGCGGCTTGCCGTCCTTCATCACCGGCATCCCCGCCTCGTCGAGGACGTCGACGTGGTTGATCCCGATGTCGATCACGGTCGCGCCGGGCTTGATCATCTCCCCCCGCACCAGGCCCGCCTTCCCGACCGCGACGAACAGGACGTCGGCGCCACGCGTGTGGGAGGCGAGGTCGCGGGTCGCGATGTGGCAGATCGTCGGGGTGGCGCTCTCGAGCGGCGAGGTGAGGAGCAGGAGGGCGATCGCCTTCCCGACCGTTTCGCTGTGGCCGACGATGGTCACGTCGAGCCGCGCGAAGGTCGGCCTCACCGAGCGCGCGAGCTCGACCGCGGCCGCGGCGGTGCACGGCGCCAGGCGCGAGGTGCCGTAGACGAGCCTCCCCATGCTCTGCGGGTGCATCCCCTCGACGTCCTTCGCGGGGTCGAGGTGGAGCCGCAGGCGGCGCGAGTCGACCTGCGGCGGGACGGGCATCTGCAAGATGACGCCCGTCACGCGCGGGTCGTCGTTCAGGCGCGCGATCTCGCCGAGGCCCTGCGCCTCCGTCGCATCGACTGGCAGGCCGGTCGCCTCGTACCCGAGGCCGAGCGCGGAGCAGGCCTCGCGCTGCTTCTTCATGTAGAGGCGGGAGGCGCGATTCTCGCCGACGTAGAGCGCCGCGAGGCGCGGGAGGCGCCCTGCGGCCGAGAGGGCCCTCACCTCCTCGGCGAGTCCCGCCAGGATCCGCTGCGCGATCGGCTCGCCTTGGAGGAGCTGGGCCGGCATCAGGGCTCCACGAATGGGGCGGATTGTAGCGTTGGTCGTTGCGTGTGGCCAGGGCGATGCAACTCCAACTCCAAGCTCCAACTCCAAGAAACTCCAATTCCAACTCAAAGGCCCTTGGAGTTGGAATTCGAGTTGGAGTTTCTTGGAGTTGGCTGTTGGAGTTGGAGTTCACGGAGCCTTCGGCCTATCATGGAAGCGGAAGGAGAGATGCGATGAAACTCCGCATGCTGCTTGCCCTGCTGCTCGCGATCCCGCTCGCCGCCTCCGAACCCGACCCCGCGCGAGTCCCGAAGAAGCCGCTCTTCGAGCCGCCCGCAGTGGAGGGACAGATCCTCCTGATCGGGTACAAGGGGGCGGAGAAGCCGCTCCCCGGCGCGACACGCTCGAAGGAGGAGGCGCGCGCCCTCGCCGAGAAGGTCGTCGAGGAGGCGCGCTCGAAGGGGGTCCGCTTCGTCGACCTCGTCGAGAAGCACTCCGAGGACCCCTGCAAGGCGGAGTTCCTCGGGCAGCTCGGCATCCTCACCCGGGGGCTCTTCCCCGTCCCGTCGGTCGAGGCGGCCCTCTTCGGGATGGAAGAGGGGCAGGTCTCGGACCCGGTCGACACGCCGAGCGGGTATGTCGTCGCCACGCGCATCGTGCCGCTGACCTTCGCGGCGCACATCGTCATCGCATGGCAGGGGGCCCCCGGCGCGCCCAGCCAGGTGCGGCGCACCAAGGCGGAGGCGAGGGCCAGGGCAGAGGAGGTTCGCCGGCGGATTGTCGACGGGAAGGAGGATTTCGAGGCGGTCGCGAAGGAGTGTTCCGACGACCCCTCGGGGCTCGGGGGCGGGCGGATCGGGTTCGTGAGGCGCGGGGTCATGCCCCGCGCGTTCGACACCGTGCTGTTCTCGCTGGCGCCTGGGGAGGTGGGCGAGGTCGTCGAGACCGAACAGGGATACCACGTCATCCAGGCGCGCCCGTACGCCAACGCGAGTCACATCCTCGTCATGTTCAAGGAGGCGAGCAGCGCCCCCAAGGAAGCCAGGTCGACTCGCGAAGAGGCACGCAAGAAGATCGAGGACCTCCTCAAGCGGATCCAGGCCGGGGAGGACTTCGGCAAGATCGCGGTCGAGGCAAGCGAGGACCCGGGCTCGAACGACCCCATGCGCCAGGGGAGCTACGGCCCGCAGGAGCGCGGGTTCTACGTGCCCGAGTTCGAGGATGTCCTCTACAAGCTCCGCCCCGGCGAGACGTCCGGCGTCGTCGAGACCCGATTCGGCTTCCACATCATCCACCGCTGGAGGTAGCGTGGCCGAGATTCCGGTCCAGCCGACCCCCGGCTACACAGCCCGCCGCCCGCTCGTCCCCGGCCGCCGCGGGATGGTCTCCGCGGCCCACCCGCTCGCCGCGACCGCGGGGGTGAAGGCGCTCCTCCGCGGCGGGAGCGCGATCGACGCGGCTGTCGCGGTCGCCGCGACGCTGAACGTCGTCGAGCCGCAGATGTCGGGGATGCTCGGGATCGGGTGGCTCCTGTACCACGAAGCGGCCTCGGGCAAGGGGCACGTCCTCAACTACAGCGGCCGCGCCCCGCGCGAGGCGACCTCCGACCGCTTCGACGAGAAGAACCGCTGGTCGGGGATCCTCTCGCCCGTCGTCCCGGCGGCGCTCGCGGGGTGGCACGAGGCGCACCGCCGCTTCGGGACGCTGCCGTGGGAGGGGCTCTTCGCCGACGCGATCGCGATCGCGGAGGAGGGGTTCCCCGCGTCGAGGCACCTCGTCGCGCTGATCGGCTTCTCGGCGGAGCGGAAGTTCGGGCCGTGGCCGTCGTCGCTCGCGGTCTACCTCCCGCAGGGACGCGTGCCGCGGGCGGGGGACCCGATCGTCCAGCGCGACCTCGCGCAGTCGATGCGCGAGGCCGCCGCGCACGGCCCCGCGGCGCTCCGCGAGGGGGACCTCGGGCGGCGCGTCGTCGAGTTCTGCACCGCGCACGGCGGGATCCTCACGCGAGAGGACCTTGCGTCGTACGCGCCGGACTGGGAGGAGCCGATCTCGACGACGTACCGCGGGCGGGAGGTGCGGACGGTGCCTCCGAATGCGAGCGCCTTCCAGGTGCTGGAGACGCTCAACCTCCTCGAGGGGTTCGAGGTCGGTGACCTCGCGCCGAACGGGGCCGACTTCCTGCACCTCATGTTCGAGGCGGCGAAGGTCGCCACGGCGGACCGGATCGCCTATGGGAGCGACCCGCGCGACAGGAAGGTGCCGACGGCGGAGCTGATCTCGAAGGAGTTCGCGGCGCGGCGCAGGCCGCTCGTGCGGATGGACCGCGCGATGGTCTCTGAGGGGGAGAGGTGGAACGCGGCGCCTCCCGCCGAGGCCGTGCGCGCGGGGGACGCGTGGGGGCTGACGACGCACTTCAGCGTGGTCGATGCGAAGGGGAACGTCGCCTCGGTGACGCAGACGAATGGCCTGATCTTCGGGTCGGGCGTCGTGATTGGCGGGACGGGGCTGGGGCTGAACAACGGGCTCCTCTGGTTCGAGACGGACGCGCGGAGCCCGAACGTGGTCGGGCCGGGGCGTCGCTTCGAGATGCCGCTCGCGCCGGTGCAGGTGCTCTCGGAGGGGAGGCCCGTGCTCTCGCTCGGGACGCCGGGGAGCTTCGGCATTCCGCACACGACGGTGCAGGTGATCTCGCACGTGCTCGACTTCGGGGCGGACCTGCAGGAGGCGATCGAGGCGCCGCGAGGGAGGACGCTCTCGGGGGTGGACGCGGAGCTGGAGTCGCGCGTGCCGGCGGAGGTCCGCGCGGAGCTGGAGAGGCGCGGGCACCGGCTGAAGCTCCTCACGGACTACTCGATGGAGGTCGGGGGGGTGCAGGGGATCGCGATCGACCCGGGGACGGGGATGCTGCTCGGGGCGGCGGATCCGAGGCGGGATGGGTACGCGGTGGGGTTCTAGCGAGGAGGGACGACGATGCGTGCGCGGTGGGTGGTGGTGTGGCTCGCGCTGGCGAGCGTGGCGATGGCGCGGATGGCGGGGCACCAAATGGAGGAGGTCCCCGTCGACCGGCTGCTGAAGAACTGTGCGGCCTGGGTCGAGACGCACCCCGACGACGCCCACGCGATCTACGTCCTCGGGCGGCTGCACGCGATCGCCTTCGTCCAGGGGGAGACCTCGCCGCTCGCGGTCCCGAAGGGGGAGGGCGAGGCGGCGGGCCCGCCGGACGTGTGGGGCACGAGCTTCAGGGATCTCGAGGCCGCCGCGGTCGCTGCGTTCGAGGAGGCGCGGCGGAAGCACCTCACCGACGCGATCGAATGCCACCGGAAGGCGACGAAGCTCGGCGGCGACGTCGCGGAGCACTGGCTCGGCCTGGGCTGGCTCCTCGACGAGGGCGCGAAGTACGCGGAGGCGGTGGGCGGGAAGCCGTCGGAGTGGAAGGAGGAGGCCCTCGGCGCGTATCGGAAGGCGTACGAGATGAGCGTCGAGGGGGACCTGGCACTGAAGAGCATCGGCCCGATGGAGCGGACGATGAGCGTGGAGGCGGCGCAGGGGATCGCGCGCCTCCTGAAGGAGCTCCGCGGTGAGAAACTCTCGGACGCGGAGAACGAGGAGATCGCGAAGGTCGAGAAGACCTCGAAGGAGATCGAGGGGAAGGACCACTGGATCACGCCGGTGATCCTACCGCTCACGGACGAGGCGACCTCGCTCAGCGACCTTGTCGCCCCGGGCCGCGTCGTCGACTTCGACCTCGACGGGCTCGGGCTCGGCGAACGGTGGCCGTGGGTCGGGCCGGACGCGGGGATCTTCGTGTGGGACCCGAAGGGGAGGGGGGAGATCACCTCGGGCCGCCAGCTCTTCGGATCTGTGACGTGGTGGGTCTTCTGGAAGGACGGCTACGAGCCGCTCATGCTCCTCGACGACGACGGCGACGGGTGGCTGGCGGGGAGTGAGCTCACGGGGATCTCGGTCTGGCGCGACGCGAACGGCAACGGCGTCTCGGAGCCCGGCGAGGTCGTCCCGGTCGTGGACGCGGGGATCATACGGATCGCCGCGTGCGCGGGGGGCGTCTCCGACGGGGTCCCCTCGAATCCCGCCGGGGCGGTCCTCCGCGACGGCCGCGTCCGCCCGACCTGGGACTGGACGCCGCGAACCGCGAGGCGGCCGTAGCGGGGAGTGTGAAATGACACGAGCGGCCCGGGAGGGTCGCTCGTGGGATGCGGAAGGGGGGAGTTGAACCCCCATGCCCGTGAGGGCACTAGGTCCTGAACCTAGCGCGTCTGCCAGTTCCGCCACTTCCGCGCAGAGAGCGGGAGTATAGCCCGCGGGCGCGGCGAGTCAAGAAACCTCACGCGCCGCAGCACTTCTTGTACTTCTTCCCGCTGCCGCAGGGGCACGGGTCGTTGCGTCCGATCTTCTCCGCGGCGCGCTGGATCGGGGGCCGCTTCGCGCCGCCGCTGGGAGCGAGCCGCTCGCGGTACCCCGTCGCCATCGCGCGAACCGCCTGCGCGAGGTCGCGCCCGCCCGAGAGGCGCCCGGCGTCCTCGAGCCACTCGAGGAACGCGGAGATGGCCTCGGGGACCCGCTCGCGCGCCTCCTGCGGGAGGGTCAGCTCGGGCATCCGCTCGAGGAGGGCGTCGCGGACCCCCTCGGAGGTGATCTCGTCGGGCGTCACCTGGTCGCGGCGGCAGGCGGCGAGGAGGAACTCCTTCGCGATCTCGCCCGCCCATTCGAGGGCGGGTCCCTCGAGCGCGCTCGACGCGAGGAAGCTGCCGGCGAAGTCGCCCGACCAGCTCTCGATGTGCTCCACGTCGCGGTTCGTCAGCATGGGCACATCCTCGCGATGCTGGAGGGGACGTCACCCAACCATGTGTAGGACGAGCTCCTCTTTTACCGCCAAGGCGCCAGGGACGCCAAGGGCTGATTGTTGGGCGACGGTGTCAGTACAACGCGTCGGATCCCCTGCTTCAAGAGAGAGACGTTGAAGTTGATCAGCAGGCCAAGCGTCAAGCCCGTTGCCTTGAGGTAGGAGATCACCTGGGCTGTGTGGACTGCGGCCAAGACCTGGACGGCCTTGAGCTCGACCACCAGGCAGGACCCCACGAAGAAGTCCATCCGTCCTTCCCCGACCAGGTCGCCCTTGTAATCGACGCGGAAGCCCTTCTGTCGTTCGAACGGGATCTTGCGCGATCGCATCTCGATCGCGAGGGCATTCTCGTACACCTCCTCCAAGAACCCGGGGCCAAGGGCTCGATGGACCTCGATCGCCGCCCCAATGACCGATCGTGCAAGTACATCCGTCCTCTCGTCAGGCTCGGCGCGCGTCACGCTCTCCCCCGTGTCGATGTCCCTTGGCGTCCCTGGCGTCTTGGCGGTTAATCCCAGAGCTGCTCCTCCGCGTGCTTCCGCGCGAACGCCTCGAGCCCCGAGATCTCCTTCACGATCTCGCTCTTCGTCGTCATCTCCGGATAGCGCGCGTAGACGTACCGCAGGAACTCGTCGCGCGTCGCCCAGGAGAGCTTCGACTTCACGCGGCGGATCTCGTCGACCAGGTCCGGGTCGGCGCGGCGGACCCGCTCGATGACCTCCTTGGCCGCCTCCAGCCCCTCCGGCGTCAGGCGGAACCGCACCGGCGACGCCTTGCGACGCGCGGCGTCCCGCTCCCGCCATGGGCCCGAGATCTCCACCAGCCCCTTCTTCTTCAACTTCTCGAGGTCCTCGTAGACCTCGTCCGCGAACGGGCCGAATCGATACGCGCGGAAGCGGTAGCCGCGGTAGTGGCGCAGGCGCGTCTCGAGCGAGAGCAGGAAGACCGCCTTCATCATCCTGAGCGCCCCCTCGATCGGGTCGCCCGGACGGGACCACTTCCCCTTCACGTAGAGGAGCGCGAGGAGGACCTCGAACGGGTCGCGGATCGGCCCCTCCGCGCCCGCCTTCGCCGCCGCCCCCACGACCGTGAGAGCGCGGGCCGCCTCCGAGAGGCGCCCCACGAGAGCCGCCTGCCGCTCGGGCGCGAGGCGGAACCGAGGCGTCGCGTCGTGGACCCGCGTCGCCGTCGCGAGGAGGGGGCGGAGCTCGTCCGCGAGGTCGGCGTTGCGATGGCAGACCTCCTCCGCGTCGGGGACCTCGCCCCGCTTCAGGCGCGCCACGTACTCCGCCACGAGCGCCGCGATCCGTTCCTCGCGCTCGTCGTCACGCTTCGGCATTCTTCTCCTCCCCGGCACGAAGGAGGACTCGCAGCTCACCATAGGCCCGCGAGAGGTCCTTCCGCACCGCCTCGACGCTCCTCCCCAGCCGAGCCGCAGCCTCGGCGCAGTCGAGGTCCTCTTCTCCGTGGACCAGGCGCACCACCTCGCGCCGCGAGGGCGGAAGGCGATCGATCGCCTCCTGCATCCGCTCGTCGTGCGGGCCCTCCCGCGGGGGCGGGGCGACGATCTCCTCCGAGGCGCCGTCCGGAAGCGGGCTTGTCCGCGGGCGGCGATCCCGGTCGGCCATCCGGTTGAGCGCCATGCGGAAGAGCCAGGTCCGGAAGGTGCTCTTCCCGCGGAAGGCCCCGATGGAGGCCAGGCACTGGAGGAGCGTCTCCTGAACCAGGTCTTCCGCGTCGTGGTCGCTTGCACCTCTCCGGCGGAGGAGGTCGTAGAGCGGACCGACGAACCGCGCGATCAGGTCCTCGAGCAGCTCCCGCTCGCCGGACTGGATTCGCCGGACCATCGTTTCGTCGTCCACGCGCACATCGTCGGCGCGAGGCGACTTCGGATCAAGGAAGTTCCGGGTTCGCTACGCGGCCGGTGCCGTCGCAGCCCCCGTCCCCCCCGCCGCCTTCGCCGCGGCGGTCTTGCGGAGCTCCGCCTCGATCGCGGCAGCGACGTCCTGGTTCTCCTTGAGGAACGCCTTCGCCATGTCGCGGCCGTTCCCCAGCTTCGTCCCCTGGAACGAGATCCAGGCGCCCTGCTTGGTCAGCACCCCGCGCAGGACTCCCTCGTCCACCAGGTCCGCGTCGCGGGAGAATCCGGTCCCCGCGAGCAGGTCGACCTCCGTGTGGCCGTACGGCGGGGCGATCTTGTTCTTCACCACGTCGATCTTCACCCGCCCGCCGATCCGCTGATCGCCGTCCTTGATCGCGCCGATGAACTTCAGGTTCACCCGCATGCTCGCGAAGAACTTGAGCGCCCGCCCGCCAGGCGTCGTCTCCGGGTTCCCGAACATCACGCCGATCTTCTCCCGCGTCTGGTTCGTGAAGATGATCGTCGTCTGGGTCCGCCCCAGCGTCGCCGTCAGCTTCCGGAGCGCCTGCGCCATCATCCTCGCCTGCCCCCCCATCACCGCGTCGCCCATGTCCCCCTCCAGCTCGGCCTTGGGGACGAGCGCCGCGACGCTGTCGATGACGATGATGTCGACCGCCCCGCTCCGCGAGAGCTGGTCCGCGATCTCGAGCGCCTGCTCGCCGTAGTCGGGCTGGCTGATGAGGAGGGAGTCGAGGTCGACCCCCAGCGCTTTCACGTAGGTCGGGTCGAGCGCGTGCTCTGCGTCGATGAACGCCGCCGATCCGCCCGACCGCTGCGCGTTTGCGATGATCTGGAGGCACAGCGTCGTCTTCCCGCACGCCTCGTTCCCCCAGAACTCCGCCACCCGCCCCCGCGGGACCCCCCTCCCGCCCATCGCCGCGTCCAGGCTCGGGATCCCCGTCGGGATGCACGGCACGTCCATCGTCCCGTGCGCCCCCAGCGTGGTGATCGCCCCCTTCCCGTAGTTCTTCTCGATCGCCAGCACCGCCGCCTTCAGGGCCTCGACCTTGTGCTTGTCCCGTTCGACTGCCGCCATGACTCCAGCTCCTTTCCTGCAGAAGAGCACCTCGCCGCTCCAATAGGATTAGGCGGATAGCTCCCCCGGAACGTGACGCGATAATCCGCTCGGACGCAGATTTTTTCGCGCCGCCGTCCGGCCCATTGCATCCTCTTCGCATCTCATTGAGGCGCCATGGGAAGCGGAGGGAGCCTTGCGACCCCGCAGCAGGACACACAATATCCTTGTTGTTCGTCGGGGGCAGTTTGCTATTCTACGCCCGGCATTTTGAGGCCCGGCGGCGGAGCGAGAGGAACCATCCGAGCATGAAGTTCTTCAAGGCGTTCTTCCGATCCCCCCGCGAAGTGGGGTGGCCGGTCCCGACCTCGCCATACACCTGCAAGAAGCTCGCTTCCGTCGTGATGCCCGAGACCCGGCGCGTCATCGAGCTGGGGACAGGCCCCGGGAACGTGACGAAGCAGATCCTCCGCCGGCTCGGCCCGAAGGGGAAGCTCCTGACGATCGAGAAGGACCCGGACCTCGCCCGGGAGGCCGGCAAGAAGTTCACCGACCCGCGGATCCGCGCGGTCTGTGGCGACGTGGCCGACCTGGTGGAGATCGCCTCGTCGCACGGCTTCGATCCCGCCGACTGCATCATCTCGACGGTGACGCTCGCGCTGATGCCGCGGGACCTGAAGATCCGCGTCCTCGAGAGCTGCGTGCAGCTCCTCATGACGAACGGCGCGTTCGTGCAGATCCAGTACTCGGCGCACCTGAAAAAGCTGATCCGCAGCTACTTCCCCTCCGCGGTGATGAAGGTCTCTCCGTTCAACCTCCCGCCGACGTTCTACATGGTCGGGAGGAAGGCGGCCCCGCTGGTCGCCGCGGTCGCGCACTAGCGCCAGGCGCCGAGGCGAAGCGAGGACGCCGCCGCGATGGATCAGCCGGGCAGCATCCCTCCCGACCCGCTCGCGCGGTCCCTTACCCGGCTCTTCTTCGCCTCGGGCGCGACCGGCCTCGTCTACGAGACGGTCTTCGTCAAGGTGCTCGGGTACGTTTTCGGCACGACCGCCTACGCCGTCGCGACCGTGCTGGGCGCGTTCATGGTCGGCCTGGCACTGGGCAGCTTCCTCGTGGGCCGCATCGCACCTCGCGTGCGCCGCCCCATCCTGCTTTACGCCTGCCTCGAGCTGGGGACCGCGGCGTTCTGCGTGCTGACGCCGTTCTGGCACGACCTTGCGACCCGGGCCTACGTCTCCTTCTATCGCTCCGTCTCGCCCGGCGACGCCACCCTCACGGCGGTCCGCTTCCTGCTCGCGTCGCTCGTCGTCATCGTCCCCGCGGCCCTGATGGGAGGGACCCTCCCCGCCATCCTGAAGTCCGGCCTGCGGCGCGAAGGGGCCGTCGCGCGGCAAATCGGCTCGTTCTACGCGGCGAACCTCGCCGGCGCCGCGCTCGGGACGCTCGTGTCGACCTACCTTCTCCTCCCCGCAGTGGGAATCTACGGCACGCTCGCCTGCGCCGCCCTCGTCAACGTCGTCATCTTCGTGCGATGCCTCTGCCTGCGGGCCGACGCGCCATCGGCCCCGTCCGCGGAGGCGGAGCAGGCCCCGGCGCAGGCGGCGATCACCTTCCCGCTCGCGCTGGGCGTGGCGGCCTTCTCGGGGGCGTCGAGCTTCGCCTACGAGAACCTGTTCACACACGTTTTCGGGACGCTGATCGGCTCCTCGGTCTACGCCTTCGGGACGATGCTCTTCACGTTCCTCGTGGGACTGGCGATCGGGGGGCGCTGGACGACACGCTTCCTGCGGCAGGGGAGGGGCCCCGCCGCGCTGGCCGCGGCCCTCCTCCTCACGCCGCTCGCGGTCGCCGCGACGCTGCCGCTCTACGAAAGGATCGAGATCCTCTACAAGATCGTGGGGATGACCGTGCCCTCCTTCTTCCTCATGGAGGCGACCCGCTTCGGCGTCTGCGTCGCGCTCGTGCTCGTGCCGGCGACGCTCCTCGGCATGGTGCTACCTCTCGCGATGGAGCTCTCCTGCGGGACGAGCGCGGAGGCACCGCGCCGCGTCAGCGTGCTCTACGCGGTCAACACGCTCGCCTCGTTCGCGGGGAGCGTGCTGTCGGGCTTCCTCCTCATCTCCTGGCTCGGCAGCGAGCGGACCTTCCACGCGCTGGGTGGCGCGGGGATCGCCTGCGGGCTCGTCGTGCTCGCGCTCCTCCCCGTGGGCGCATCGAAGTGGCTCTGGGGGCCCGCCGCGGCCGCTGCGTTCGCGGCGATGACCCTGTGGCTGCCCGCGTGGAACATCCAGAGGCTCACTGCGGGACGGTGGGTCTACTTCACCTACGACCACTCGGAGCTGCCGGTGATCCACTACGAGGAGGACGTCCACGGCGGCATGGTCACCGTGACGAAGCAGGACGGCGTCGTCACGCTCTGGACGAACGGGAAGTTCCAGGGGAACAACGCCTCGGAGCTGCCGATCCAGCGCGGGTTCGCGGTCTACCCCGTCCTCTTCCTGAAGCACTTCGACTCCGCCCTCGGCATCGGGCTCGGGACCGGGACCACCGCGGGCACGCTCGCGAGGTTCCCCTTCCAGGAGATCGACGTCGCCGAGATCGCCGCCTCGATGGCGAGGGCCTCGAACTACTTCGCCGAGCAGAACGGCCACGTCCTCGACGACCCCCGCGTGCACATCCATTTCGCGGACGGGCGGAACTACCTCCTCCTGACGGAGAAGACCTACGACGTGATCACCGTCGAGCTCACGAGCATCTGGCTCTCGGGCGAGGCGAACCTCTACAACCAGGAGTTCTTCGAGCAGGCGAGGAGGCACCTCCGCCCGGGAGGCGTCTTCCAGGAGTGGGTCCAGCTCCACCACATCGACACGCTCGACCTCCTCCTCATCCTGAACACGATGCGCCAGGTCTTCCCGCACTGCGCGATGTTCCGGCTGGGGCACCAGGCGATCGTCGTGGCCTCCGAGGCGCCGCTCGTGATTAACGTCCCGGCCGTGATGGAGCAGGACAAGAGCCCGCGGACGGCGGTCCTGCGCGAGGGGCTTCCGCTCGGCACGCTGCTCGCCTATGCGGGGGACATGTTCCTCGCGCCGGACGAGCTCGACGCCGCGCTCGACGCGACGCTGGGGAAGCTCGGGAGGTGGCGGCCCTGGTACTCCTCGCGCGACTTCCTCCCGATGCTGGAGTACAACACCCCGAAGGGGAACGCGCTTCGCTTCGGCCTGGAGGCGAACGTCGGCTACCTGCAGCCCTTCTCGCACACGCACCTGCCGCCGTTCACGGAGCCGCTCCCCGATCGGCTCGCGGGGGCGGTGCTCGAGCGGCGCGGCGACGCGGCGGCGGCGCTGTTGCGGTACGAGGCGGCCCCGCAGGATGCCGAGGTGACGGCGCGGGCCGCGGCGCTCCGCGAGGCCTTGCGCAGGGCGGCTGGCCTGCCGCGCTAGGGGCTTGTCGGAGCGTTGTGCTCCCCGAGGGGCGAGTCGTCGGCTTTCAGTCCACCGAGGACGCCGAAGACGCCGAGGCGGCGCTGGGACTTCGAGGCCCAGTCGCGGGAGGCGGGGTCGGTGCGTCGCGCACCTCTGGTGCAGCGCAAGGGCGCGCTTGTCGCGGAGCTGGCGCTCGCGGATGACCGCGAGGCGGTAGAGCGCCTCCGCGTTCCGCGCGTCGGGGGAGATCAGAGGAACTCGACGTGGTTCTGCATGTCCTCGGGAGTGAGGACATCGTGCACGAGGAGCAGCACATGAATGAACTGGCCCACGGTGTACTTCGTGGCGAAGGCGAAAGCGACGCCGGAGTGTGGGACGCCCGAGCCAGCGAGCATGAGGAAATCGTCGTCGAATGTCACGACCACTCGACGTTGGGCGGACGCCCCGTCGAGCTGATCGCGGTCGGAGAAACCGCATCGTCCGGCTTCTGCGGCCGTGATTGCATCGACACCCCGTCGACGCAGACCCGTTGCGACGGCGGCGGGCACGTGCTGGTCGAGGAAGAAGCGCAGGGCCTCAGGCACGAAGCTTGTCCTGCAGCTTCGATGCGACGCGCGACTTCATTTCCGACGCTACGCGGTCTTCCTTTCGCATCTCGGCATCGATCTCGTCGCGGCGGTCGAAGTAGTACGCGAGCGCGGCATGCACATCCGCCAGCGTGATGGACGGGAAGAGATCCACGATCTCATCGGGAGAGAGTCCACGCCTTTCGTGCCAGGCGACGATGTCCAGGACTCGGACCCGGTGGCCGGCGATACGTGCCTTCCCTCCGAGGATACCGGGCGTCTTCTCGATGTGCTCGGTGAGTACTCTCTCCATGGGCTCACCTCCTCTGCGCCAAGTATACCCGGGCCTGACCGCGCTCCGCAATCAGGTTCCCGAGGGGATCAAGGTCACTTGGGCGGCAGAGGTCCTTCGCGGAGCCACGGCATGGCGTCGAGGCGGTGCTGGGACTTCGAGGCCCAGTCGCGGGAGGCGGGGTCGGTGAGCGCGGCGCACTTCTGGTGCAGCGCGAGGGCGTCGTTGTCGCGGTGCTGGCGCTCGTGGATGACCGCGAGGCGGTAGAGCGCCTCCGCGTTCCCAGCGTCCGCGCCGGGCACCCAGCGGTAGGGGGAGTCGTCGGGCCAGTGGGGAACGAGGTAGTCGTTCGTTTCGCTCGGGGGGGCGGGGGAGGGCCCGAGGGCGAAGCCGGGCGCCGCGACGA
>ORJL011877078.1_pt1 | contig 13488 bp, 4 predicted proteins | sample 1779941 | NCBI WGS metagenome assembly ORJL01 (sample SAMEA104232317, study PRJEB22302) | groundwater metagenome | biome: forest; feature: aquifer; material: groundwater | place: USA | collected 2011-08-07 | depth 5.8 m
GTCAGTCGTCAGTCGTCAGTCGTCAGTCTGATGACTGAAGTCTGAAGACTTACTGGCGTTATACAACAGATACCCCGTTGCCCCCCTTGCGCTTGACAACATACAACGCGCCGTCGGCCTTATTGATCATGTCGTCCGCGGTCCTGCTGTCATCCGGATAAGTCGCGACCCCGATACTGGTGGTGATATTAAACAACTGCTGGTTGATGTTGATCGCGCTTTTTTGAACGATCTTGGTGATCCCTTCGGCGATCTTGCGCGCGCGCTCCTTGTCGCCGGTCGGCAGGATGATCAAAAATTCGTCCCCGCCGAAGCGGCCCACCAGGTCGGTGGCGCGGATGCCTTTACGGACCGCGATGACAAATTCCTTGAGGATCGTGTCCCCGGTCGTGTGGCCGTGTTTATCGTTGATGGACTTGAATTTATCGACGTCCAGGACAAGCAAGGAACATTTTGTGTTCGTGTTCCGGGCGATGTTCAATTCCTCGCGGAATCTTTCCATGACATACCCGCGCGCGAAAACGCCCGTCAAAGTATCGAGCATCGCGCTTTTTTGCTCTTTGATCTGCAAGTAATAAAAAGACCCGCTGATCGCCCCCAAAAAGACCACGATCCCGCAGATCAGCTGCCAGATGGTGCTGCGGTTGGGAGATTTTCCCTTGAACATCGTCGAGGCGACGATCTTAAACTCTTTGACGACCTCGGAACCTTTCTGCGCGACGATGATCCTTTTGTCGCGTTCTTCCTCGCAAAGCCGCTCTTTGGATTCCGGCGTCATCGTCTCCAGGGCGCCGGAGCTGACCAACGTGTCTTCGAGCTTGCGGATCTCCTCTTCGACATTGTTCAATTTCTGCTGGTCGGCACGGAACGCGGCGACATGACCTTCCGTCAACTCCGTAGCGGGTTGCGCCTCAAGCAGCTGGTCCAACTGCGACTGGATCTCATCATTCTTCTGCCGGGCCGCGTTGAAATGGCGGGATTCCAGCGACAGGCTCACGTTGTCTGAATGCACCTTCAGGGTGAACAAATAAAATTTGTCCAAAGACCATTTATTGCGCAAGGTCACCGTAAACGTCCTCTTTTCTCCCGGCTGCAAAAGCACGTTGTCTTTGTAGACATAATACACGGATTTCTCGAAGTCGAAACCGACATCCAGCCCGCCGGAATCGATCACGTCGTTGACCTTAACGTCCTCGCTCAAATAATAGCGTACCGGCAGGGTTTGACTTTCCGTTTCCGAAGGGTTTTGCGCGATGATGTCCAGCTTGACGTTATCCGGCGATTCCAGGGAAACATTTTGCGCGTTGGCGTAGCGTACGGCTTCCTGGGAAAGACAGCTGCCCGCGCGCATGTCCCCGAACTGCTGGTTCAAGGCCCCGGCGTCCTTGGACGCGTCCTGTGCCGGCGCCTCCAGAACGCCGACCGGTGATTTTCCGCGGCCCAGAAGCGATTCGTTCTTTAACTTTTGCGTCAATGACTGGCCACTGGCGAGCATCTTGCCGCCGCCGATGCCGGAGGCCCCGCCCCGGACAAGAGCCACGACCAGGCTCTCCAGGACACCGATGCTTTCTTTGATCTGCTCAATGGTTTCCAGGTTGAGCTCATAGGCGCCGATGTGTTCTATCGGCGCGGCCTTTTCGATGAGGTTCGCTTCCTGTTTGTCCAGAACCGACTGGATCTTGGCCTCGATCTCAGCGGTGACCGCTTTCGCCGTCTCGGCATAATCCGACCGCAATAATTGGTCCCGCAATTTGTAGGTATAATTGCGCTGGCGTTCCAATTCTTCTTCGTTAACAAGCCAGATATCGTCGATCACGACGTTATAACTGACCGATTCTTTCGCCGGCAAGACCACTTCTTTGTGCACGTAACACTGCCCCTTTTTTACATCATAACCGATCTCGAGGCCTCCGGCGTCGAGAACATTCTCCGGCCGGATACCCTTGGGCAGATAAGATTTGACCGTCAATGTTTGCTCCTGGAATTCCGACGGGTTGGAGGCGGAAACCTTCAGCGTGACGCTGGCATTGGCGGACGCCGCGCCCAAAATCAAAGACCAAAACACAATAACAGAATAACCGATTGTTTTATTCACGAGACCGTTGACCGCTGATCGGTATCGCAGCTAGAAACGTTAATGGTTGATAGGCTGCGTTCAAAACGCAACCGAATGGCGACAGACGATTCCAGCAGCGATACCCATCAACGATGCCCTGAGCGCTCATTTCCAATTAAACAAACTCTTCAATTTGTCAGCGACGCTCTGTTTTTCCGCGGCCGGTTCAGCGGCAGAAGCTTCGGCATTGGGCGCGCCCGACGACACTGCCTGATCCTGAACGCCTGTTTCCCCTTGCGGAGTTTCTTCCGCTTGCTGCGCGGCGATCATGTTACGCAGCATCGTGATGTCCATCCCGACCTGCTGAAGCGTCTCACGGCTTTTCTGGTACGCTTCGATGTGCGCCTGCACGCCGACCTGCGTAATGGCCGTCGCCTTCTGGTCCTCAACGATCTCGTCTAACTGCCGGGATATCTCGTCTTTCAGCTTGAGAGCGACGGGATCAGGCCCCGTTTCTTCTTCGCCTTCCGGGGGCGGGGGAGGCGTCTTCAAAAGATCCTCCACCTCTTTTTTAAGCCGGTCGACCGTTTCCTGCGGGACCGTCCAGACATCTTTGGCCTCGATCTCCAGGACCACGATCTCCTTGGGGCCAAGCGTTATCTGGTGGTCGACAAAATAGACCTTTTCATTCTCGTCAAAATTGACCTCAAAATTGGCGCGAACGGCACGGCCTTTGCCGCGGGCGATGCGTTTGGCCAAAATATCATCGGATGTCAGGCCGGCTGGGAGAGGATAATGGATAGTGACTGGCGCTTCTTCCTCCAGCGGGTTGATCGCGCGCACTTTGATGACAACGCCACTCTCGGCTGTAGTGGCACCGAAGGACAGGAACAAGGCTAGCAGAATAATAAAACTATTAGTATTATTGTTCATATGGTCTCCTTGTCTTATATGGCATTTATTATAGGACTCTTCAGTTTTCTTAACAAGAACCAATAATAATTTCTTTGACGCCACAGCGGTTATGCCATATACTTGATTTGTGGAATTTAATGAAAATCAGATAACAAATTTGGGGAAATACTTTCTCGATATATCAAAGCTCATTGTTGCCATATATGTATTCACAAGTCTCCCGGATAAACCTGTTGCCTTTTTCCTGGGACTAATTGCGGCCATATTATTCCTCATAGCTGGGCTTATGTTTTTAAAAGGAGAGAAAAAATGACGGGTCATTTAATTTTAGTTGGTGTAGCTTTGCTGGCGCTGGCCTTCGCGTTTTACGTCAAGCGTCATACCGTCCATTAAAAAATAGTCGTAAACGATAAGTCATAAGTAAAAAGCCGTAAGCAAGATTTCCTGCTTACGGCTTTAACTTTATAGATTACAAATTCTTACCTCTCTACCTCTCAATGAGCCCTCTACATTATTTCAGGAAAGAGGGCGAAATTGATCCTGAGGAACGTAGTGACGAAGGATTACCTCTACTTTATTCCTGCTCTTCTTCCAGCCACCCGTGAACAACGGGCTTATTAACTTCTTGATCTAGAAGCGATCGGACTTCTGTCATCAAAGACTTCAATTCTTCGACCGTGTTGCGCATGCCGGTCATATTCTCCGGGTTGAAGGCCTCACGGCTCGCTTTGATCTCTTCCAGTAAAGGTACCAGCGTTTCCAGTCCACCATCGGTGGCCATTTTCTTCAAGTCCTCAAAAGCGTTGCCCACTGACGCGGCGCCGGCTGTGGCAGGCAATCCGCTCAAGTCATTATTAAGGGATGTTAATCCCTGGCCCAAGGCCGCCAGTTTCGCGCTGGCTTCAGCCATGTTCCCGCCGGCCAAGTCAGCACGGATCTCTTCCATCAACTTCGCCAGACTGTTCGCCTTGGTCTTGGCATCTTCAACCTCTTTCGAGCTGGCACCCAAATTCTTCATCAGATCTTCCATCTCCGCCAGGCGGCCGAAGATCGTTTCGGCGCTCATCAAATCCGCGCTGCTTCCCAGAGAAGCTTCCAACGTATCCACATAATTTTTGACTTCATCAACCCCGGCGAGGATCGCCTCTTCATTGCCGGAGGAGGTATCGATGGCCGCGAGTTTGCCGAACACGGTGTTGGCCGCATCGCTGTCCGTCGATTTTCCTAACCGGGTCAGCAACGCCGTAATATCATTATTCACGCCGGTCGTATTGGACTGCACCGTCGTGACCGCGCCGAAGATCGTATCCAGCGTCACCCCGCTGCTGCTTGTGGTCGTGCCGGAGGTGATCTTGGCATAGATCTCATCGAGTCCGCCCTTACCCACATGCAGGATCAAACTGTCAGTTGAACCCTTGGTGCTTTCGGTGACCAGCACCGTAAAGTCGCCCGTACCCCACGCGGCATCAAGCGTAAGCTTATATTCATAGATACCTGTTGTGCTGATCTCTTTCATGGCCGCGGCGCTCACCTTGGCCGTGCCGGCGGGATCATAGACCGTGATCTTCGGCGCCAGGCCGGAGGCCGTGCGGAAACGGATCGGGACCGTCGCGCCCGTGGCCACATCCATCGGACGGGTCAATAACTCCGCCTGGGTCCCTTTAGCCATCTCGGTAGTTACGGCCGTTGTAGTGGCCGCGGAAACGGTCGTTGGTAAAGCGTTCACGTTCGCGCCCACTGTGCCGATCTGATTACCTAATGTCGTCGTCTGCCCGGCGATAGTTCCCTGTAATGTCGTGGTCTGACCGGCCAACTGCGTAGCCATGCTGGCATTGACCGAACTCGTTACCGTGCTGGAGACCGACGTCGGCAAGGCCGCCATTGTCGCGGTCTGCGATGCCTGCGTCGCCTGGACCGCGGCGATATCGGAAGAAATTGTCCCCAGTTCGCCCTTGGCAAAAGAAGCGACCGCGTTATACGTCCTGCCGCGATAGACGATGTCTCCCTTGATCGTGTAGATCTGGGTCGAACTTAAACCTCCCGCGGGATCATATTCGATATTGGTGTAAACGCCATTACGTAATTTGGCATCTTTCGTCGTATCAGAGGTGGTGTCATAGCCGTCGAAATCATAACTTGACGTCGGAGTGGTCAGCATAGTCCCCACATTATCCAGGACCCTGAAGCTCATATCACCGGGGTCCGTGACCGTGGTGCCGCTGCGTTCCAACCAGATATTCGCCATGATAGAATCATTCGTGCTGTTGTAGATCGCCCCGATCTTGGCCTCATAGGCGAAGACACTCGGCGACACGAACCCGCTGATCGAGGTGTATGGCTTGCCGTTATACATGATCGTCGACTTGATCGTATACGTTACACTTGAATCAAGCCCGGCCGTCGGGTCATAAGAGATCCCGCTATAGATCCCCTGGGCATTCACGCTCTTGCTCGCCCCAAGGTCCGTCGGGTTCAGCGGAGCCGCCCCGGCAGCATCATAAACGTTGACACTGATCGTGCCCAAGTTTACGTCATTGACCAAAACGCCCTTTTTCGTCAGCCACGAGGAGATATCGATCGAATCGTTGGTGGCGTTGTAGACCGCGTTGATCACGGTCTCAAAACTGAGCGATTCCGTCGCCTTCGTATCCATCGTCAAGGTGATGGTCTTGTCTGAATCGGCGACCCAGCCTGCGGATGAAGTTATATACTCCGATCCCCCGTCAATGCGGTCAAAGGTTGTGGTATATGTTTCGTTGCCGACGATGGTATTATGCGGGTAATAACGCGGGGCCTGGATCGTAATGTTACCGTTGAAGGTCCCATCGGTACAGCTGGCGAAAGTCCCGCTATTCCACGCGTCTTTTTGAGGAACAGTTGTCTGGGCTTCCTGGACACAAAGATTGCCGACCGGGTTGCCGTTGACATCAACAACTTTCCATTTGATCTCATGATATTTCACGACAAAGCCCGTCGTTTCGGCGTATACGTTCGAGGCGTCATCGGCGTCTTCGATCCTGATCTTCATATACACATCCGGATCGGCCTGCGCCGCGGCGGTAGAGCCGGCTTCAGCGCGGACGATGTCCGCGATCCCCGCCCAAGAATGGCTTCCGTTCTGCGCGGCTGTCCCTGACCCCGTTGCCCAATCCGAAGGTGTTGACGCGACCGCGTCCGTCCAGGCTGACCACGCGTCCACTGACCCGTTATCCTTGGAACTTGAATAACGGATGCGGACATTACCGATATCTCCCTTGACCGTCCAGGTCACATTTCCCGTATCGCCCGCGAACCAAGGGCCGGGGGTCGTGATCGTCAATTTTCCTTTGATATTAAAGGTCGATGAATCGCCGAAGGCGGTCGGATGGCCTAAATCAGCGTCGCTGACACGCACCTTGACACCCGTATTCACAAAATCCGGGATCGTCCAGCTAAAGGTTCCCGTATTTGATGTGCTGGCCGCAATGTCCGGAGCGCTGGCTTCATTATAAGTGCCAGTATAATATTCCAGCTTGACGAGCCCCACCGTACCGGCGGTCGTCCAGGAAATGGTCTTTGCCTCGCCGACTTCATAAAATGAGCCAGTCGGCGCGCTGACGGCTACACTGCTAAAGCCCGCCTTGATCGTCAAAGGCCCAACGGTCGCGCTCGCCGCGGAACCCAGGTCCGTGACCTTGATATAAATATTGCTGCCGATCTGGGGCGGCACAGTCCAGTTATAGGAATAGGCACCGCCGGCAACAGAAACGTTATCGGCTCCCGCTCCCAGCGTATTAAATGTCCCGCCGCTGCCGGTCGTCGAATATTCCAGCTTCACGTTACCCGAAACGACCGCCGTACCGGCGATCGTGGCCGCGGCCCCGACGGTGTAAGGCGAATTGCTGGTGACCGAACCGTTTAATCCCACACCGGTCAGAATAAATGGATCGTTGCTCTCATCAGACACCAGGGCATCGGCATCGTCTTCGACCTTTAACCATACGGTGCTGGCCGAGAATCCGGGCGTCCATGTGGTGTTGCTTGAAGCTCCGCCGGTATACGTATAGGTGAGGTTGGAAACGATCTGTGTCCAGGGCCCGGCGCCGCTGGTCTTGTAATAAAATTTAATGGCGTCGATACTTGAAGATCCTGTAAAGGAAATAGGCAACGCGGCCGTCGAGTTGGATGATTCCGCGCCGTTGGGCGAAACAACAGCCAACACACCGAAGATCGTAAAGGGCGTTACCGTGGTATCCTGCACCAGCCCTTCAATGGCGGGATCCTGCGCTCCTGCGCCGTTAACGGCCGTGGCGCGGATGAGGACACCGCTTCCGACATCATCAGGAACTGTCCAGCTGAAAGGACTTGAGGCAACCGCCAATGCCCCGGCACCGGCGATCGGCTGATAAGAATTATTCGTATTTGACCAATATTCCAGCTTCACATAATCAACACCCACCGCGGCCCAGGGGATGCCCAGCGGTTGTCCGATCCCTATTCTTCCGCTAGTCAAGCCCGTCAGCGACCCGATCTTCAGACTGCTGACCGTAACGTTGGTCGCGCTGACACTTGAGGCCGGAGGGTTGCTCGTTGAAGCATCAGATACCTTGATCGTGAGCGTCGCGGTCCCGGTCCCGGAAACTAAATTACTCGACGGCGTCCAGGGCAAAGTGAGGCCCGTGATCCCGCTATTATTAGACCCGCCTCCGGTGACCGCGTTCCAGGTCGTTCCGTTGGTCGAATATTCCACTTTGGTGTTAAATGTCCCGTTCTTGGTCCAAGTAATATTGTGCGCCGTACCGATAGCCCATTTCTGGCCGCCGGTCGGAGCGGTCAGTGTGATCCCGCCGGAGATACTGAAGGTGCTGGATTCGACCACCAGGTCATCGCCGACGGCGCTGTTGTCCGTCAAACTCGTCTGCCAAGTGCCGTTAACACCAGCATCGACGATCCTGATCTTGTACGCGGAAGAAATGTCGGCCGCCGCAGGAACATCCCATAATTGCGGGCTTGTCTTGGCGGAATAGCTCGCCCCCGCCGCCCCGTCAAAAACCATCTGCCAGCTTGAGCCGTTATAATAATCGATCTCGATCTTTCTTGAAGCCGGATACGCGGCCCAAACAATTTGATTGTCCGCGGTCCCCGCGCCCCAAACGGTTGTGCCGTTGGGCGCCTGCGGTGTTGTGATCTTGATCCCCGTCACGCCCAAAATATCGGTGGCGTCATCAATATTTGTTGTCCCATCGGGACTTGCGGCGTCTGAAGCTATGATCGACCAGCCGGAACCTGGCATATTGTCATAATAGAAGAATGTCGCCGCGCTCTGCCCATCGCTGATATCAATTGAACTGACCGGTGATCCACCAGCAGTCGCCCGGAATTCCTTGTTCCCCGTTGAGTTGGAACTTAAATACACCGTCTTGGCGCCGTTGGTGAACAGGTTACCGAACTGGTCTTTGCGCGTGACCGTATAGGTCGCTTCCGCGCCCGTGGCGATATCCGCCGGAGCGTTCAGGAAAAAGGCTGCCGCACCCGCCGCCGTTACTCCCAGCGTATCGGTCGCGTCAATAATCCCCGTTGCCCCGTTCGCCGATGGGGTTGCATCTGATGCCGTGATCGTAAAGGATCCAGTCAATTCGTTATAATACCAAAAATTCGCGCTTGACTGCCCGTCGGGGATCGAGACCAGGGCGATCGTGCTGCCATTGGTCAGCGCGTTATAGAACGCCTCGTTCGATCCGGCTGGACTCGAATATAAATATACATTTTGCGCGCCGTTGGTGACCAAATTATTGAACGCGTCATAACGCGTCACCGTATACGCCGCGCGAGTTCCGCCCGCCGTCATGTCCGCAGGGGCGTTCAACGTAAATAAACTTGCCGCTGCCGGATTGACCGTGATCGCCGACTGTGTTCCGTTGATCGAACCCGTCACCGTGTCCGTGGCCGTGACCGTCCGCTCACCGGAGGTCTTCATCGTCACGCCATTAGTGAAAATCTTCTGCCCATTATCACCAGATACAAATGGGTAATTGGATGGAAGAAGCGCCTGCCCGTCAGTCGATGTAAAGGTGACCGTACCCGTATATCCCGTTGCCGTATTACCATAAATATCCTTCGCCGTCACCCTGACATTGGACGCTGTGCCCGCTGTCACCGGGTCCGTGATCTGGTCTACAATGAGGCTCGCCGCCCCTAACGGAGTGACCGTGACCAGCGAATGCGTTCCGGTGATCGACCCTGTCACTGTATCCGTAGCCGTAACGGTCCGTCCACCCGCAGACTTGAACGTCACACCATTGGTAAATGTATGTACACCGCTGTCCCCACCGACAAACGGATAATTCGCCGGCAATCCCCCGTTAGCAATGGTCGCTTGCCCGTCATCCGATGTAAAAGTGATGGTCCCCGTGTATCCTGTAACCGTATTGTTATACGCGTCTTTCGCTGTGACCGTCACGTCCGACGCTGCACCGGCAGCTCTAGGACTTGTTACGCCGCTAACGACCAAACTTGCCGCCGCCGCCGGGGATACCGTGACCTGATCGCTGTAAGCCGGCGTTAAAGAGCCAGAAACCGCTTTGAGCTTGATATTTTCTGCCTTCGTATAATTCACTCCCGCGAAGGTGGCCACGCCGCCCGTTTCGGAACGGGGATTTACCGTCACGTTTAACACCCCACCCCCGGCTACCGTTGTGTTTGAGGACAAGACCGCGCTCAACGTAACAGGGTTGGCACCCGTATCCATAGTCCTTAAGTTCCCGAACGCGTCCTGGACCTGGACTACCGGCTGTTGCGCCAAGTTCACACCTGCCACGATTGAGGAAGAAGGCTGGGTCGTAAAGACCACCTTGTTCGCCGCCGCGGGAACTACCCCCAAAGTATCCGCCGCGTCATCGATCCCCACTAACCCATCCGGTATTCCATGAATATCTCCCGAATTATTATTATCAGCCGCCGTGACCGTAAACGATCCGGCTGATTCCTCCTGATAGTAGAAACCCGCGCTCGATGCCCCATTAGAAATATCGACATAGGTTATCGTTGCTCCGCCTGAGGATCCGGCATAAAACGCGTTACTGGTAGGGCCGGAACTCGAATACAAATATACCCTTTGCGAGCCGCTGATGACAGGGTTGTTGAACATGTCCTTGCGTATGACCGTGTACGCCGCCCGGTTGCCGGCGATAATGTCCGCCGGCGCGGTCGCAAATGTAAACAAACTTGTCACGTCCGGAGCCACCACCAGAGTGTCCGAGGCGTCAACAATTCCGGCCCCGTCCGGCGCGCCCGGGTTATCCGACGCCGTGATGGTAAATGTCCCGGCCAGCTCATCGTAATACCAGAAATTCACGTTTGTCGCCCCGGCAGAAATATTTCTGGAGGTCACATACGACGTGCCCGTGGCCAAGTCATCAAACTTTCCGTTCGCCGAGGTTGAATAGAGATACACGACCTGACTGCCGGCCCCCTGGGTCGGGTTTCCGTACTCATCCTTGCGGGTCAAAGTATATTGCGCCTTCGCTCCGCCCGCCGTGATATCCGCCGGCTGGCTTAACTCAAAACTTGTCACTATGGTCTTGCCGACGACCGTCACGGCCAGCGGTGTTGTTGTCGGGATCGCCCCGGAGGTGGTCAGGGAAACGGATTCCTCTTTATACGGACACAGAAAATATTCAGTTCCCCCTCCCGGCGGATCAGATACTCCTGCGTTAAAAGTGATGGCCGCGGCGCTGATATTCATGTCCCCATCATCACAAGTACTGTCCGTACTTATCTTCGGAGCCTTGTTTGCAGGAGCGGGTGAAGTATTGACCCCGGTGAAGGCCAATGTTTTGGCACCGGTATAAGCGGTCACTGTCTGCGGGCTCCCCTGGCCATCCACCGCCGTGATCACAAAGGGATACCCCGTTCCCGCGTTGACCGACCCACCGCCCGATGTGGAAAAATTAAAGGAAACCGTGTCATACACGACATTGATAGTATCTAAAATCGCCGTGCCTGATCCATCGGAAGTCAAAAATGCTTTGTACTGGAACCATTTGCCTGGAATCTGCGCGGTGTTCACGACCGTTCCACCGGCAGGATTTGTAAAAAACGTACCACTTGTACCATCGGTACCAACGAAATTCCACGGCCCGGCACCGTCGTCATCCACCGCTATTTGCAATTTTGTATCAGTGCCGGCAGGAGGAGGAGTTCCCTCGTCCCAAGTAATAGATTTGATGAAGCTGTTGCTCGCTTGAGTGTCAAATTTGGAAGAGATCAGGCTGGATTCCAGCGGAAAACCGTCATAGCTGATCGTAATATCATCGAGTTGCGGGGTATAAGCGGGATCAGACGTTGCAAGATAAGTTTTATAGCGCAGATAACGCTTGTTATCCAAGCTATCTAAAGCTGTAAGGTCCCATTGTGGGCTCTGACGACCATTACCTCCTCCATAAAGGAGAAGCACATTGTATGCCGAAAGCGCGGTATCATAAACCGTGACTTCATCAATAAGACCAAGAAATCTTTCTGCGGTTCCTCCTGCTCTGCTGCCGATCGTAAGATTCATATTGTTAAGAATACTGCCTGTCAAGGTATTTGCGGCAGTCGTTGCTGCTTCAACGCCATCAATGTATATTTTAAGACCCGCGTTAGTCGAAGAGCCATCATACGTCATAACAATATAATGCCATGCATTATCATTAACCGTCGGGGTGGTATATTCCCGGATCCAAGCATATGCACCATCAATGAGATACGCACCTACCTTCCCACTCTCTAAAATCAATTTATATCCTGTCTCATTTGCTACTGCCAGTGACTTAGAAACAATTGCTCCAGAAACCGCCGAAGTCTTGATCCACGCACCGATACTGAAGGGGTTCGTTTTTTCGAAGTCAAAAGGCGTATCGGAAGTAGCGACATAGTCATCCGTCCCGTCAAATGTTATGGCCCCGTTGAGCTTGCCGCTCGCGTAAGCCGTTGTTGGCGAAACGCTGGCGTTGGCATTGCTGAACGTTCCATGGTATCCACTGCCGCTGGCATCAAGGATAGCGCTGGCCGCTGTCGCGACATTGCCGCTGGTCGCCTCGTTGAAATGCCACACCGCTTTGGGCGCGGGTAATTTAAAGAAATAGCTCTTCGCCGTACCGTCTGGGCCGATATAATCAGAAGCCGCGATCGTGTCCGTCGCTTTTGTCGCTATCTGGAAATATAAATTTTGGGGAGCGAGTTCTTGCCCGGAAGCACTGTTAAAGTGCTCAAGGATTTCCCATTGTGACAACGCGCGGTTGTAAATGGCGACTTCATCCATCTGGCCCGTAAAATAGCCTGGGGCGGTGGCATATCCCATTTTACCGATATAAGCCGGTACCGTGCTCGCGAAAATACCCGCGGGCTTGACATAAGCAGTTGACCCCACCAGCGTCCCATCAACATAGACTTTTATCGTAGACTTGTCCCAAGTCCCCACAACATGATGCCATGCGTTGTCATTATAAGTGAGACTCGATTGCGCAAAAGCGTACGTACTCGCTGTATCAAATGTATAGAAAGCGATCTTGCCGGCACTGACAACGAATTGCCAACTCCTCTGTCCAAAACCGGCATCATCCTTGGTCACAATATGACCGTTGGCTGCCGAGGTCTTGATCCACGCCTCAATTGAAATGGCGGAACCATCTACCCCGGAGATATCCCCCAAAGTCACAAAGTCGCCACCATCAAAAGACAAACAAGGACCGGCGGAATTAGGCAATTTACAACCGCTTGTCATCCATGTCGGATCATCCGCATCGACACCAGTACTTGTCCCCAAAGTTGTCGTATTACCGCTGCCCGTACTATCCAGGATGGTCTGATTGCTCCCTCCATCATTCAGGTGCCACAAATACACCAATCCCAGGTCTGTCTGCGACGGCAAAGTCGAATTCCAGGAAATATTATTAAGGAGAAAGCTCGATGATCCCAGATCGATCGTGTTGGATTCAAACGTACCAGGGGTAGTATACACCCCCAAAAAACATGGAACGGGCGAAACGGGCAAACCCAAAAGCTGCATCCTGGTCTGGGTACGGGAATCCAACCGGATCCTGCCGGGAGCACCGGCCGCAGTACCACTAGCGTTAGTGTTCCCTAACGCTGTCACGCTTCCCGTGATATTCAGCGTATTTCCTTAAAGAAAAATAGAGCCGCCTGACCCGCCACCGCCAGCGCCGCCAGTGCCAGAGCCTGACAGAACACCACCACCGCCACCACCAGTGCCGCCGCCAGGGCCAGCATTAGCCCCACCGGTACTACCGGTTTTGCCACCACCACCACCACCGCTACCACCAGCTGCCGCAGCCGTAAATGTGGATAAATCATCACTCCCATACGCGATACCACCAGCACCACTAGCGGAAGTACCGGCAATGCTGTAACCGCCGCCGCCGCCTGTACCGGCACTGCCTGTGGTGCCGCCGCCAGCACCGCCATTCGCCGTTATTGTTCCGCTGACAGCAAGCGTATTGTTGGTTACAATTCTTACTGCACCACCACCACCACCACCA
>ORJL011564347.1_pt1 | contig 13480 bp, 15 predicted proteins | sample 1779941 | NCBI WGS metagenome assembly ORJL01 (sample SAMEA104232317, study PRJEB22302) | groundwater metagenome | biome: forest; feature: aquifer; material: groundwater | place: USA | collected 2011-08-07 | depth 5.8 m
CAGTTTGTATGATATCTACTAGGTGTGTTGTTGTTTGAGTGGAACGAGTTAGTAGTACGAGAGGAACCTGACTCGGATGCCTCTGGTGTAGCAGTTGTTAAGAGCAAGCTGCGCAGCTACGCATTGATGGATAAGTGCTGAAAGCATCTAAGCACGAAGCCACCCGCAAAACGAGACAACGTAGGCCGTTGCAGAAGACAACGTTGATAGAACTGGAGTGTACGCACCAAGCTTCGGCGAGGTGTTCAGCTCGCAGTTACTAAAAGCCACAATGGATCAATCTGGATTCATTCATTAAATTTTAATAAAAGTTTAGCAGTATTCGTCTCATAATTTTTGATTTTAAAAAGATATAAATACTTAAAAATAAAATAAATCTTATTAATAAAATGGATAAAATTAAAATTATAGCTTTAACAGGACTTGTTTCAATTATTGGATTTGCATATTTAAGAGGAAATTTAACATATCATCCAAATAGTACTCCAGCAGCACTTTATCCACAAGTTGTTCAAAAAGCAGATTCAAATAGAGATAACAATGTTACAGAGAATGAATGGTTAGAAGTTTACAAATCATTAGATAAATCATATGATGCAAAAAAGCCTGCTGAATTAAATGTTGAAGAAATGAGAAAGTATCTTAACATAACTGAATAATTCATTCTTTAGTTAACATCTTCTCAACACATAGCTTTTTAATTTTAGTTTTCCTGATTAATATATGGAAAAAAAGGGGGGAATTTTTAAAAAAATATTTATTCTTCTAATATTCATAATGTTTATAGTAATTATTATTTATGGTGCACAAATTATGCTTTATATTAAATTCTTGTTGGGAAATGATATAATTGTCAATTTACATTCAGATGACAAAGAAATTGATTTGGAAAATGGACAGAGTCAAAAAATAAAATTCACTTCCAGTATCACTTCTAATCCATTATGCAAGAGTGTATGTAATTCTAAATTTATTGATATTTCAAATAATAAAGTCATAGAAGAAGATAAATTTTCTATAAAAACTGGAATTCCAGTTTCAAAAGAATATACTCTTTCAGCTGAAGGTAATGGAACAGGACAAGAAATATTTAGGTTTGATCTAGAATGCAATAATATTCAATCTTCCATATGTCAAACAGAAGAATCTAAAGTAGCAAAAAGCCAACTTGTTTTACTAAACAGAAAATTAAATTTGGTTGAAAATTATTCTAAAAGTTATTCTTATAATAAATTAAATAATAGGATTGAAAAAATAAATGAGATTAATAATTTAATAATTGTTTATAATAATTCTCTTAATAAATTAGATAAAATAATTTATGTTAACACTTTATCTATTGATTTAATTAAATTGATGAAAGAGGCTTCAAATAACTCAGAAATAATTACTGAAATTAAAAAAGAGTGGGGTAATCAGAATTTCAAAATGTCAAGAGATAATTTAGACTCAACAGAAAGCGATTTTAATAATTTATTATATGTTTATAATTATACAAATAATGATTTCAATGAAAAAATAAAAGAAAATAATGAATTTGTTAGTAATATGAGTTTTATAAAAGATAGCTTAATTTACTTTAAATCAAATTCAAAATATATCAATAATGAAACTTTAATCGATGATTTAAATGAACTAATAAATGAGTACAATAAAATTACTAATGTCTCTTCTAATAAATCTAGTTCAATTAATAATTCTCAGTTAAATAAATTAGTGATAAACTTAAAATTATTATCTAATATTTTAAATGAAGAAATATCTGATAAAAATGAAAGCTCAAATAATTGGAATGTCAATAAAATTGATGACTTTAAGTTTCCTATTGTTGATAATATTCCTGGAAATAAAACATTTGTAGAAATGTTAGATAATCCTTCTGGAATATGTTGTATATATGGAGAATGTAAGAAATGTTGTGAATCAGATGAATGTTCTGATAAAAAAAACTATCCAATAATCTTTGTTCATGGACATGATTTTAGCAGGACAGCTTCTGCAGAACATAGTTTTGAACATTTTAGTATTTTTCAAAAAGAATTAGAATCTGATGGAGTTCTTAATGCTGGAACACTTACTTTATATGATGGGGAAAATTTAAACAAAATATATTCTAAAATTGATAAACCTTTAAGCTTTAGAATAAGTTATTATTTTGATTATTACAAGAGTTCTAAAATTCTTACTATTGTCCAAAATAAAGATGAGAAAATTGATACATATGCCATCAGATTAAATGAATTAGTTAAAGATATTAAAGAAAAAACAAATAGGCCTAAAGTTAATATTGTCACCTATAGTATGGGGGGGTTAGTTGTCAGGAGATATATCCAAATATTTGGAAGTGATGATGTTAATCTAATTATTTTAATTGCAACTCCCAATAAAGGAATAGAGGGGGAAGTATCAAAATTATGTAATATTTTCGGAGAAAAATTAGAGTGTGGGGATATGGATTCAAATAGCTTGTTTATAAACAAACTTAATAGAGAAAACTTACCAGACATTCCAATGCATATCCTAATTGGAGAGGGATGTGATATGAATGGAGAAGATGGGGATGGAGTAGTATTAAATAGGAATTCTTTTATAGAAGGTGATAAAATTAAAAATTATTATTTTAATGGAAAATGTTCTGGAAAAATAGTTTTCCATAATGAAATACTAAATAATGAAAAATATCCTGACGTTTTTGAGAAAGTTAAAGAAATTCTAAAGAATGATAATTTATCTTAAAAGCATAGGAGTTTATATTATAGCGAGAGACCAAAATATTTCCTCATTGCTCTTTGTTCTCTCGAATATATCAACTGACAATTTGAGGAATTATTAGAGTCAGTTGCTATAATATCAGTTATTTTACATAAATAAAATAATGACTTGAACATTTCTAATTTTGATATACTGATTAGTTGTAATATTAAGAATATTGTCAAGTTAGCGTGATATCTTTGATTTATGAATAAAACTAAAAGCCTATTAAATATTCTATAAAATTTATTTAATAATTGTAATCTAAATACCGAAGATAATCTAATTTATTAACAACTTTAAAATATAATGAGTAAGAGATTTACTTATGTCAAGATTCAGTCAAGAATCTTGAGCATCCAAAAGTCCTAAAAACACTCAAGGACTTTTTGATTTTCTGAACATTTTTTATGATTCATGTCATGATAATCTTACAGTATCAATATTAAGAAAGATTTATAAATCATCCCTGAAGTAAAATTTTATTAAAATGATAGATATATATTTAATAGGAACTTACAAACCAAGATTTTGTGGAATTGCAGAATTTACTTATAACTTAGTTGACACTTTCAAAAGTATCAGAAGATCTAATGGAGATATTGGAAATATTTATATTGCAGCTATTGACAAAGGAAATAATGATTTAGAATATAAAGCTCCTGAAATATTCACCTTAATAAATCAATATGATGAAAAATCTTGGATTGAAGGTGCAGAAAGTATTTCCCATAGAATTCGGGAAGGAAAAAAATTAGGAAGACATGGTATTGTTCTCGCAAATATGGAGTATGGGATAATAGGAAATTATGATCAAAAGCAAGATAATTTTAGCCCTTTTATAAAAAAATTAAAAGATAATGATATACCGGTTGTAACTCAACTACACACTGTTTTAGATAATCCAAATGAATATCATTTAGATGTTTTAAAGAATGCTGCAAAATATAGCGATGCAATAACGGTAATTTCAAATATTGCAGGAGATTTATTATCTAATCCTCCATATTCTCTAGATGGTAATATTGTTCAAATTGATCATGGAGTTAGAGCACATAGATATAGAAAAGAAGATAGAAAAAGAGTAAAAGAAAAATATGGATTAGAAGATACTATATTAATTTCAACACTAGGATTTAATTCGCCTAATAAGGGAAGAGATTATGCTATTAAAGCTCATGGGGAATTTCTTAGAGGATTAAGTAAATCTCAAAGAGACAGAATGGTTTATGTTATGGCTGGAGGATATCATCCTGATTTTGTAGAAGCTGAAGGTGGGAGATATTTTAGGGAATTTGATGATAAATTTAAAGGAATAATTGAAGGAGAAGGATTGGCATTTAAAGAAGTAAAAGATTTAATTAAATTAGAGAGAAAAAATTTTGAAGATATAATTATCTGGAATAGAATGTTAAGTGATCCACAATTTAGAGATCTTCTTATTGCAAGCGATTTAGTAATTAATTTAACTAGAGACAGAAGACAGATATCTAGCGGAGTTGTAGCTGAAATTTTAGGATATGGAAAAGCAAGTATAGTTAGTGAATCACTTTATACTAGAGAGGTTATGTTACCAAGTGCAGCTGTTCTGGAAGAGATTAGAAATCTGGAGTATAGAAATAAATCAATAGAACTTGAACACATTTGGGATAAATCAAAAGGAATTGTTATAAGATTAAATGATGTTAAAGGTGAAAGCATGCCTATTCCAGATATGGAAGAAATTGTTATGGCAGAAAAATATCTTTTATTTGAACCTACTAAAAGAAGAAAAGATATGGAATCGAGAGCAAGAAGACAGGGAAGAAGAATGCCTTGGAATTTAGTTGGGGGAGAATATCATTTATTATTTCAAGATATTATTGAAGAAAAAGATTTAAGAAATGAAAGAATTTTAGGATTGAGAAAAGTTGATTAGTTTAATTAGTATAAAGCAGCCATTAAATATCCGACTAAAGATTCAGCACCTTGATTTTTATTTAATCCTTCCGGATTTTCTTCTTTTTTACGAACTAAAGCATCATAAACTCCGCCATTTTTTGCAAGAAGACTTGAATGATTTATATTATAACCTTCATACCAAGCAAAGGCATTTCTCGAATAGACAGAATAATCATCAAGTAGAGTAATTCTTTTTGCAATTTTACAAGCTTCAACCATTGATGAAGCTTCTATAGATTGTTGATCATAATCACTAGGATAATTCCCTTCTTCATATTCTTTTTTATTAAACCAATTGTTAATTCCATCAATAAGATAAGTACCAACAGGAGAATAAATAAATTTAGTTCTAAATGAAAAATCTATTAAAAAATCAAGAGTTTTCTTTCCAACGTCAAATATGGATTCATTATTTGTTATTTCCGAAGATAATAATAGGGCTTGAGGAATTCTAGCACTATCGTAAGTTACCTTATCAGAATACCAAACCCAATCATTTTCAGAATTATATTTAATTCTTTTGGATAAATTATTTGATAAATCTTCAATTAAATATTTAGCAATTTTTTTAACGCTTTCATCATTTTCATTATTATAAAAATTAGATAAAGAAATTAGAGATATAGCTTGACTATTAGGGCTAGTCATTTTACCAAATAAAGGAATTTTACCAATATATTCTTCCCTAATATTTCTTCTTTCAGTTTCTAATATTCTTGAATTTAATAGTTCAGAAAATGCCCACATAGTTCTTGCGAAAGAATCTTCTTCAGAGTTTTCATCAATAATGGGGTTTCCGGATAAATCTTGATGGTTATAATAAAAACCATCTGTTGTTTGAGCTCTTTTAATAAAGTTTAAATAAATATTTAATGATTTTGTTATTAATTTATGATTAAACTTGTTAAATCTTGCTAAAACGATTAATGCTCTGGCAACATCATCAATTGAATAAGGGTAAGGATCTTTATTTCTCTTAATTGGAACATCTAAATCACAATGTTGAATTATTCCAATTTCATCAGTCATTACATTAATCATTCTTTCAAGTTGTTTATTATTTGAATTTAACATAAAATTCTAGAATATTGTTAGTTTAAAAATGTTTAGAAAAATTAAATTTCAAAACTCTTCAATAATTTTAAATGCTCTTCAATTAGCATAACTTTTTTGTTCATTCCCACCATTTTATAAAACTTTTTAGCTTTTTCATAAGGCAAAACAGGAATTTCCATTCCTTCGACATTTATTATTTTTATCTCAGTTATCATAGATAATTCTGGATTATCATGAGCAAGAATTTCAACTTGAACACCATCTATATCTAATAATAATGAATGTGCTTCAATATCTTTTCTATACTTATCCTCCTCAATAAACTCTATTAGCTTTTCCCGAAATATTAACAAACCTGCTTCATCAGTTTCTATATCTATGTCATGGACTGGTAATTCCATACCTTGAGCAAGCAAATTAAAACTTCCATTTAAATGCCAGTTTAATTTTTCTTCTGATATTGCATCATAAACAATTCCAAGAGCCTCATAAAGATCTTCGTGTTTTAATGGCATATAATCTAGAAGAAAAAGTTGTATAAATAGTTTGTTGTAATTAACTAATTCTTCTAAATTTATTTAAATTATCTTTACCCACTATATAACCTAAACATTTATTACTATTGCACTTGCAAGGATGTTCATACCATTCTTCTGCATCATAACCATAATCATAAGTTATTTCTTCACCCTTTTTTATTTTATTTTTAGAAATAATCCAAATTTTTCCCTTCATAATTTCAATTTCAGCGTTTGGAGAGCATGAATGGTTAATAAACCTAGCCGGATTCCACTTTACATTTCCATCAATATCAAATTTTTTATTCAATTCAAAGATATATACTGCCCCATTTTTCTTGTTCTTCTTATGCTTAGCAAGTTCAATATCACAAATCTTCTCGCTTTCTTTTTTTGATATTTTATTACCAATATATTCTATAATTCTTGTTCCTTTAGTGATATCTTTAGACGCAAAACCTCCAGTAGAATGGATTTTAGATCTTTTTATTTTAAGATATTCAAGCTTTTGAGGTTTCATAGGTTATCAAGAATTTGATTTGACTTTTAAATCTTAGCTTTTAATTTTTCTAGTCTCCATCAATATGAATAATTCCAACAGGGCAATTATCCTCTGCAAGTTTGTTTTCTTCTAGCTCATCTTGAGAAATATCTTTTACAAAAACTCCCTTTTTTGTTTCTTTTCCATTAATAAGGTCAGCTTTTCCATCTTCTTCATTTATTTTCCAGTTTGATGGAGATGCTTCAAAGCATACATTGCATCCAATACATTTTTCACGATATTGGATTAGTTTTATTTTTGGCATAAATCAAGAATAAGATTGGGGTATATTAAAGTTATTATTTCACTTCTTACTAATTTTCCAAAGAACATCGAAATAACTTTTATATGCTTTAGCAGCAGCTGAATTTTCTATAATAATTCCTTCTGGCTCATCAGTCCATATAATTATTGCAATTTTATTGCCATAAATATTAGTCACAGCACCGCTTTCTTCTACATTATCTAAATATCTATACTCAGAGGTTTTATCATCAATTTCTCTTCTTCCTTTTCTTAAAATTAACTTAGTTTTAATTTTATTTTCTTTTTTTAATCTATCAAATTGATAAGCAAAATCTTTCATTCTCTCTGAAAATTGTCCTTCACTTCCGAATACAAAATTATCTTTTCCTGTTCTGATTATATCTAAGAATATAGTTTTTATTCCCTTATATCCTTTAAACAATCTTACCTGACCTTCTACTTTTTGTGCTTTATGCCTTGCATGAAGTTCTGGAAGAACTTCTTTAAGGTCTTCTTCTTGTTCATGAATATAATCAAAAAATCTTTTTGGACCGACTGCCTGATACCATTTAACTTGCCCAATCATAACATAACTTACAAAACCTTTTTCCAATAACAATTTGAGGGCATTATAAGCACTACTTCTGTCTATTTTAGCAAGTTTTGAAATTCTTCCAGCTTTTGTTGAACCATGATCATTTAAGATAAGATAAACTTTTATTTCATTTTGGCTTAAACCAATTTTTTTCAGAACTCGTTCTATTTTTTCATTTGACATTTTTATTTCTTTTTTAATTTAAGTACCAAAATATCTATCTCCAAAATCACCTAATCCTGGGATAATATATGCATTTGAATTTAATTTTTTATCAATAACACCTGTAATTATTCTTACTTTAGGAAATTCTTTATTTAACTTTTTTATTCCTTCAGGACAAGAAATCAGATTAATAAAAATTATTTTATCTTCTTTAATACCTTTTTCTTTTAAAACTTCTATCGCTTTACAAACACTTCCTCCAGTAGCAAGCATTGGGTCTAATAATAAGATAAATCTTCCAGAAACATCTCTAGGAAGTTTTGAATAAATCAAATTAGGTTTTGCAGTCTCTTCATCTCTCTGTATAAGAATTTTGCCTATCCTTATTTTCTTGCAAACTTCCCTTAATGCCTTTTCCATCGCTTCTCCTGCCCTCATTATTGATACTCCGCATATTTTTCCTCTAAACTTTGTCCCCATAAACAAAGAATTTGTAGGAGTAATTATCTTTTTAATCTCAACAGGTAGAAGATTTAATGCTTCTTCAACTAAGATTCTTATTATTCTATCAGAATAAAATATAAACTCATCTCTTTCTGTATTTTTATCTCTGATGATAGTATATAATGCCTTTAATTGATCTGTTTGTTTTAACAAAATTACTTTCATTTTATTATACTCCCAACAAAATCCTTCCCATTTAAGTATTTCTCAAAATTTTCTAGATTATTACCATTCATTATAGCAACTTCCATTTTTGATTTCTGAGCTTCTTTTGAAGCTATTGGGTCAAATGGAGCATTTAAGCCTGGATCCCATTCATTACCTACAATCTTTCTAAAATCTTTCCAACTTATTGCTTTTATTATTTTTGCATTATGGAATTTTTTTGGATCTTTATCATATATATAATCTATATTTGATAAATTAACAAGCTTTTTAGCATTGAAATTCTTAGCAAGCAAAACAGCATCATAATCTGTGCTAAATCCTGGTTTCCAACCAGAGGCTACTAAAATTTTTTCATTAAACTTTATTTTTTCAGTTGGATTTTTAATTATTTTTGGATGAGCATAATCTCTAAAAATAGTTCTTATAAGATGAGCATTAATTCTTGTTGCATGAATTCCTATCCAGTCTAAATCCTCTCCATTCAAGTTTGCAATTTCTTTTGCAGCATTTTGATAGTTTCTTGCTGTTCTTCCACCACCACAGATAATTATGAACTTCATATCCTTTTGCAAATATTTTAAAATCACTTTTCTAAACTCTTTAAGAAAATAAACATCTATATTTTCCTGAACAATTAAAGAACCACCTAAAGAGATAACAACTATTTGTTTTTCCATATGTTTCATTATAAATAACCATAGCTATTTAAGTTTTACTAGTTGTTGTAGATTTTTAGTCTACAATTTTAATTTGATTGTTCTCTATACCCTTTTTCTATTGCTTTTAGTTCAGCAGCTCTAAAGGTTTTATCTTTTTCTTGATAAGGAAAGTTTCCTGATTTAGCCAAATCTGTAAGCACTTCTATTTGCTTTATTCCGTCTTCCATTTCTTTACAACTTCCTCTTGTCAACCCTTCTAAAACTGTTACTTGAATTTCATAAAGCATATCAAGTGATTTTAACATGTCCAAGTACAATCTGCTATTTTGTTCTTCTGTCATTTTCTTTTCAAGTTACCTCCATTCTAAAATTATTCATCCTATGAGATATATAAAAAAGTGTTGAAGAGTTTTCTACAACAGAAATTTAAGTAGTATATTTTCGCTTATTTTTTAATGGAAACACAAAACCAAACAGAAAGAAGCGAAGCAGAATGGAAAGAACTGCAAGAAAGAATAAGGAGAGTAGAAAGAGAGCTCCTTGACAAACACAGAGACTGGCCACAAGCCAAAGCAAGCTTCCTTGCAAAGAAACTACTCTGCCTAGCTTAAATAACTGAAAGAAAAACAAACAGAAACTCACAAATCATAATAGGAGATACCTTGATAAAAACGAATGTAAGGGGGAAAAAGAAAAATGGAAAGCGAAAGAAACGGAAAAGCAACATTAGTAATTACTTACAATTCAGTTGAAGGTTATCCTACTGGAACTTACAATGGAAAAAATGGTCCAGTTGTAGTTCACAGTAATGGAAACACAAAGACTTGGGGAAGAGAAGAAGCTGAAGGAAAATTAGGACAAATCATGCATGGACTTTACGGAAAAGTAGATCAAGATGATGTAAAACAAATCTACCTTTATGTAGGGTTATACGCAAAACATGGTGCATTAAGTGCAGCAAGCAATATGGCAGGAAATGGAAAAAAACTAACATTAGTAGCTTGCGGTTGTGATAGAAGTGAAAAAAGCCATACAGCTGAAAGAATAGGAGCACCTATAATTTGGTCAGAATGTGGAGGACGTCACACTCTTAATAAAATTGTAAGTGAAGAACTTACTAAATAAATAATTTAAAGCAAGAAAAAGAGGTGACTTCTTTCTTTTCTTTATTCACTCGCGCGGATTAATCACATTCAGTTTATTATCTTTCAAAGCATTATTTCCTTGAGTCTTTGTCTTGGGAACAACAACATATAATTTATCATTCTCTCTAACTCTTTCGCTAACCTTAAAAGTTATTATATTTCCTGCTTTAGCTTCCATGTCTTTTTCTGCAGGTTTATCATTCACAAACATTTCCTCAACTTTTCCTTGAATAACCCCTGTTGTATTTCCAGTTATTAAAATTTCATCTCCAACTTTTATTTTCTCTGATTGAATATGAAATTCTCCAATTCCTGTCTTAGGAAAATAATGTTTTGCAATGCCCACGAAGATTTTTTCTTTAGTAGCATTGCTACCATAAACTCCAGACCATTCTCCTAACTTCTTTCCAAGATAATAACCTCCGTGCCAGAATCCTCTATTATAAACAGATTCTAATTCTTTAGTCCAAGAAGAAATTTTTTCAGGTGTATATGTATTATCTAAAATAGAATCAGCAGCTTCTCTATATGCTTTAGTTACAATATAAACATAATCAGCACTTCTTCCTCTTCCCTCTAACTTGAAAACTTTCACACCTGCATCTATTAATTTATCAATAAAACCAATAGTGCATAAATCTTTTGGAGACATTACATATTCATTATCAATTACTAATTCATCTCCTGTTTCATTATCTGTTACTTTGTAAGATCTTCTGCAATTTTGCAAGCATGCTCCCCTATTTGCAGATGCATTGTAAGTTCCTAAAGACATATAGCATTTTCCAGAAACTGCAACACATAATGCTCCATGTGCAAATAATTCAATTCTTACTAATTCTCCATTAGGACCTTTAATGTTTTCTTTTTTAATTTCTTCACATATTTTTTTTATTTGACTTAGTGTAAGTTCTCTTGCAAGAACAATAACATCTGCAAATTTAGAATAAAATTTTACAGCTTCCATGTTTGAAACATTTTGTTGAGTCGAGATATGTACTTCTAGTCCAATCGAGTTTGCATAACTTATTGCAGAAATATCAGAGGCAATTACAGCACTAACACCTGATTTTTTAGCAGCATCACAAATTTTTTTCATTAAATTCATATCATGATCATACATTATAGTATTAAGAGTAAGATAGCTTTTTACATTTTTTTCAGAACATATCTTAACTATTTCAGACAAATCAGCAAGAGCAAAATTATTTGCAGCTCTTGCTCGCATATTAAGCTGTTCAACTCCAAAATAAATAGAGTTTGCTCCAGCTTTAATAGCAGCGGCTAAACACTCAAAATTACCTGCAGGAGACATTATTTCTATTTCTATTTTATCTTTTGAAACTTGACTATTGTTAATTTGCATAAAACACTTAGAAACAACTATCTTTTAAACCTTATTAAAAATATGTGTATCTTCGTAAAGTACCACAATGGGAGTCAAATAATAAATCTAGTTCTACCTTGGAAAAGCGGGCGGTTGTGTAAATTGTGGAGTTAAAGGATTCTTAAAGATTAAAAAAAGAATTATTCCTCCGATTATTAACAACATTGTAATAATTAAAAACCAAATCCATTTATTCATTTTTATCCCCCTTAATCATGTAGAACTTAAACATGCACCATCTTGGCATATACCATCGCATGCATGATTCTCCCATTTATTTGATATAAAATTCCCCTCACAATACCATTCTTGTAGTATGTTTCCATAACATGAATCGTAAGTACTTGCGTAAACCCTATCTTTAGTATATCCTTCTGTAAATCCTTTCTCTTCATAATTTTTCCCCCCATCCGAATCAGTACATTTATCTTTTTTTGGAGCACCTGATAATCCTTCAGTATTACCATATATCAAAAGATTTATCTTTTTTAATATTGCCTGTTGACTTGGAATATTAAACTCAAAGTTATCACAATCATCGCTACAACTCATAATGCTTCCATTATAGCTTGTTGGTGTTGGTTTAAAAGAAATTAAACTTTTAGCATTAAAATAACAACCAGTTCCAGATATACAATTTGTTCCTAAATCACATTGATTCTCACCTTGAGATATTTCTGGATATCTACAACCTTCTTGATAAGAAATTGTTAAGTTATTTGTAACCCCATATAAACAATCCCTAAACTGAATATAATCATTATAACAAAAAGCTTGTTCATTTAATATTCCTGAACACCATTTTGAACATCCCTCTGTATCAACATTTGGCCTATTTGAAAAATCTTGTGTGACTCTAGCGTTTTCATATTCGTCTCCAAGATTAACAAAAGCATGACCAAATTCATGGGTAATTACTCCCGGTTTAAACCCTGCATTATCAACTCTACCCAATATTGTAGAAGAAAAAATCATAGAGTCATCATAACTGGCCATAGCTCCAGAGGCACTATTAACATCTCTTTTATTTATTAAGAAAATAGTTAAATCATTTCCACCACATTTATTTGCCTCATTTTTCACATTATCTTTACATTCACCACTAATACTTGTTCCTTCAGCATCTTCACATCCATTAATACTTGTTCTGTTAACAACCCACACATTAAAATAATCTATATTTGATTTTAAAGGTTCAACAGAAAATAAACCTTTCTTGCCTATTTCCGAATTAATTGATTGATTAGTATGATTCAAAAGGAGATTTAAATCTGGATAATTTTCTCCAACAAATACTAAGTCTATGTTTCTAAAAGAGTTTCCATTATTAACTACCTGAATACATTCAGATGAGGGGTTTGGATTATAGCTATTTTCTTCTGCGGGATTATAAGTAAGACTGCATTCATCGGAAGTGTAAACTATTAATGTACGATAATAAAATTGTGGGGTAATAACCTCAGATTTTCTTAAAGTTACTTCCCTACTAGGGATAAGTTCTGGAAATTCAAGAATTGAAGAATTATAAAATTCTGACTCGTTTGGAAAAACCCATTCTTGTGTTTCTGAATTCCATGAAGCTATTTTTTCAACATTGCAAGATTTAAAATAAGCTTGTAATTTATCATTTTTAAACATCCTAGGAAGAATAGTAACAATATTCCAACCACTTTGCAGTTTTATTTTAGAAAGTTCTTTGTCCGAGTTTTCTTGAGCACTTATAGAAGTGTCATAACGAGTATTCATCTCTAATTGATTTGCTTTAAGAGAACAATCGGCATCAGAATAAACCCATGTTGCAAAA
>ORJL011411776.1_pt1 | contig 13479 bp, 9 predicted proteins | sample 1779941 | NCBI WGS metagenome assembly ORJL01 (sample SAMEA104232317, study PRJEB22302) | groundwater metagenome | biome: forest; feature: aquifer; material: groundwater | place: USA | collected 2011-08-07 | depth 5.8 m
AGGCGGTCATCGTGATCATCACGATGCTGTTACTGTTGTTCCTGGGCTATAACAAGGATAAGCAGTTGATACTTATCTTTGTCCTGTATTTTGTGTCGATGGTCTATCAGCAGCGCTTTACGATTCGTCCTGACCTTTACAGCCTGTTCTTTTTTACCTTTTATATTTTTGTGCTATCGCTTCATATCGACAAGCGGTGGTCGGTGCCGGCGCTGGTCGTGACCCAGATCCTCTGGAGCAATATCCACGGGTTTTTCTTCTTCGGCCCGCTTTTTGTCCTGATCGGGCTGGTTTCCGAATGGCTCAAGCGCCATGCCAAGCTTCCCTTTGAATGGAACAGATCGGGGCGTTTGAATGACGCGGAATATAAAAGATTAAAGGTCATACTGGTTTTTGTCATCCTGGCTTGCCTGGCCAATCCTTACTTTATCGAAGGAGCGATGTATCCTTTCCGCGTCTTTTTTTCGCTTTCCGGAGAGAATAAAATATTTTTTGAACATATCCAGGAATTGCAGCGGCCGCTTGCCTGGAAGACCTTGTTCGTCACCAATGATTTTCTCTTCTATAAGGCGCTCATCCTGCTATCCGTGGTGACCTTCATTTTTAACCGCCGGCGGATCGACATCAGCGCTTTGCTGTTCTGGCTGGTATTTTTTATCTTTTCGATCAAGGCCGCGCGTAATGTCGCTTTTTTCGCGTTGGCGGCGTATTTGGTGATCATCAACAATGTTTTGAGCATCTCTTACAAGGATATCATTCCCTTGAGGTTTACCAGCCGGAAATTCATGCACCTGACCTCAGCGATCGTGAAATTGTTGTTTTTAGTGTGGCTTTTTCAGTTCGCGGAAGCTTTCGCCCTTCAGGGGTATTATGATTTTAACAAGTACGAACGCAAAAGTGAGTTCGGCGGGGTTTCCTTGCGCAGTTATCCCGAGAAAGCCGTTGATTTTCTTGTTAAAAATGACATCCACGGGAATTTTTTCAATGATTTTAATTCCGGCGCTTACCTGGTAGGGCGGGTCTTCCCCAAGATCAAGGTCTTTATCGACGGGCGGACCGAAGTTTACGGAGGCGTTTTTTTCAGCCAATACCGCAAGTTGTGGGAAGAGGGCGACAGCGCCTTGTTCGAGGAGACGATCAACAAATACAATATCACGGGCGCCTTGCTCAATTCGGTGCGCCAGCACATCCCTAAAAAAGTTTTAAAATATTTTTATACCAGTCCCGACTGGGCGGTCGTGTATTTCGACTACGACGCGGTGATCTTTTTGCGCCGCGTTCCGGAAAATCAGAAATATATCGAGCAATTCGCCATCGACCTCACGCAATGGCAGCCGATCAAACTGGACATATTCAAGATCGGCACCAGCCCTGTCAGCCCGTTCCCTAATTATTTTCGGGCCTTTAGCCTGGAGTCGATCGACCTCGACGACCAGGCTTTGGCCGAAGCGCGGGAGGCGGTGAAGATCGCTCCCGGTTACGGTGAGATCCATGAGCTGATGGGAAAGATCTATAGCAAGCGCAAACAATTTGATGACGCCTTTATCCATTTCCGGGTGGCGGCGCTCGGTTCATCCAATGACCCGCAGGCGCGGCACAATTTCGCTTTGTGCTACTTTGACCTGGGCAAATATGAAGGGGCGATCAAGCAATATTTAAGGATCATCGAATTATGGCCGACGGACCCCAAGGGATATTTTCTGCTGGCCAAGACTTACGCGAAAGACAAGCAATATGACCGGGCCTTGAGCGCTTTGCGCAAAGCGCACCAGCTGCGTCCGGATGACGCGCAGGATATCGTCGGGGTGGGCGACATCATTTATGAGCAGAAAGATTACGCCAAGGCCCAGGAGGCGTATGCTTTGGCGCTTGAAGCAAAGAAAGATCTGGGGTTGGTCCATAAAAAGCTCGGATTCGTTTATAAGGCGATGGGAGAGCAACCCAGGGCGCTCGAGGAGTTCCGGCAGGCGCTTGTCGTCAACGCGGCCGATGAAGAGGTTAAGAAAGAGCTGGGCCCTGAAGATATTGTTGAAAAATAGTGAAAGTGAATTTATAATACAGCCCGTATTTCTTCAATAAAATTCAGGAAGGAAGTTGTTGGAATGAGTGAAGTATTTGAAGTCCTGACCTTTATCATGGCCGGCGGCCGCGGCGAACGGCTTGATCCATTGACGCGCGACCGGACCAAACCGGCCGTGCCCTTCGGCGGCATTTACCGGATCATCGATTTTACGTTAAGTAACTGTATCAATTCCGGCTTGCGCCGCGTTTATGTCCTGACCCAGTACAAATCGTTCTCTCTCCAGAAACATCTTCTCGCCGGCTGGGATATTTTCTCAAGTCAGCTGGGAGAATTCATTGATATTATCCCGGCCCAGCAGCGCATCAGCGCCGATTGGTATAAGGGAACGGCCGATGCCATCTATCAAAACCTTTACGCGGTGCAGGATTATAATCCGAATCTTGTTCTTATCCTCGCCGGCGACCATATTTACAAAATGAATTACCAGCACATGATCAAATATCACCGGGAAAAGAAGGCGGATGTGACGGTGGCTTGTATCCCGATGCCAAAGGAAAGTTCTGCCCAATTTGGCGTCATTGAGGTCGACCGTAACGACCATGTCTGCGGGTTCCAGGAAAAGCCGGCAAAGCCTAAAACGATCCCGGGTGATTCCGATACCATCCTGGCTTCGATGGGCATTTATCTTTTTGATCGCGAGGCCATGATCAACGAACTTCAGTCGGATGCCAAGCAGAAAGATTCCGACCACGATTTCGGGAAGAACGTCATCCCGCAGATGCTCCGTAACGGCAAGAAAGTTTATGTGTATAAATTTGTCGATGAGAATAACAAGCCGAAATACTGGCGCGATATCGGGACGCGGGACGCTTATTATGAAGCGAACATGGACCTTTTAGCCGCCAAGAGCCAGTTTAATTTGAACGACCGGTCCTGGCCGGTGCGTACCTATCACGAGCAGTATCCGCCCATCCGGATGATCAGCACCACCTCCGGCCCCGGAGCCGTGATCGATTCGATGGTCTCCGGCGGATGCATCATCGAAGGGGCGCACGTGGAAAGGTCGGTATTATCTTCCAACGTCAAGATCGGCGCTAGCGCCAGCGTTAAGAACTCGGTCATTATGGAAAGCGTTGTGATTGGCGAGGGTGCCCAGATCCAGAACGCGATCATTGATAAGGAGGTCGTCATCCCGCCGCGTTCAAAGATAGGGTACGATCCCAAGGCGGATGCCAAGCGTTTTGTTCTGACGACATCCGGTATCGTGATCGTCCCTAAAAAAATGTCCGTATCCAAAGCAGACACATAGAACATGATCATTCAGCCTAAAATCAGGGGATTCATTTGCACGACCGCGCATCCGGTCGGCTGTGCCCAGAACGTCCAGGAACAGATCGACTATGTAAAGGAACAGGGAATGGTCGAGCATGGCCCGCGCCGGGCATTGATCATCGGGGCTTCCAATGGTTATGGTTTGGCATCGAGGATCGTCGCGGCGTTCGGTTGCGGGGCCGCCACGATCGGTGTCTTTTTCGAGAAAGAGCCGGAAGACAAACGCACGGCCTCCGCCGGGTGGTATAATTCCGTCGCCTTTGAGCAAAAGGCCCGGCAGGCCGGATTATACGCCAAAAGTTTCAACGGGGATGCCTTCTCGGATGAGATAAAAGAAAAAGTGGTCGATGCGATCAAGAAAGATTTGGGTCAAGTGGACCTTGTGATCTATAGTTTGGCTTCTCCTCGTCGGCAACACCCCAAAACAGGGCAACTCGCCAAATCGGCGTTAAAACCGATCAAGCAGGTTTACACCGGCAAGACCCTGGATGTCACCACGAACACGTTAGAGTCGGTGACCTTGCCGCTGGCAACTCAAGAAGAGATCGAGCAGACCGTATCGGTCATGGGCGGCGAAGATTGGGAATATTGGATGGATGCGTTGGAGAAAAATGGTTTATTGGCGCCCGGCGCGATGACGGTGGCGTATTCGTATCTGGGCCCGGAATTGACCCGCACTATTTATCGTGAAGGCACCATCGGCCGCGCCAAAGATCATCTGGAGGCAACGGCGCGTAAATTGGATGAGCGTCTTAAGAAAATAAAAGGACGGGCGTTTGTGTCCGTCAACAAGGCATTGGTCACGCAATCGAGCTCCGCCATTCCGGTCATTCCTTTATATTTTGTGCTATTAAACAAAGTGATGAAGGCCAACGGCACGTATGAAGACTGCATCGCCCAGATCTGCCGCCTTTTCACCGCCAGGCTCTATACCGGCGGCCCGGTGCCGGTCGATGAAAAAGGGCTGGTGCGCGTCGACGACCTTGAATTGCGCGCTGACGTCCAGGCCGAGGTCAACGCGAGGTGGGCAAAGTTGACCAATGAGAACCTTTCCCAGCTCGCCGATCTCGACGGATACCACGAAGAATTCCTGCGGCTTTTTGGTTTTGGATTAAAAGGTGTCGATTACAACGCTGACGTCGACCACGCGCAAAAACTCCCCTCCGCGTAATCCCGCGAACACGTAATATCTTCAGCATTTCCTCGTCGATCTATTGTCACATAATGTCAATATATGTAAAATAATGTAAATTTAAGCGTTGAATAATGCTTTAATGCGCTTAAACAGGTTGATAATGTTGATAATGATAAAATTTTGATAAAAGTGTTGACATACAGATACCTCTGTAATAAATTGTTTGAGCATGTCGATTATTGCAATTGGAGTGTTCTTGCGTATTGTAATTTGTATATAGTAGGTTCCTATAATATTATGCGTTTTCACGAGTTGCTGACAATCGATGAGGTGGCCCAATACCTTCGGGTGAAGAGAAGGACCATTTATGAGTGGGTCAAGAAGGGAAAGATCCCCGCCATCAAGACCGTGGGCCAGTGGCGATTTAAAAAAGACAGGATCGATGCCTGGCTTGATGGCAAATAGCCAATAAGAAGAAGGAGGAGGACGCATGGCTGATGTAAAAGCAGGAAGGAACGTGGAACAGGATATCCGGGAGTTGGTGGCCGAGATCCTTGAAAGTGAACCGCAGGAAGTCGGCATTGACGCCCACTTTGTCAAGGACCTGGGGATGGATTCGATGATGGCCCTGGAGATCCTCGCCGGGATCGAGAAAAAATATCGCATTGTAATCCCGGAGGAAACATTGCCGAAGTTCACGTCGTTGCGCGCGACCGTCACGATCGTCGAAGGTATTTTAAAGAAGAAATAACGTCAGCGAACCCCAAAACGAGGAGAGAATATGTACTTCAAGAAGCTGGAACTTTTCGGGTTTAAATCGTTTGCGGATCGAACAGTTCTGAATTTTGAGCCGGGCATCACCGCGGTCGTGGGGCCAAACGGCTGTGGCAAAAGCAACATTTTTGACGCCATCCGCTGGACACTCGGCGAGCAAAGCACCAAGGAGCTGCGCGGCGCATCCATGGAGGACGTTATTTTCAATGGCACCGCCCAGAAACCGTCTTTGGGTTTTGCCGAGGTCAGCATGACTTTCGCCAACCCCAACAGAGCGCTCGCCATTGATTACGATGAAGTGACGATCACCCGGAGGTTATTCCGTTCCGGCGAGAGCGAGTATATGCTCAACAAGACGATCGTGCGGCTTAAAGATATCCAGGAATTGTTGATGGGTACCGGCATCGGCGCCGAGGCGTATTCCCTGGTCCAGCAGGGAAAAGTCGACCTCGTTGTCAGCGCCCGGCCTGAAGACCGGCGGATGATCTTTGATGAGGCCTCGGGCATTACTAAATATAAATCGAAGAAAAGAGAGGCGTTGAATAAATTAAAGGACACGGAGAACAATCTGCTGCGTCTTAATGATATTGTCATTGAGGTCCGCCGGCAGATCGGCTCCATTGAACGCCAGGCCAACAAAGCCCGCAAATATCAGGAAGAATTCAAGAACCTCGAACGGCTGGAAGTCCATTTGGCCAAATCCCAGGTGGGGTCTTTTGAGCAAAAACGCGCCGAGATCAATCAGGAGATCGAGGCCTTGCGCGGCAAAGAAGCGCAAATGAGCCAGGCGCTGGAGGATCGTATCGCTCTTTTGACCGGCGAGATGAACTGTCTCGGGGAACTGGAACAAAAGATCAACGACGTGCACGAGGAAGAGATCAAGCTCGATGGACAGATAGACCTGGATAACCGTCAGATCGGTTTTAACGCGGAGCGCGTCGCCGGGATCCAGCACAGCGGCGAGCGGCTCAAAGAGCAAAAGAAGCAATTGATCGAGCGTTGCCGCGCCCAGCAGGAGAAGGTCGAGAAATTGAAGCAGGAATTAAGCACTATCCAGGACAGCCTGCAGTTCAACGATCAGAGTTTGAAGGAAAAGCGCGTTGAACTCAAGCGGTGCGAGTCCGCGATCCAGGAAGCAAAATCCAGTATCCTGGGGAATGAAGAAAAGATCATGACCCTGACCTCCCAGCAGGTCAGCGTCCGTAATGAATTGACCGATGTCATGAAAGAGATCCAGGGGGCGTTGGCCCGCAAGCGCCGGTTGGAGATCGAGCTGGGAAAAGTCTCCATCGAGCATAAGGATATGGAAGAAAGGCTGGTCCAGGTTGAAGGTGAGACCAGCACCATCAACGAGAAGATCTCGCATCTGGAAAAAAACAAGAACGACCAGGACGTTCTGCTTGGCCGGCTGAAGGAAGCATTGTCGGCGCTCAAAGCAACGATCTATGAATTGGAAAAAAAGGAATTGTTCTATACTTCCCAGAAAGATTTTATCGAACGCCTTCACGCGCAATATCAGGACATCCCGGACCCCATCATTGAAGGTCGGTTGATCACCCCGAACGCGCCCCTGGAGCACCACACGGGGATCATCGGAAAGGTAAAAGAGGTCCAGCCTTTGCAGAACGGCAAACTGGGGTTCTTTAAGAACCTTTTTGCCCGCAGCGACGTTCAACAGTTGTATGAGATCATTTGCGAAGCGAAATTCATCGAGCTGGATCCGCAGCAAATATCGAAAAAGATCGAAGAGATCCGCGTGGAGATCCAGAGCCTGAAAGCCCAGGAAGTGGCCAGCGTGGCGCAGATCGAGCGCGAGAGCCAGACGGTTCGCGGAATTGAGCAGAATATCCATGACCACGAAAGGGCCTTGTCCGTCGTGAAGTCGCAGAAAGAGGATATTCTGGAAAAAACGAATAAACTGCGGGAAGAATTGGAATTGGCTGCTTCCGAACTGCAGGAGGTCGAGGTAACGCTGGCCGCCGTCAAAAAGCGCGAAGAACAGTTGAACTATCAGCTGGACACGGTCAACCAGGATATCGAATGGTGCCAGGCCGATATCAAGGACAAGCGGAACTGGATCACGGCGAAGTCGCAGGAAAAAGAAGAGGTCACGGTCGCAATCGCCCAGATGGAAACCGAGCTGGAATCCCAGAAAGATAAGTTGAACAACTCCCAGGAACATTTGGAGATGTTCTCCAAAGACCTGGACAGCTGGCTCGAGGAGATCAAGCGTATCGACGATGAGATCATCGCGGGTGAATCGCGTGTTGTGCAGTTCCAGGAGGAGATCCAGGTGTTGACCGAGAAGATCAGCGCCCTCAAGGAAAAGAAAGAGTCCTTCAAGGGGATCATGGCGGATCACGCGCAAGAGAAACAAGGGGTCGCGCAAAGGATCCAGGAGGCCCGCACGAACATGTCCGCCATGGAGCAGGAGATCGACGTTATCAAGCAGAAGATCCACGACCAGCAGATGAAGGAACAGGAACTGACCTTTGAGGAAAGAGGCCTCAAGGACCGTCTGCATCAGGCCTACAAGGTCAATATCGACGAGGTGCCGCAGGCGTCTTTGGCAGAAGCCGTGGCCGGGGGAGAAGTTGCGCCAGAGCCCGAGATCCTTTTGAGCGGTGAAGCATTGGTCCAGGAGATCGATCGTTTGCGCAAGCGCTGTGATGCTTTTGGCAGTGTCAATCTCGTTGCCATCGAAGAATATGAAGAGCTCAAGAAACGTTTTGAGTTCCTCACCAAGCAGCAGAGCGATCTTCTGGAGGCAAAATCACAATTGATGGAAACGATCACCAAGATCAACCGTTCCACGCGGCAGATGTTCATGGACACTTTCAATAAGGTGGGCGAAGAGTTCCGGACGCATTTTAAAATGCTTTTCGGCGGCGGAGAGGCGGAATTGGTCCTCCTCGATCCGGAAAACGTCCTGGAATCCGGTATTGATATCATCGCGCGGCCGCCGGGAAAGAAACTGCAGAATATCAGCCTGCTTTCCGGTGGCGAGAAGACCTTGACGGCGATTGCCTTGATCTTCGGCGTCTTTAAGGTCAACCCGAGCCCGTTCTGCATCCTCGATGAGATCGACGCGGCGCTGGATGATTCCAACGTCGGACGGTTCAGTTACATGCTCAAGGAATTCGCCCAGATCGCGCAGTTCATCGTGATCACGCACAACAAAAAGACCATCTCCAGCGCGAATGTCATGTACGGCATCACGATGCCGGAAACGGGGATCTCCAGGATCGTTTCGGTGAAGTTTTCAGACGAGAAGAAGGAAGAGCCGGCCCTGGCGGCAGCGGCTTAAGGATAGGTCAGTCGGCGCAGACGCGGTTTTTGCCGCTGAATTTTGCGATGTACATGGCCTTGTCGGCCTTGGCGATGAGGTCTTCTTTGATCTCCGCTTCTTCCGGGAAAGTGCTCAAGCCGATGCTGACCGTGGCGTGAATTTTTTGTTCCCCGGAGTCACTGTCGGTAGTTAATTTGAAGGTACGTCCTGCCACTTTCTCGCGGATACGTTCCGCGATGACCAGGCCCTGTTCTTTGGTGGTCTGTGTTAGAATAATGGCGAATTCTTCGCCGCCGTAGCGGCAGGCGTAATCGTTCTCCCGCGAAGAATCTTTCAGGATGCCGGCGATCTCCCGCAAGACAACATCTCCGTTGTGATGCCCGTAGGTATCGTTAAGTTCTTTGAAATTATCAATGTCCAGGATCAAAAGCGTCAACGGGTGCTGGTGTGCGCGCGCGGAGCCGATCTCCTGGGAAAGCTGGTCCTGGAAAAACCCATGGTTCCAAAGGTTCGTGATCGAGTCGGTGTGGCTTTTATGACGGACCATTTCGTAGAGGCTGGCGTTCTCGATGGCAAGCCCCGCCTGGTTGGCGAGCATCATGAACAGCCGCAGATCGTCCTCGCTGATCGGTTTTTGCGTGAACAGATTGTCCGCGACGATCAGGCCGTTGACCTTGTTCTTGGCCTTCAGGGGCATGATGACGAGTTCGTTGGTCCGGAATTTTTGCAAGAAGGCATCATCTTTGTACTGATCGATCTTGTCCGGCGTGATGTGCAAAGGCATTCCCTCATGATAGACGCGCGCCAGCGGGCTGGGATTGTTGGGATCGAAGGAGATCTTCAGTTCTTTGACTGACTGCAACAGTGAGGATCGCTGGATATTGGAGTTGACGTTCTCTTCTTTGATCAGGTCCTCAAGATGGGGTTTCACATCAGAAATATATTGCCATATTTTCTGGGCGTGCTCGCCGGAGTCTGGCCCGATGGCCATCTGTGGTTCCAGACAGCGTTCCTTCTGATTAATGAGAAAAAGAATGCCGCGGTTGAACCCCAGTCCGGTGTGGGTCGTAACGCAGGTCAGGATGACATAGAGGATGTGGTCGAGATCGAGCGTGGTGCGCATGGCGTTACTGATCTCATAGAGCACCGTCAGGTCCCGGTTCGCGCGACCCAGTTTTTCTTGAAGAGTTCCTACATCGGTTGTGATATGACTTTCGTCCATTGTGATGTTCATATTCTAACTCCAAAAGGGTATAATGGCAAGGATAGCACCCGAAATATCACTTGTCAAGTCGGCGCCCTTAAAATAGCTTTTCGAGTCGATTGTAACTTATTGATATATTTTAACTTGTAATAAAATTGGCAAAGGCAGCGCTACCTTGACACCCTTGAGTCTGTATGGTATACTTCAACCCATTCTATTGATCGGACGAAGTTTTCCGGGCCAGGGCGAACCCGGATATTTTTCTATGTATGCTTTAAGTCTGAATGTTAACCTCCTGGACGCTTTGATGTTATGCCTCATTGTCCGGGGGTATTCTGTTGGTTCCCGGACCGGGTTAATTGCGGAGGCTCTCAGACTTGGGAGCGTTGTTTGCTCGACGTTCATCGTCGTCCAGTTTTATCCGCTTTTGGCGCAGTTTTTGTGGGAATATCTTTTTATTTCTGACGATGTTTACGAGTTCGCCGCGTTCGTTCTTTGGATGATCTTTTCTTTTGTGATCTTTTTCTTTATCCGCGAAGGATGGTTGCTCCTTTGCAGGGTCGATCGAAAATCAGCTTTCAATAAATGGACGGGCGCGATCCTGTCCTTGGTAACGAGTTACTTTCTTTGTGGGCTGATCTTTTTGGCGTTCGTTCTTTTAAATAATGATTTTGTGCATCAGCAGATCGACACTTCTTTGAGCCGCGCTGTCTGGGGCAGGACATCGGCCGATCTTTACAAGGCGTCTTATCAGAGGGTTGTCCGTCCGCTTTTTCCCGGGGAGCAGCCGAACCCCAGGGTGATGAAACTTGTTGAGGAACCGCCAGGAGATTGACACGGTATGGGGCTTATTCCCGAAGAAACAATTGCGCAGGTCATCGATCGTTGCGATATCGTTGAGACCGTTTCGTCCTATATCCCGCTTAAGCGCATGGGACGGAGTTTCAAGGCGGTGTGTCCGTTCCATCACGAAAAGACACCGTCATTCATCGTCAATCCCGACAAGCAGATCTTCCATTGTTTCGGATGCGGGGTCGGTGGCAATGTCGTCAATTTTGTGATGCGCCAGGAGCGGATGGAATTTCCGGAGGCGGTCCGGTTTTTGGCCCAGAAGGTCAACGTTACGATCCCCAGTGACGAGACGCCGCAAGCGCTTCACGCGAATAATATCCGCCAGGCGATCCTGCGGGTCAACGCGCTGGCCGCCGCGTTCTTTCACAAGACGTTGCTTTCGGATAAATCGCCGGAGGCCAAGAGCGCCCGGGAATATTTAAAGGCTCGGGGCATAGATATCGACGCTGTTCGCGTGTTCCAGCTGGGTTTCGCCCCGAAGCAGTGGGACGCGCTGTTGACACATTTGAAGCAGGAGGGGATCAGTCTCGGCCTTATGGAAAAAGCTGGATTGATCATCCCGCGCGAAAGCGGGCAGGGATATTACGACCGTTTTCGCAATCGCATTGTTTTCCCGATCTTTGATACGCGCGCGCATTGCCGGGCTTTCGGGGCGCGGGCTTTGGATAACACCGACGGCGCTAAATATTTAAATTCGCCCGAGACGATCATTTACACGAAGGGCCATCACCTTTACGGGTTTCATCTGGCCAAACAGGCCATCGCCGAAGAGGATCGTGTGGTCATCGTCGAAGGGTACGTGGATTGCTTGATCCCCTATCAGGCGGGCGTGCGCAATATCGTCGCGTCGTTGGGAACGGCGCTAACGGTGGACCAGATCCGTTTGTTGCGCCGCTATACGCCGCGGGTGGTGATGCTTTTTGATATGGACCCGGCGGGCGAGGCGGCGATGATGCGCAGCCTTGACACGCTCATCGAAGAGGGAATGGAAGTACGAGTGGCAACACTCACCGAGGGTGAAGACCCGGATTCTTTTGTGCGGCGTCAGGGCGTGGATGATTTTCGCGGCCGTATCGCCTCCGCACAAACGATCTTTGATTACAAATTGGATGTTTTAACGCGCCGTCACGGGACACAGACCCCGGATGGCAAAGCACGGATCGCGGCGGGGATGCTGCCGACGATCTACCGCTTTCCCAACGAACTGATCAAGGCGGAATATCTCAAGCGCCTGTCGCGCGCGCTGGATGTTCCTGAAGACGCCCTGGCCAAGGAATACCAGAAAGTCGGCCAGGCGATCGCGACAACGATCGACGCGCATCATCACGAGCCGCCGGCGCTCAACACGGCGCGCGCGCGCGCGGTCGAGCGCGGGTTGCTCAAATTGATGATCGAAAAAGAGGAATGGATCTCCAAGGTCAAACAGGACCTGGCCCTCGAGGATTTTCAGGATATCAAGATACGGACGGCGATCACGAGGATATTTGATTTTTTTGATAACGGCAAAAGGGTCGACGCGGTCAATCTGATCAACAGTTTTGAGGATGTCTCCGTTTCCCAGATGCTCACGGGGATCGTGACGGAAGAAGATGTCGCCGGCGACCGCGAAAAGATGTATCAGGATTATGTCAACCGCATCAGGCATGACCAGTTGAAGGTGCGGCGGCAAGCGATCTTGCAGCAGATCCGGGAAGCGGAATCGGCGGGAAATTTTGCTCGGGCCGGTGAATTGTCCCAGCAATTTAACCAATTCATCAAATACGAAGGACCTAAAAAAACATGAAACCAGCGGCCGCACAACAGAACGGTTTTAAGCAGGATATCGACAAGCTCGTTGAGCTGGGTAAGAAAAAAGGATTTCTTACCTACACCGAGGTCAACGAGACCCTCTCGGATGAAGTGCATTCTTCGGAGGAGATCGACAAGGTCTTTGATATCCTCGACGGTAAAGATATCAAGGTCATCGAAGAGGCCGAAGAGGAAGATGCCGAACTGACCGATAAATTGGACGAGGAATCCCGCGAGCAGGAGATCCGCCGCGTGCGTGAGGAAGCCCGGGAGGAAGAGGTCTATTCCGACAAGTTCATCCCGCTCGATGACCCGGTGAAGATGTACCTCAAGCAGATGGGTTCCATTCCTTTGCTTTCCCGCGAGAACGAGATCAGCCTCGCCCGCCGGATCGAGGAAGCGGAGATCCGCTTCGCCGAGGCGTTGTATATGACCGCCTACGCGCGTAAGGCCGCGCTGGAGGTCATCAATCAGGTCCTTAATAACGAGGTCAATGTGGAGGACGTGATCAAGGATGAACTGGAGCGCCGCTCCAAATTGTTGCGTGATCTCAAGAAGATCAAGAGTGAAGTTGGCCGCACGCGGATCGGATCGGAGAAATCCGCCGTGATCCTCGCGCAATTCAAGCTCACCGCTTCTTTTAATGAAAATATCGTCAATGAGATCAGGGAACGGCTGGAACGCGTCGAAAAGATCGACCGGATGGTCAAGGTCAGAAAGAAGTCGGTCGATATCCGTTCCTTGCGCGGCGAACGCGTGAAGATCATGCGAGAGCTGGAGCAGAGCATTCCGGTCGTCAGGGAAGAACTGCGGATCATCAAGATGCGCCAGGCCAAGTTCAACAAGGCCAAGAAACTTCTGGTTGAGGCGAATTTACGTCTGGTGGTTTCTATCGCCAAAAAATATATCAACCGCGGGCTCTCGTTCCTGGACCTGATCCAGGAAGGCAACATGGGGCTTATCCGCGCGGTGGAAAAGTTCGAATATAAACGCGGCTACAAATTTTCGACGTACGCCACGTGGTGGATCCGCCACGTGGCGTACGTCGAAAATTTGTAGCCGAGATCGGAAAAGCACACGTC
>ORJL010679793.1_pt1 | contig 13464 bp, 13 predicted proteins | sample 1779941 | NCBI WGS metagenome assembly ORJL01 (sample SAMEA104232317, study PRJEB22302) | groundwater metagenome | biome: forest; feature: aquifer; material: groundwater | place: USA | collected 2011-08-07 | depth 5.8 m
CATAAGGCTAAAGAAGTAAAATTTGGCAAATTGAAGGTAATTCTATGAATGCGAAACAAAAACAGAAGCTAAGAAAATTCGTCAAAGAGCTTGAACAAATCAGGGGCAGACATACTGAATTAGTTTCTGTTTATGCTCCTGCAGGATATGAGCTTATCAAGATAATCCAGCACTTACAGGAAGAACAAGGAACTGCCGAAAACATCAAGGATAAAACTACTAGAAAAAGTGTGATTGATTCTTTAGAGAGAATGATTAGGCATTTAAGACTTTATAAAAAAACTCCCGAAAATGGACTAGCAGCATTTGCAGGCAATATAGCTGAAAGAGAGGGTCAGCAAGACATTAAAGTTTGGAGCATTGAACCCCCCCTGCCATTGAAGACGAGACTCTATAGATGCGATCAGACTTTTGTTCTGGATTTGTTAAAAGAGATGATGGACATAAAGGAAACTTATGGCCTGATAATTTTGGACAATAGGGAAGCTAATATCGGACTTTTAAGAGGAACCTTAATAACAGAAATTGCAAGTTTAACGAGTGCGGTGCCGGGAAAAATTAAGGCGGGGGGTCAATGTAATGTATTTGGAACATTAGTGCAATGTTTTAATGGAGAGATTTTAAAAATTGAAAATTGTCATAATTCACATATAGTTAAAAGTGTTTTCTTCGATGATTTATCTATACAAGAATCAAATATTACAGATAAATGGTTGATAAAAAAAGATTGTATTTATAAAATAACTACTAGTGGTCCTCAATTAGTAAATGAATGCTCTGAAGATCATTTATTTTTTGTATCAACATCATTAGGAATTATTGAGAAACCAGCATCGGAACTTAGAGTTGGAGACTATTTGCTTATGCCTGAAAAAATAGATATAAAAGGCAAATTACAAGAGTTAAAAACTTTAGAATATTATAATTCCTTTATTATAAGTAAAGAAGGAAGATTACTACTAATAAAGAAACGAAAAGATAATGGCTTATACCAAAGAGAAGTAGCAAAATCTATAGGTCTAACACAAACTGCTATATCTTTTTATGAACTAGGAAAAATAAATTCAGGAAGAGATGAACTTTATAAGCTTTGTAATTTTTTCGGTTTAGAATTCTCTAAATTCTTAAAGAAATATACTGTTCCATCTATTTACAGAGAAGTTAATGTTAAATTACCAGTAGTGTTAGATGCCGATTTAGCACAATTTTTGGGATATTTTATAGGTGATGGTAATTTTGAGAATGAAAGAATAACTTTTTCTGAACAGGATAAGCAAGTTGCTTTATTTTATAAAAATAAATTCGGAAAGTTTTTTAATTTAAATGTTAGTTATAGGTTTAGAGATAAAAAAAATTATCATCAAATTAGATTCACAAGTAAACCACTTGTTAGGTTTATTAAAGGCGAATTCTCAAATATAAAGGACATACAAAATCAACAAATTCCAAAACAGGTTCTTAAATCTGAAGACAAAGTGCTTGCAGGATTTTTAAGAGGATTATTTGATGCAGAAGGTTATGCTTGTGCAGATTCTGTAGGTATAGCCTCGATAAATAAACTCCTAATAGGCCAAGTTTTATTTTCATTATTGAGATTCTCTATTATTTCTTCATTTATAGAATATGACAACAAAAATAATCCATACTCAAAAAAACCAATATACAAGCTTAAGATAAATGATAAAGAATCAATTATAAACTTTAAGAGATTTATAAGTTTTACTTCACTAAAGAAGACAAAACAACTTAACAAACTATTAACTAAAAAAAGTGCTGTGAGCAGAGCTAGAAGAATTTTACCTCTTGGAAATAAGGTTAAGAAAATAATACAAGAGCATGGATATAGCTCAAAGTCATTCCAACTTTCCAATTTTTTCAGCGGAAATGAAACTATTAGTAAAAATGTATTTAAAAACTCTATTCTGAAATATGTAAGAAATGATAGAAATTTATACAAACAACTTAGTATAGTCCATAATTATACATTATTGCCAGTTAAGATAAGAAATATAGAAGTTATTAGAAAACCCACTTTAATGATAGATATTTCTGTGAAAAATAGGAATTTTATTGCTAATGGACTTGTTGTTCACAATAGCCAAACTCGTTTCGCAAGACTTAGAGAACAGGCAGCACATGAGTTTTATAAAAGAATTGCGGAGATTGCGAATTTAGAATTTCTAGAGATTAAAGAAAACCTAAAAGGAATCATACTAGGAGGCCCAGGTCCTACTAAAGAGACTTTTCTTAGTGGAGCCTATCTAAACAATGAATTAAAAAAGAAAGTGATTGGGACAAAGGACCTGAGCTATACTGGGGAATTTGGACTTCACGAACTAGTAGACAAGAGCCATGACCTATTGGCAAAAGAAGATGTGATAAAAGAAAAGCAACTTATGGAAAGGTTTTTCGAGACATTAAACAAAGAACCAGGCAAAGCAACTTATGGAAAAGAAAATGTGGAAAAGGCCATAGAATATGGGGCTGTAGACATTCTTTTGATAAGTGAAACTATTGAAGATGAAGTAGTTGAAAACCTTGAAGAAAGAGCTCAGGCTATAGGCGCAAAAGTAGAGATTATATCCATAGAAACAAGAGAGGGAGCCCAATTAAGAGAGCTTGGCGGTATAGCAGCCATATTAAGATATTCTTTAAAGTAAACAGAAAGATTTATATTTATGGAAGATATTTGTTTTTATGAGAAAGATGAAAAAAATAAATTTTGCATTAGCACTTACAACATTACTTAATTCTTTAATTACTAGAGCAGATTTTACTGTTGAGGGAATAACAAGAAGTCCAGGAAGATATAGCGGAACTACAATATTGGCTGCAGTGATCATCATTGTTATAATCTTGATACTTCTATACATCAAATTTATCAAAAAAAGCCCAAAAAGCAAATCCAAAAAGTAAAAAATACTTGTTTCTTAAAAGCCGGGTTTAATACATAAGATTTAAAAAAGATACATTACTAATATTTTTATGCAAGACATTAAAAATAAAGTTGAGGCAATTTTATATACAACAGGAAGGGGCCTTAGTTTACAAGAGATAAGCCAGCTATGTGGAATAGGAAGCGTTGGCACATTAAAAGAAGCCTTAGAATCCTTAAAAAATGATTATAATAGGGAAAATACAGCTTTAGAAGTTGTTAATGATGGAGATAAGTGGCGCTTAAGCTTGAAGAGGGAATACTTATATCTTACTGAAAAGCTTTTGAGCGATTCTGAATTAGACAGGCCGGCACAAGAAACTTTAGCAGTTATAGCATACAAGCAACCAATATTACAAAGTGAAGTAATTAAAATTAGAGGGAATACGGCCTATGACCATATAAAAAAGCTTAAGGAAGATTCTTTTGTTACGTCAGACAAGTCTGGAAGAACAAGGATATTGAAGTTGGCATCAAAATTCTACGATTATTTTGATGTCGTTGATGATGTATTAAAAAGCAAATTGCAAAGTGCTTCTGATGAAACTAATACCAAAGATTAAAAGTGGACATATATTGTTGTTCTTAATTTTTTTAATCGTCTTATTCTTAAGAATTTTTTTTGTATTGCAACACCAAAATTTTAGTGATGATATAGCTTATTTCCATTTCAGGCATACTAAGTTCATAATTGAAAATATAGCGCCATTGACTTTTGATGATTTAAGTTATGGTGGCAAGGATATTTTGTATCCCCCATTGTTTCATTACATAATGGCATTTTTCGGGCAGCTCATAGGACTAGATCTAGCTCTAAAGATAATGCCAGAAATTTTCATTTCCTTATTGGTTTTAGTGGTTTATTTGGTAGCAAAACAAATAAGCAAAGACGAAAAAGCAGCTTTAATATCTGCACTATTGTCGGGGTTTATACCTTTGTTGATTAGAGAAACCCTAAACAAAATAAGCCCTTATTCCTTAGTATTGCCTTTAATGTTCTATATGTTCTATTGTTTTATAAAATTGCACGAAAATAATAAATATGTTGTCCAGTTTGTATTATTATCCTTTATACTGCCGCTTCTTGATCCAAGCTCTATCATATTCATATTCTCATTGATATTTTACTCATTGATATTGGTGACTGAATCAATAAAAGCCAGCAACATAAGAAAAGAGGCAATTTTCTTCTCCATATTTTTGGGATTATTGATTAACTTCATTATTTTCAAAAAAGCCTTTTTAATATATGGCTTTGGCATAGTTAAAAGAAGCATACCAACCCCCATTTACGAATTACTTTTTAGAAACATTAGCGTTTTGGCCCTTATCTATTTTTTAGGAATAGTCACTTTAGTATTAGGAATTATAGGACTTTATTATGGCCTGTTTAAAGATAGGAAGATAGCAGTCCTTTTGGTTAGTAGTTCTATGCTTTCTGTTATGCTCATAGTAACTACAAAGTTTATAGATTTCGCGACTGGCCTGATGTTTATAGGTATTTCTCTAAGCATACTTGCATCACTGACTGTAAGAAGATTTTTTTTATATCTGCAGTTGACAAGGTTTAACAATCTTAAAAACTTCTTTTTTTTAATAATTATAGTTGTAATTATTGTATTTTCAGTAGTCCCTAGTATACGAATTGCAAACGACAACATGAAGAATGTAGTTTTAAAAGATGAAATAAATTCCTTAAGATGGCTAAAAGCTCATTCACCAAAAGATTCTATTGTACTTTCTAGGTTTAATGAAGGACATTTAATTAATGCTATAGCAGAAAGGAAAAATTTGATCGATAGCTATTTTTTATTAAGCGAGGACATAGAGTCAAAGTTTAGTGATATAGAGATATTATACCAAACTCCATTTGAAGCAAGGGCCTTAGAAATAATAAGAAAATACAAAATTAATTATATCTATCTTTCAGAAAAAACCAAAAAACAATTTGGAATAACAAATCTGATTTATACCCAAGACAAAAATTGTTTTGACAATGTTTATGAAAATGACGAAGCTAAAATATACAAAATCACTTGCTGAAAAGGCAATATTTGTAACAATATTAATTGCAGGTATTGGATTACTTTTGAGTGTTTATTTTTTAAGAGCCTATAATGGGAACAATAATTTAATCGGGGATCAACCATATTTTGATTTGAGGATAAGTAAGCAATTGATAGAAAGCAAAGAAATCCCAAGCTATGATGATTTGAGCTACGGAGGCAGACCATTTACATATTTGCTCGGATGGCCAACAATGCTTGTTGCAATGTCTAAAATCACTGGTATAGAACTCAAAGATGTCGCAATTATGCTCCCCATAGTCTTAGGTTTTTTAGCAATTTTATTTTTTGGTTTGATAATAGACAGATTTACCAACAACAAGAAAATAAGGAACTTGGCTATGCTAATATTCATATTAAGCCCACCTTTTTTGTATCTTTTTTCTACAAGCAATCCATTTGCCATGGTGTTTTTATTAAGCGAATTGAGTTTTTATCTTTTGCTAAAAGGATCAAGAATATCCCTGATATTTTCTTTGATAGCACTATCTCTAATTGCTTTCTTTAGTCTTTTCGCTACACTTTTTGTATTAGCTATATTTTTAACATACATCTTAATAAAAGATAGGAAAAAGCTGAAATGGTTTTTTGCTTCTTTGTTTTTGATATTGGCAATATGGTTTTACAATTTTATTGGATTTGTAACAAAATTTGGATTCCCCGAGCTAATAAAGTTCAAATTTTTGGAAAGTGCATTAAATTTCAATTTTCAAATATTTTTTTCAGATTTTGGGGGGAGATTCGGACTAAGCATCTTCTCAGCATTTCTGGCTTTAATAGGGATTTATGTATTATGGAAACAAAAGTACAAATATATTTTGGTATACTTATCTGTAATTCTGCTTATTTTTGCATCTGTCTATCTAAATTTTGTGCTTTTTTACTTGAATATTGTTGTGGCAGTACTTGGAAGTATTGGTATTTTAAGCATTTTAGAAAGAAGATGGGAAAGCAAATTCATCAAAATGTTTTCGATATTGATATTGATTTGCGGAATTATTTTTTCTGGACTTTCATTTATCAAGCAGATGTCTTTAATGGAACCTTCAACAAGACAGATGGCGGCATTAAACTACCTTGAAGAAAAAGCAAATCCTGGATCAGTAATATTTAGCTATTACGACAGGGGATTCTGGTTTAATTATATAGGCAATAAAAACGTGATGGACCTAAACTTTTTTTATGCGCCCAAAGTAAATGAAAGATGGCAAGATTCCTTAAGATTATTAAATTCCAATAATATAGATACAACTCTCGAAATTTTAGACAAGTATAAGGTAAATTATATATGGTTGGACAAATCAGTGAAAAATAAGTTTTATGGATCTAAAGAGATTAATTTCCTTTATCAATTAAAATATGATCCAAGGTTTAAGGTTGTTTATAGAAATCTAGATGTAGAGATATGGAAATATGAAAAATTAATATAAGAAAATTATATAAACTTAAGTTCCTATAAATTTTAAAATGGCCTCAACATTACAGATTGTTGTATGGGTTGCTTTTTTTATAGGAATTTATATAGTTGTTTTTTGGTTGCTTACTTTTTTGGAATTTTTCGAGAAGCGAAGAAATGAAATCAAAAAATATCCAAAAGTCACTATTGCAATCCCGGCATATAATGAAGAGAAAAATGTGTCTAATACTATCAATTCAGCTCTAGGCCTTGACTACCCAAAAGAGCTTATAGAGTTGATTATTGTAAATGATGGTAGCACTGATAGGACAAAGGAAATTGTAAACAATATAATCTCTAAAAATAACGACAGGAATATAAAATTAATAAATCAACAGAATTCTGGGAAAGGCGCGGCCCTGAACAAGGCATTAAAATTTTCTAAAGGAGAATTTTTCATTGTTTTGGATGCAGACTCTACTGTTTCTAGTGATGCTCTTAAAAAAATGCTGCCCAGTTTTAAAGAGGACGATGTAGCGGTAGTATTGCCGCTAATAAAGATTAGAAACCCAAAATCATTCCTCCAGAAAATACAATGGATAGAGTATCTTATAAACTTCTTTTATAAGATACTCATGGGGGCGCTGAACTGCATCCATGTTTCTCCAGGGCCATTTAGTATTTATAGAAAAAGAATATTAGAAAAAGTTGGGGGATTTGCTGAAAATAACCTAACTGAGGACTTAGAGATAACTCTAAGGATACAAAAATCACATTACAAAATAGTACAGCTTTTGAATGCAGAAGTTTATACACCTGCCCCGGATACATTAAAGGGGTTCTATAGACAGAGAAATAGATGGTATAAGGGAACGATGTTCAATATGTTTGATTATAAGTGGATGGTTTTCAACAAGAATTATGGAGATTTTGGAATGTTTCAAATGCCAAGTGTGTTTATATCAGGGTTCTTGGCAGTATCCTTATTGCTGCTTACATTATACAGGTATTTATTAAAACCAGCTTCTCAAAATATTTATGAGTGGAGTAAGATAAATTTTGATTTTTTAAGTCTAATAACTAATGCCTCTTTTAATTTCAGCTGGCTAAATATAAACTTTACCAACTTGTTTTATATGGTAGTCAGCATAGCATTGGGGGGGCTCATAATTTTTTACACACACAAGTATACAAAAGAGAAGATTTTTAGGTATGGAATTTTTTCATTACCAGCATATCTAATACTTTACAGCGTACTAATCTCAGGAGTATGGCTAACTGTATTTATAGAAATGTTATTTAAGAGAAAACAGAGATGGTAGAAAAACGAAGCATAAGCAAGGGAAAATATTTTGTGGCATTTGTAATATCATCAATCATCTTTATTTTTGGTATTTTGGTAGGAACCTTAATGACAAACAACAAATTTGATGCAATAAGCCAGCTTCAACAGGAATTAAGGACCCAGGTTTTAAGCTTAGAAACACAATATTCAATTGCTTCACAAAATCCGTGCACATTTAAAGATTTTCCGGAACTTACAGAAGAACTCTATAAGATGAGTGATAACCTGGACTCGTTAGAATCCGAGTTAGGAAAGAATAACAAGGAACTTTTAGGTTTAGCCGACTACTATTCTTTGCTTGAAATAAAACACTGGCTTTTTTTAAAAGAAGTTGAAAAAAAATGCAATAATAATTTTAATCTAATATTGTTTTTTTATTCAAATAACGAAGAAAAATGTACAGATTGCAGTGTCCAAGGATATGTACTGACATTCTTGAGAAAAAAGTATCCAGAGAAAAATATTTATGTTTATTCGTTTAATACTGATTTGAACAATTTAGCGGTAGCCACACTAGAGAGATCTTATAATGTAACAAAACTTCCATCAATAGTTGTCAATGACAAACTTTACCAGGGTTTAAAAGATAGAAACGAAGTCGAAAAGATACTAAATATTCAGCCTTAAAAAATGCCAAATTGCGAAATGTGCGGAAGCGATAAGAACCTTTCAAATGCAGTTATAGAAGGCGTAATGCTGACTGTATGTGAAAACTGCGCTAAACATGGAAGAGTTGTAAAAATAAGTCGTATTGAACAAAAACAAAAAAAAGAAGTTAAGATTAGAACAGAGTCGGAAATAACATATGAAATAATAACTGATTATTATTCTAAGATAAAAAATGCTAGAGAAAAATTAGGTCTAAAGCAAGATGAACTTGCATTAAAGATTTCTGAGAAGGCCTCTGAACTGCACAATCTTGAAAGCGGAAAATTAAAGCCATCATTTAATCTTGCCAGGAAATTGGAAAAATTCTTAAATATTAAGCTTATCGAAGAAATCAAAGAAGAAAAACCATCAAAAATAAACTTTAATGATAATGAAATAACTATTGCCGACCTAATAAAATTTAAAAAAACAAAAAATGAATAAGAAAAGACTGGCAATAATTCTCTCAAAACTTAAAAAGATTAATCTGCCTAAAGCAAATCTGGAGCAATATCAAACAGAGCCGGAAACAGCAGCAGATATATTATGGGGCGCTTATTTAAGCAACGACATTGATAATAAAATCATTGGGGATTTTGGCAGTGGAAACGGTATTTTTGGCATAGGAGCTTTAATTCTTGGTGCAAAAAAAGTGTATTTTGTAGAAATTGATAAAAACAACATATCATTAATAAAAGAAAATTTATTAAATTTGGAATTTAAAAACACCTCCAAATATGAAATATACAATATAAATGTTAAAGACTTTGATGTTAAAGTAGATACAGTAATAGAGAATCCACCATTCGGAGTCCAAAAAAAGCATGCTGATAAACTATTTCTAGACAAGTCATTCAGCCTTGCAAAAACCGTTTATTCTTTGCACAAAATAGAGTCTAATAACTTCGTAATGAAGATTGCGGAAGAAAAAAGTTTTAAAATCGTAAGATTAATCCAGATAGATTTGATATTAAAGAAATCGATGAGTTTCCATAAAAAGAGTAAGCACATAGTAAAGGTAGGCTGCTGGGTCTTAAAGAAGAAATAGACTCCCAAAAATCAAAAAAACGAAACATTTAAAATAGCTTCTTTTTAAAGGAAAAATATGGAAATAAAGGTTTTGGCACAAAGCAAAGAAAGATTAAAAATAGAGATTGTTGGAGAAGGTCATACATTAAGCAATGCAATTAGGAAAGAACTATGGGAAAATCCCCGTGTAAAGGTTGCTGGTTACAATATAGAGCACAACCTAATAAGCAATCCAGTAATGATAATAGAGACTGATGGCAATGAAAACCCAAAAAAAGCCCTTTCTACAGCCATAGAAAACATAAGAAAAAGAAATAAAGAACTACTAACAGAATTTAATAAATCATTAAAATAAAAACACAATCTTTATATTTAACATATTTTCTAAAGAGTCATGACTTCTGGTTTTAAAGAAAACTTAAGAAAAATTTGGAAATTTATCTGGGAGGATGACAGCCCTTGGTCATGGCTTTTAAATATTTTAATAGCATTTGTCCTTGTCAAATTTATAATCTATCCCGGATTAGGATTGTTGCTAGGAACAACTCATCCCGTTGTAGCAGTTGTTTCTGGAAGCATGAAGCATGATGGCAGTTTTGACCAGTGGTGGGAAGGCCAGAAAGATTGGTATGAAAAACAAAATATTAATAAGCAGGAAGCCAGCAAGTGGATATTTAGCAATGGCTTCAATAAAGGAGACATAATGATGTTAAAAGGAGAAAAACCCGATAAATTAAACGTAGGAGACGTTATTGTTTTTAGAGCTAATTCAAAAGACCCAATCATACATCGAATAGTAAAGAAAATCCAAAATGGTAACAATTATATATTTCAGACCAAAGGCGACCATAATAAGGATTCAATACCTCAACTCGGAGAAACAAATATAAGCGAGAACATGGTAATCGGAAAAGCTATCTTTAGAATACCATTTTTGGGTTGGATAAAGATTATAGTGGTAGATTTTTTTAACGTATTGGGTGGTAAATAAAATGCAATTTTGTCCGAAATGTGGGAGTATATTATTACCGAAAGAGCTGGCTGGAAAAAAGTCAAAATTGGTATGCAAAAAATGCGGCTATAAGTCCAGGGAGAAGAAAAGCATAATACTAAAAGAGAAAGTAAAATTGGGTAGAGAAGATAAGATAGAGGTCATAGACCAGAAAGTAGAAACTTTGCCCAAAATTAAGGCAGATTGCAGTAAGTGTGGAAACAAAAAGGCCTATTATTGGCTTTTACAAACAAGATCCAGTGATGAAGCAGAAACAAAGTTCTATGAATGCGTAAAGTGCGGCCACAGATGGAGAGAATATTCTTAATTTTTAAATTTTTCACATTTACAAATTTTAAAAAAATTTAAATACATATAAATTATTTAAAATTGAATAAAAGATGGTGTTCAGAATAAATAAAGCGGGATATTCACTTTTCTTTATAGCCATAATTATAGCAATCTATGTTAGTGCAGACACCAGTGCCTTAACACAATCCGTGCAACTAAAGGATATCAAAGTATATCCATCAAAAGATAAAGTAACAATAACATGGATAACAAATATTCCTACAAACGGGACAATAAGGTATAGTGAAACTAAAGACTATACATATGGGTTTGCTCACACAGACTTTGTTTTAGACCATATTTTGACATTGGATTTTAAAATTTATCCAACTACACTCTATCATTTTAATTTACAGAGCTGCACACAAAATCCTTTCTCTTGCAATAAAACAACAGAGGACTTAATATTTACAACGATAACATGCGGAGACTCTTGGAGGTGCTTTAGTGATTCCAAGATTGGCTATGTAAACAATAGCTGCACATGGGACTGGGACAGTGTTAAAAGTTGCCAAGGCACTTGCAACGATGGTATATGCGCCTCAACATCTTCTGCTGGAAAGGGAAATCTATACATAACCTCAAACCCCTCAAAAGCCGATGTTTTTATTAAAGGAATCCTTAAGGCAGTAACTCCAGAAGTTTTAATGGATTTGGATCCTGGCACTTACGAAATAAAATTAACAAAACAAAATTATGAGGATTTCTCAACTACAATAAACATAGAAAAAGGAAAAATGGCAAATCTAAGAGCTACATTGAAGATTATATTGAAGTGTAACGATACAGACAACGGACTTGATTTCTATACAAAAGGTACTGCAACTGATTCTTTTAGGAGATTTATTGACAAATGCATGGATAAAAACAATTTGAATGAGAGCTTTTGCAACCAGGATACTTTATTGGCAGATACCTTAATTCAAACATGCGAAGAAGAATGCAGCAAAGGGCAATGTAAGAAATCAAATAAATGCGAAGACCAAACACCAAAACAAAAATGTTCTGGAGCAGAAAATAATGGTACAAGAGGGCCGCCATTTTTTTGTGATGATAACAAGCTTATACTAAAATGCAGCACGTGCGGATGTTCTGTAGGGTTTAAGTGCCAGGAAGATGAAAGCTGCGGCAAGACTACAGCTACAACCCACTTAAGCCCAAAGGTATACTCAGTTGCAGGCGGGTTTGCAATTTTGGCAGTGGTAATAGGGCTCTTTTTTTTCTTTAGAAAAAAGAAAAAGTAATAGATAAGTTTTAAATATCTGTTGTTTTTTATTAATTGATTAAGGGGGGACATAAACTGAAATTAACATTAGCAGAACCAAGATTTTTGAAGGATCCGATTTCAATCATATCTGAGCTAGTAAACGAAGTAAAATTAAAAATTGACAAAGATAAGATAGAGATTGTGGCAATGGACCCTGCTTATGTCGCAATGATTATTTTTAGGTTACTAAGCAATGTATTTGTTGATTATGATGTAAAGGCAAGAAAAGATATTGTGGTTAATTTAGAGCACTTAAAGAACGTTCTCAAAAGAGCCAAGCCAAGTGACACCTTGACTATAGAGCTTGATGAAGAAAAAAACAGGTTAAAAATACAGTTAAAGGGTGAGAGTGTAAGAACATTTAACCTAGCTTTGCTGGATTCTGGAGATTTGTCAGACAATAATGAAAGAGAACAAAAAATTAAAGACCTAAAATTTTCAGTAAAGATTGAAATGGACACAATGGTGTTTGATGAGGCTATTGAGGATATGGATATTATTGCAGAATCAGTAAGCCTTATAGCAGAGCCCAAGAAATTTGTGATACAGGCAGAAGGAACTACAAGCGAAGGGAAGGTAGAAATAAGCCATGACAAAGATGTAACAATTAACTTGGAAGGAGCTGCTGTAAAATCAAAATATTCTATAGAATATCTAAAGAAAATAATAAAAGGCAGCAAATTGGCAGACAAAGTTATAATACAATTCGACAAGGATTATCCTTTAAAAATAGATTATATTGTAAGAGACAAGCTTCAATTGACTACAATATTGGCACCAAGGGTAGAAAACACATAAGAATATTTTTGAATAAAACAAATTTTTTGCAATTATTTTAACATAATATTTATAAAGATATACAACCTCATTTCTTATATGGATAAAAGAGGTCAGGTTGCTTTATTTATAATTCTGGGCGTGGTTATAGTTTTGGTATTGGGATTTATATTTTTTCAGAGGGGCATCATAATAAAGGAAAAAGGTGCTGAAGAGACCGATGAACATTTTGTCAGCAGCAGACTAGAACCTATAAAAACTTTGGTTCAAAATTGTGTAGGGGAAAGTGCATTAAAAGGATTAATTCTAATAGGAAAACAAGGTGGTTATTATGACCCCGTAAGATATGAAAGCTTAAGCGGTTTTAATGTTAGTTATGGCTGCTATAAAATCAACAATGAATATGTAAATTTACTGCCTTTAGTTTCGAAGATGAATGATGAATTCAAAAAATATATGGCCAACAGCGATACAAAAAAAGATCTGGACAAGTGCATAAATAATTTTAATGATTTTAAAAAACAAGGACTTAATGTAAAAGAAGGAATACTAAGGCTTGATTCAAACATACTAGAAAATAAAGTTACATTAACAATAAATTATCCATTGGAAGTAAGCAAGAGCGATTATACAGCAACACTGAAGTCAATGCTTGTAGA
>ORJL010875316.1_pt1 | contig 13463 bp, 8 predicted proteins | sample 1779941 | NCBI WGS metagenome assembly ORJL01 (sample SAMEA104232317, study PRJEB22302) | groundwater metagenome | biome: forest; feature: aquifer; material: groundwater | place: USA | collected 2011-08-07 | depth 5.8 m
GACCACAGCGACGTGATGGCGGCGCGCGCCACGGGGTTTGCAATGCTCAGCTCGGCCTCGGTGCAGGAAGCGATGGACTTCGCCCTGATCGCGCAGGCCGCGACACTCGAGTCCCGCATTCCATTCCTCCATTTCTTTGATGGTTTCCGCACATCGCACGAGGTGTCCAAGATCGACATGGTCACCGAGGAGACCATGCAGGCGATGATCGATGAGAAACTCGTCATCGCTCATCGCAACCGCGCGATGTCGCCCGACCGTCCGGTGCTGCGCGGCACCGCTCAGAACCCGGATGTCTATTTCCAGGCCCGCGAGACCTGCAACCCCTTCTACGCCGCCTGCCCAGACATCACTCAGAAGGCGATGGACAAGTTCGCCTCACTCACAGGCCGGACATATCAGCTCTATCAGTACCACGGCGATCCGAATGCCGACCAGGTCCTGATCCTCATGGGGTCGGGTGGCGAAGCCGCCCACGAGACGGTGGACTATCTTAACACCCGCGGGGGAAGGACGGGCGTGCTCAAGGTGCGTCTGTTCCGGCCGTTTGACATGAAGCGCTTCGTCCAGGCCATCCCGGCCAGCACCAAGGTAATCACGGTCCTTGACCGGACTAAAGAGCCTGGGGCCACCGGTGATCCGCTCTACCAGGATACGGTGGTCGCGCTGAACGAAGCTCTGGCCAACGGATGGGGTCAGCTCAAGACCATGCCCAAGGTTCTTTGCGGACGTTACGGTCTTTCCTCCAAAGAGTTCACCCCGGCAATGCTCAAAGGGGTGTTCGACAACGCCTTGTCCGCCACTCCCAAGAACCACTTCACGGTGGGTATCGTGGACGACGTCTCGAATACCAGCATTCCATTCGACCCCGAGTTTTCAACTGAGCCCGACTCTGTGGTCCGGGCCATGTTTTACGGCCTGGGTTCTGACGGTACGGTGGGCGCGAACAAGAATTCGATCAAGATCATTGGCGAGAACACCGACAACTATGCGCAGGGCTACTTTGTGTATGACTCGAAGAAGGCCGGCGCGGTCACCATCTCCCACTTGCGGTTCGGGCCTCAGCCCATCCGCTCGACCTACCTGATTACGAAGGCCAACTTCGTGGCCTGCCATCAGCCGATTTTCCTCGAACGATACGACATGTTCAAGACGATCGTGCCAGGAGGCACGTTCCTACTCAATACGCCCTACTCGAAAGAAGAGATTTGGGGCAAGCTGCCGCGTCCCGTGCAGGAGTCGATGGTGACGAGGAAGATCAAATTCTACGTGATCGACGCCACGAAAGTGGCCCGCCTGACCGGCATGGGTTCCCGCATCAACACGATCATGCAGGTCTGCTTCTTTGCCCTCTCCGGGGTGCTGCCTCGCGAGGAAGCCATCGCTGCCATCAAGAAGTCGATCAAGAAGACCTATGGCCGCAAGGGCGACGAGGTCGTGCAGAAGAACCTGGCCGCCGTGGATCAGACCCTGGCAAACCTCTTCGAGGTGGCGGTGCCGGCGCAGGTGACCAGCGTGCTGGAACTGCCGCCCGCAGTTGCTGGGAATCCTCCGCCCTACGTCCGGAATGTGCTGGGCAGGATTTATGCCGGCCAGGGTGATGATCTGCCTTCCAGCTCGTTTTCCTGTGACGGCACTTTCCCGACGGCCACAGCGCAATACGAGAAGCGGAACCTTGCCATTGATATCCCGGTCTGGGACGAAAAGACGTGCATCCAATGCGCCAAGTGCGTGGTGATCTGTCCTCACGCCTGCATCCGCATGAAGGCTTACCCCGCCGAACAGCTCGCGGGCGCTCCCGGGACGTTCAAGTCCACGGATGCCCGCGCGCCGGAGTGGAAGGGGATGAAGTGGACCCTCCAGGTAGCGGCCGAAGACTGCACTGGCTGCGTCCTCTGCGTCGAGGTCTGCCCGGCGAAGAATAAGACCGAGGCCAAGCTCAAGGCGATCAACATGCGTCCGCAAGCACCGTTGCGCCTCACCGAGCGTGAGAACTGGAACTTCTTCCTTTCGATTCCGGAGATGGACCGCCGGAAGATCAAAGTGGGCCAACTCCGCCAGCAGCAGGTCATGCAGCCCCTGTTCGAGTTCTCTGGCGCCTGCGCGGGTTGCGGTGAGACCCCCTACCTGAAGTTGCTCACCCAGTTGTTTGGTGACCGGGCTGTCATCGGCAACGCGACGGGCTGCAGCTCGATCTATGGCGCCAACCTCCCGACGACTCCCTATGCGGTGAATATCGAGGGTCGCGGCCCCACATGGAACAACTCGCTCTTCGAGGACTGCGCCGAGTTCGGCCTGGGGTTCCGGGTGTCGATCGACAAACAGCGAGAGCTTGGCGGTGAGTTGCTCAAGAAGCTGTCGGGCATCCTGGGCGAGGACCTTGTCAGCGGCATCATCAATGCCAGCGAGAAGGACGAGTCTGAAATCTACGAGCAACGCCAGCGGGTCGCAGCAGTGAAGGCGAAACTGGCGGGAGTGGACTCCAATGAGGCGCGGATGCTCCTGTCTGTCGCTGATAATCTGGTGAAGAAGAGCGTCTGGATCGTTGGGGGCGACGGCTGGGCTTACGACATTGGCTACGGCGGCCTGGACCACGTGCTGGCCAGTGGTCGGAAGGTGAACATCCTGGTGCTGGACACCGAGGTCTATTCGAACACCGGGGGCCAGATGTCCAAGTCCACGCCGCGGGGCGCGGTGGCCAAGTTCGCGGCTGGCGGGAAGCCGTTGCGCAAGAAAGACATGGGGCTGATTGCCATGAGCTACGGCAACGTCTATGTGGGTTGTGTGGCCATGGGCGCCAAGGATGAGCATACGCTCAAAACGTTCATCGAGGCCGAGGCGCATCCCGGGCCATCGATCATCATCGCCTATAGTCATTGTATCGCTCACGGGATCGACCTGGATCGTGGCGTTGGCGCCAAGCAGCAGAAACTGGCAGTGGAATCCGGCCAGTGGCTGCTCTACCGCTACGATCCGAGCCGCAGTCTCCGTGGCGAAAATCCGCTTCAGCTCGATTCCGCCGCCTCAAAGACGAAGGTCCAGGAGTACCTGCTCTCGGAGAACCGGTTTATGATGCTCACCAAGAGTAAGCCGGAGGACGCCAAACACTTCTTCGAAGAAGCGCAACTTGACGCGGACACCCGATGGCAGCTCTACGCTTACATGGCCGCCCGCAAGGTCACAGGCAACGGGGCCGACGCCAAACCGGCGCTTTCGGTCTGATTCATTGGGTCCCAGCCTCCTCGCCCGCGTGCGAGGGGGCCGGGTCCCCCCCTATCCACAACGACCCTATCCCACAGGAGAATCCATGGACCTAACAACCAATTACCTCGGCCTGAAACTGCGCAGCCCCCTGGTGCCCTCCGCTTCGCCGCTCTCACGAGAAACGGACGACGTTAAACGAATGGAAGACGCTGGCGCCGGCGCCGTCGTTCTTACCTCGCTGTTCGAAGAGCAGATACGCCAGGAAGCTGCCGAGCTGGACCATCACATGGCTCAAGGAACCGAGAGCTTCGCTGAAGCCCTCACTTACTTTCCCCAGGTGGGAGACTTCCGTCTCGGCCCTGACGACTACCTGGAGCACGTCGCCAAGGCCAAGGCCGCAGTCAAGATGCCCGTCATTGCCAGTCTCAACGGCACCTCCGTGGGCGGTTGGACTGATTATGCCAAGAAGATTCAACAGGCGGGCGCCGATGCTCTCGAACTGAACATTTACTATATCCCGGCCGACGCCGACTTGACCGGCGCGGAGGTCGAGAAGACCTACATTGACATCGTCAAAGCCGTCAAGGCGTGCGTCACCATTCCGGTGGCGGTCAAGTTGAGCCCCTTCTTCAGCAGCATGGCCAACATGGCCAGGCAGATCGACGACGCGGGCGCGGATGGCCTGGTCCTGTTCAACCGGTTCTATCAACCGGACATCGACCTCGAGAAACTCGAGATCGAGCACAGCCTGCTCTTGAGCACACCTCAGGCACGGCGGTTGCCGTTGCGCTGGATCGCCATCCTTTACGGACGTGTCAAAGCCAGCCTCGCGGCGACCAGCGGCATCCACACACCGTACGATGCGCTCAAGGTGTTGATGGCGGGCGCCGATGTAGCCATGCTCTGCTCCGTGCTGCTGCGACGCGGCATCCCGCATATCCAGAACATCGAGCGAGAAATGGTTCAGTGGCTCGAGGAACGCGAGTACGAGTCCATTACCCAGCTCAAGGGCAGCCTCAGCCAAAAGAACTGCCCCGAGCCCAGCTCCTTCGAGCGCGCTCAATATATGCGCGTGATTTCCACGTACAAACCAGCCTGAGCCTTTGCTCGCCCGCCAAGTCCGGGGGGACCGGGCCTATACCGCACTGTCCCCTGTAGGCCGCGTGCCCTCACGCGGCGCTCTTCCTTCGCTTTGAACCGTGCTGCTAGGCTGGCAGAACTCGGGGTGGCGGGGCTTTTACGAAGCTGATCTCGCGCAGGTAGATCGGCTCGATCTTCTCGCATGGCGGGAATTCCGTGCGGGAGGACGCAAGACGCGCCAGGGTGGCGGCGTCGGGGAATAGGTTGCGCGCCTCCGGAAACCAGCGTGTAGCATCCGGTCCCGCCACGCAGGCGCCAGACGCCAGACGCGACCGGACGTCCGCCGCGGCGGCGAGTCGCAACGGCTCGGCTTCGTGGCATCCTTCGCGTGTGAACCGGTAGGTGGCCAGGTAAAACTCCCCCCGTTGGGCATCGACGATGATGCCCACTCCGTTCGACCCGACCTCGCGCTGGAATTGGACGGCCATGCACTCGATACTGCTAATCCCCACGGTCTTGACCTCCCGGGCCAATTGCCAGCCTTGAGCGATGGCGATCGCGGCCCGGATGCCTGTGTAGCTTCCCGGGCCGATGCCGATGGCGAGGCACTCGATCTGTTCCCGCTCCGCGCCAGCTTGGGCCAGTGCGGATTCGATGAGTGCGAACGCATTGGTCTGGCGCCCGCCACCCCCGGCGTCCATCCCCACAGCGGTGGGGCAGTGGGCGGGCGTTCCGGGCGAGGGCGTCCGGGCTGTGAGCGGCGGCGGGTCGTTGAGTGTGTCCAGGACGGCCACGCTGCGGCGGGCTGAGGAGAATTCAAGCGCCAGAATCTTCATAGCTGATGCGGCGTGTGAGATCGCGGAGCACCTCCAGTCGGGCGTGGCGCAAGACGGAGTGTCCGCGGTTGAGTTCCGCCGGGACTCTCCGAAGTGACTCCGGCACACGCTCAAACCACTCGACGACGGTGATGCCATCGGATGGGAACAGGTACTCTTGCAGCCCGGCGCCGTGGATCTGCTCGGGGCTCTCAAGACGGTAGAGGTCGAGATGGAAAAGTGGCCAGCGTCCACTTCGATATTCGTTAACGAGGGTGAAAGTGGGGGATTGCACGCGCTCGGTGACACCCAGCCCTTTTGCGAGGCCCTTGACGAGTTGGGTCTTGCCCGCGCCCAAATCACCGGTGAGGCCGAACACCCATCCGGGACTGGCCTCGGCGGCCCACTGGCGCCCCAGTTCGAGGGTGTCAGCCGGGCTGAGGGAAGTGAGTGTAACCATGGGCTTGCAGGGGCGCCAGGCCTTTGCGGTTGCGGACGCGCAGTCCGGTCTCGGCTGTGATCTTGCCGATGCAACTCAGCCGGAGGTCGGGGAACGCCTTCTTCCAGGCATCGAGCAACGGCACGGAGCGGGCGCTGGCGATGGTGAAGAGCAATTCGAAATCCTCGCCGTCGGTGAGGGCGGCGAGGAGAGGCGCTTTTGCGGGCTGGCTGGGGGTGGCGTCGGGCGTGGCAGCGGTCAGGCGCGATTGCCGGGCTTGAAGACGAGCGGCGCGGCTGATGGGGATGGCCTCCGCCAGAACTTCAGCCCCCACGCCGCTTGCCTTGAGGATGTGGGGCAGGTCGCCTGCGAGCCCGTCACTGAGGTCGATCATCGCATGCGGGGCGAAGTGCGTGGCCAGCCAGCGCGCCTCGGCAAGGCGCGGCTCGAAATCGAGGTGCTTGCCGGCCCCCGCTCCGCCCAGTTCGCCGGTCACAAAAATGGCGTCGCCGGCCTTGGCCCCGGAACGAAGGACGCACTGTTTCTTTTCGACCGTGCCCAGCAGGGCGATCGAAATGAGCATGCCGTGGGAGATGGTGGTCGTCTCGCCGCCGACGATCGCCACCCCATGTTGCGCGGCGAGTGTTTTCATGCCGGCATACACGGCTTCGAGGCGGGTTGGGTCGTGGTGCGCGGGAATCCCGAGCGTGATGAGGGCGCTGCCAGGCTCGCCTCCCATCGCCGCGATATCGCTCAGGCAGCGGGCCAGGGCCTTGCGCCCGATTTGTTCCGGTTTGGTCTCGGGCAGAAAGTGAACGCCTTCCACCACGGCGTCGGTTTTGAAAAGGACCCAGCGGTCCCGGATACCCAGGTCGAGCACGGCGCAATCATCCCCCGCACCAATGACGACTGTGGGGTTGTGCGGCAGGCTTTCTGTCAGGCGGGCTATGAGTTCGAATTCGGTCATCGCGTTTGCGGCTCGATCAGGACCCAGGCAAAATTGGTGGCGTTGAAGAGGCTGTGAGTGACTATCGGGGCCAGGAGGTTGCCGGTGTGTTCGTAAAGGAGGGTCAGCGTGAGAGCCAGGAGCATGAGCGGCAAAAAAGTCATCATGTTCGCGTGCGTGAGGGCGAAAAGGATCGCCGTGCCCCAAAGGGCCAGATTGGGGAGGCCGGCCTGCTTGATGGCCGGGTAGAAGATTCCCCGGAAGAGCAACTCCTCGCTCAAAGGGGCCGTCACAATTGCCAGAAGCCCCAGCAACAAGCGGTCCTGGAGTTCTGTGGTTGTCCGCAATGTCTCGATCGTCTGCTGGACGACTGGCTGTATTGAACGCCATTCCATCCCCTTCTGCGATACCCAAATCAGCCCCACGTTTACCGGCAATACAAGAACGGCAAGGCCGGCTCCGAGAGCGATTCCCTTCCATGCCCCTGGGTCTCGAAATCCGAACGCCGAACTCCAGCCGAGCTGGTTCTCCTGAAGGAAGCTCCGAATGAGGAACAGGAGAGCCACCTGGAAGAACAGGGTGCCGCTGATGGTAATGACAAACTGCTTCCGTTCGGCCGGGGCGATACCCCAGTGGCGGTCCACCAGATAGGAGGTCAGCCCCACCACCATGAAGCACGCGATGAGCCTCAGGAGTAAAATCAGCACCGAGTCCACCGTCCATGTCCTATCGGGGAGCCGAAGCTGCGATCTCTTCAGGAGCTGCGTGAAGAGCGCCCACCCGGTCCCCAGAAAAACCGACGCCACGCCGAGGAAGAGGAGCAAGTTCTTTGCGTTCTCAAGCAGGCTTAGCCCAAGCCATTCGGCGAAATGGCCGGCAAAACCCGCGGTCCCCAGACAGGCTAGGAGGATCAACAACCGTTTCAGCCCGGCATCTGTTTGCCATGCGATACGCGAAAACATTCGGCCCCAACCTATAGATCGGACGCCGGGGGGGGAAGGCAGAATGAAGAATTAAGAATGCAGAATGAAGAATGGTGGGGCACAGGGTCAGTGTCCCTGCGTGGGTCAGACCTCTGGTCTGACGGTTCCGGCAGCCTCCAGGACCTGGCCTGTACATAACTGCGTTACATATGCTACATATTTGTGGGCTGCGCTTTTCCTATCCGTCCACCGGCCTATTGGGATCAGGCGAGGATTCTCCTTTGGCTCTAGAGGCGTCTTGCTTATTATCAAAATGAGGTTACCTTCCGATCGGGATGTCCCAGGCCCGCGTGGGGGGCGTGGCTCCCATGAGAGATCGCAACGGCCATAAACAAAATCGTGTCAAACATCGCCCCTGTGCAGCGCCAGCCTAACCGGCTGGCGAACGAGAAATCTCCCTACCTCCTCCAGCACCAGCATAACCCTGTGGATTGGTATCCCTGGGGTGAGGCGGCGTTTGCCCGGGCACGGGGGGAGGAGAAGCCGATCTTTCTGAGCATTGGCTACTCGACGTGCCACTGGTGTCACGTGATGGAACGGGAGTCCTTTGAGCAGGAGGGCGCAGCGCGGTTCCTGAACGAGCATTTCGTCAGCATCAAAGTGGATCGTGAGGAACGCCCCGACGTCGATCACATCTACATGACCTTTGTCCAGGCCACAGCCGGGCAGGGTGGCTGGCCGCTGACCGTGTTTCTGACGCCCGGTCTGAGGCCGTTCTATGGCGGAACGTATTTCCCGCCGGACAACCGCCACGGCAGACCCGCGTTTATCGAGGTGCTCGAGCATATTGCCGGGTTGTGGAAGACGCGTCGGGGGGATGTGCTCGCTTCAGCGGAGGGATTGCACCGGCAACTCGAGGAGTATTCGGCCAGGGCTTCGTCCAATAGCTCGGAGTTGGGTGTGGACGTGCTGGCCGCGGCGGCGGCCGGGTTCAAAGCGGAGTACGATCCACAGGACGGTGGCTTTGGCGGCGCCCCCAAGTTCCCTCGCCCCGCTCAGCCCGCGTTTCTTTTGCGTCACGGCGTTCGATCCGGAGATGCGGAGGCTGTCCGGATGGTGTTGCACACCTGTGCGCGCATGGCGGCCGGTGGCATCTGTGATCAACTCGGCGGCGGGTTCGCCCGCTACTCGGTCGATTCCCACTGGCTGGTGCCGCACTTCGAGAAGATGCTCTACGACAACGCGCAATTGCTCCAGCTCTACCTGGATGCTGGCCTTGTGAGCCCGGAGAGTGGCGGCTTGGACGTCGCCCAGGACATCGTCCGTTATGTCCTCCGCGACATGACCCACCCCGACGGCGGGTTCTATGCGGCTGAAGATGCCGATAGCGAAGGGAAGGAAGGCAAGTTCTACTGCTGGACACGCGCGGACTTGGGCGACCGATTGACCCCGGATGAATTCAAGGTGGTGGCGCGCTATTTCGGCATTACCGAGGAGGGTAACTTCCTGGATCACAGCGACCCCGACCCGTTGCGAGGTCAGAATGTGCTGAGCATCGTGGACCCAAGCCTCACTCCGGAAGAACGGGCGCTGCTGAGCTCGGCCCGGCGGAAGATGCTGCTGGCTCGCGCCCTCCGAGTCCGTCCTCATCTGGACGACAAAATCCTCGCCTCATGGAACGGCCTGATGCTGGGAGGGTTGGTCCGGGCCTACTCCGTCCTGCAAGACCCCGCCTGCCTCGCGGCCGCCGAGAAGAACGTGAGTTTCCTTCAGGCTCGGCTCTGGGACGCGCGGACCGGCACGCTCTATCATCGTTGGCGCGAGGGCGAGCACGACACCACGCAAATCCTGACGGCCTACGCCTTCCTGTTCTCCGGCGTTCTGGACCTCTACGAGGCGACAATCGAGCCGCGACACCTGGAGTTCGCCGTGGGTTTGGCCGAGGCCATGATGGCCAAGTTTTACGATGCTGAATCAGGTGGGTTCTGGCAGAGCGCTCCCGGCGCCTCGGACCTTATCCTTCGCCTCAAAGAGGACTATGACGGCGCCGAGCCCGCGGGTGTTTCAGTCGCGGTCCTGGCACTGTTCAAACTGGCGGCGATCACCGGGCGCGCCGATTTCCAGCAAGCCGCCGAACGGAGCCTCCAATCGGTCGCGGAACGCCTGCGTCACAGTCCGCAGGCGCTGCCGTGCATGCTGCACGCCCTTGATTTCTCGATCGAGCCGCCTCTGCGGATCGTGGTGGCGGGCAATCCCGGTTCGCTCGCCGTCACGAGGCTCCTTGCCGCCGCCCATGGCGTTTACCGTCCGAACAAAGTCATCCTCGGCACGCTGGGTCCGGTGGATGCGTTCGCCCGGACATTGCCAGAGAAGGACGGGAGTCCCGCGGCCTACTGCTGCACCGGCACTTCTTGCCTGCCGCCCGTCAACCATCCGGCTGGTTTGCGGGAGATATTGAGGCGAGCGCCCGTCCAGAGCGGCACGGCGGGCGCGCTATCCCCCTGATCCGAGGGTAGTGCCCGATGTCCTCAGCGGGCCGCGTGTGCGGTGGGACGTCCAAGGCGGCGCGGTGAGGACACCACGCCCTACCTGGAGAGGGGGGCGGCGCTCTATCCTACTCGGAACGAGATCTTCTTGATCAAGGTGCGACCGAAACTGTGCTGGAGGCGAGTGAGTATCTCCTTACGTCGGTAGCGCACGATCTCATCCAGCCAGACACTGCTATCCACCGACACGAACAACGTACCGTTGCGCAGGCCTGTGGGTTGGGCATGCGCGGCAACATTTGGATCGATCAGGTGCCCCCACACTTTGACGATCTCCGTCTCTGATTGGCGGCGGTCCATGCGCAGGTTGGCGGTGACCAAGGGCATGATCTGGCCGATCGACTTTGCCACCATGGCTTGCGCCTTCTCAAGTGGCGCCAGGTCCACGCCCCGCCACTCTGCCAGGACAGTCTGGCGGGATGATCGCGGGGTGGCTTTTGGCGCTGGAGCGGCAAAAGGCGGGCTGGATTTACTGGCGGTCAAGATACTACGTACTATGCCTGCGTATGCGGATGCGTTTCGTCGAGGACGAGAACGCCGTGGGGGGGGAGGTCGTAGTTGCCGCTGAAGGTGTTGGCGGTGAGAAAGTCGTGCATCGGCTTGTAGAAAGTGATCCTCACCGGGGTATTCTGGTGGTTAAGCAGGAAGTAGATCTTTGTATCGCCCTTCTGGCGCATGCTGACTTCCACGGTATCCGGGACCTTGAGCAGGGTTTGCAGGTTGCAGAGCTGGCGCAGCCAGGCCACAAGGTCGTAGTAGAACGGTTGCTGGCAAATCGTGCCGATGTAGATGGCTTTGCCCAGCCCGTAGTTGTTAATAGTCATTGCCGGGCGTCCGGCGTAAAAGTCCCGGGAGTAGGTGGCCAGCACCTGGCATTCCTTTGGCTCGATGATATCGCACCAGAGGCGCGCGCCGTGCAGGTGGGAAGCTGGGAAGGAGCCTTTGAAAACCAAATGGTTCTCTTCCTCCGGGGGAATGGGGTCGAATTCCTGCACCTCGAGCCCGAACAGGTCGATGAGGTCGCCCGGGAAACCGGTGTCGGGGACGATGTGGTGTTCGTCCACAAGACTGGTGTTGCAGGTCGCCACGAGGGTGCCGCCGTTCTGGACATAGAGTTTGAGCAAGTCGGCCTCGCCTCCCGCCAGGAGGTGGAGGGAGGGGGCGAAGACGATCTTGTACTTTGAGAGTTCCTCGGTCGGGCGCGCGAAGTCCACCGGGATGTTGCGGTCGTGGAGGGCATTGTAGAAGAGCATGACATGCTCGCGTTGGTTGAAGAACTTGTTGGGCTGCATGGGCAGCTTGAGGGTCCATTCGTTCGCGTGGCTGTGGAGGATGCAGGTATCGACCACTACTCTAGAGTCTCTGATGATCGGACCCAAGAGCTTGAGTTCCTCGCCGATCTGGCTGATCTCGCGGTACACCCGGTTGTCGCCGCGACCGTCATGAGTGAGCACGCCGCCATAGAACGTCTCGGACCCGATCCGCGGAGAGCGCCAGAAGAAGTATAGTACTCCGGTGGCTCCGCGAGAGATCAGTTGGTAGGTGAACAGGCGAACGACGCCGGGGCGCAGGAGGGAATTGACGTCCTGCCAGTTGACATTGCCCGCTTTCTGCTCGATCACCCAGAAACCCTCCTCACCATCGGGGGTTCGGGTGCCGCTCTTCTTGAGAGAGCGCATGATGTCGATCTCGACCGCATTCTCGGCGGGACGGGACTTGATGGTGGCGTAGCTGTCCAACGAGACGAAGTCGAGCACTTCGGCCATGTCGAAGTGATCGTAATGCCGCGTGAGGGCGCGCAGGTTGGTCGTGACCGGAATGTTGGGGGTGAGCTCGTGAAGAAGGTCGGCCTGCATTCGAACAATGGCGATGCAGGTGTCGCTCGAGAAACGCATCCAGTCCAGAACGAGGGCTGGGTTGTGAACGGTGGGCGCGACCATGGGCATGGGGACTTGGTCCCAATCGGTTACGACCTGGCCCCAGAAGCGGTTTCCCATCAGGTCGTTGAGGCGGTCGATGGTCTCGTACTTCTGCTTCAGCCACGCATGCCAGTCGTGGCGGGACTGCTCGTTGAAGGAAAACTCGGTGCCATGCCCTCCGATGCCGTTGTCAATCTGCCAACCGATGAGTTGGGGGTGCTTGCCGAGGGCGTTGGCCGTGGCGGTCACGATCTTGCGAGCATGCTCCCAATACACGTCGCTGTTCATGCAATAGGCGTGGCGGGTGCCTTCGTGCAAGGGCAGCCCTCGATTGTCCAGCGGCAGGATCTCGGGATGCTTGGCGGCCAGCCAGAGAGGAGGGGCGGCGGTGGGGGTGCCCAGCACCACCCGGATACCGGCCATCTTCATCACGTCCATTGCCCGCAGCATCCAGTCGAAGTCGTATTTCCCCTCCTCCCTCTCGTAGAGGCCCCAGCAGAACTCGCCCATGCGCACCACATTCACTCCGGCGGCGACCATGAGTTGGGCGTCACGTTCCCAGCGCGATTCCGGGTTGTCAGCCGTTCCAGCGTAAGGGTATATCCAGTGCTCGGGATGATAATCGACTCCAAAGTGCATAGGCGATCGTTGTTTAGGTTTGAGGCAACTTAATTTGACCTGAATCCAAGCGCAACTGGAAAGTCAGAGAAACTCGTGACCCGTCGATTCGGCACAAACGAACTGCATTCGGCTTCCCCCGGCGCCCGCGTCAGAGGGGGAATCATCCACGCATCCCAGCCTGAACTTATCTCATCCGCCGCGGTTTCGCACCAGCGAGAATTTACCCCGATTCGATGTCCCATATTGAGGTGAGGCGAGACAGTTTTGGTGGCAAATGAGGACGGTTTAGCGATTCGAAGCGGCTGGTGGTGGGTGAGTTCGGACAAAAAGCGCAAGAAAAATGAAGCCGTGTCCGGCTGCGGACCTACGTGGTGATCTGGCGCTGACCTGCGGATGCGGGGGCGACCTGCTCGGCTTTTGGGGCGGGGCGGCGGGGACGCAAATCACTGGGAAATGGGCGGTTTGAAGCGTGGACATGGCCGATATTAAGTGTTGAATGAACGGAGTTGGCGTGGATCAGCGCGCTGTCCGCAGGTTATGGGGCGGCAGGTGAGGGGGGTGAAATGGGGGGGGAGATCGCGCAGTCAGGGATAAAAATGACTGGTTTCGTTGACTTTGGCAAGGGGCCTGCTATTGTATAAATTAGCGGATTGCAGGCGGCAATAAGTGAGCAATCTAACTGTAATAATATAATGGTCTAATTCACCGCTTGCTCAGCTCACACCGCGCATCAGAAGAACAACAAATTAAAAGAAAGTAAGTTATGCGTAACACCACTCGTAAATCTGGCTTCACCCTCGTTGAAATCATGATCGTGGTCGCGATCATTGGTCTGTTGGCCGCCATCGCGATTCCCAACTTCGTAAAAGCGCGTCAGACAGCCCAGAAGAACGCCTGTATCGCCAACCTCAAGCAGATCGATGGCGCGAAGGAACAGTGGGCCCTGGAGGCAAAGAAAACCAGCGGCGAC
>ORJL010233720.1_pt1 | contig 13460 bp, 9 predicted proteins | sample 1779941 | NCBI WGS metagenome assembly ORJL01 (sample SAMEA104232317, study PRJEB22302) | groundwater metagenome | biome: forest; feature: aquifer; material: groundwater | place: USA | collected 2011-08-07 | depth 5.8 m
AAGTTTGCGAGAAAGCGCGGTGACCAGTGCCGTTCCTGTGATGGCGCCCGTCTCGATGAGCGAAGCGCCGAGTCGACCGCCGGAAGACCGCTGCCGTGCGAGAGCCTCGGCAAGCTGCTCCGGCGTGATCAGCCCGTCGCGAATGAGCTGCTCGCCGATGCGAACGTTCTGTTCAATCGTGAGATTCGCCATGGTTCAGGTCCGGATCGCGACCGCCCGTCAGCCGACGGAGCGTCCTCTGCTCGTAGGGTCCGCGGTGCGGACTTTTCTTCTTTTCCGTAGCGTCGCGGTTCATCCGCGGCGAAGTCGGAACGTTCCCTTCGCTGGCGAGACGCGCCGCCCATAGCGGGCGACGCTACACGGTTCTTGAGCATGCGCTACAGGAAGCTCTTCACCGCATCCTGAACCGTCTCGAAAAACCGGAAACGGTTGGCGATCCCGGTGAGCTCCAGAATTTCACGACAGGTCGGAGTCACGCTGGCGAGCTTCAGCCCGGTCGCACGATCCGCTACTTCCTCCGACGCGGCGAGCAACCCCTCCAGCGCGCTGCTGTCCATGTACGGAACCTCGTGCAGGTCGACGACGGCCCGCGCGTTCGCAGATCCCAAACGCTCCAGCAGCGTCCGAGCGAACCGCTCGGCGTCCTGTTCTATGAGCGCACCGATCGGCGTGAGAACGTCCACCGTCCCGATCTGTTGCTGTTCAACTTTCATGAGGCCGATTCCGTTCCATCCCGCCGGCACAACGTGTGGCACCGGTCTCCAACCGGTGCGGACACGGGTTGAAAACCCGTGCCACGCGGCCTATTCGGATAGACTTCTAGCCGGGCACGTTCGCCGGCTCCGGCGAAGAAGCTCGATCCAGCGCCACTCGCGCCCCCTCTTTTCTGGCACGGATGCCTTGTTTCAAGGCGCGATCGACCAGTTCGTGAATTCCGGGTCGCTCCGTGCCGCTGCATGACACTCCGCACCGGACCTGCACGCGCGATCCCCACCGGTCGGCGTCGCTACAAATCGCAGCTAAACGCGAGACGATCTGTCCCACGATCAACGATGCGAGGTCGGCGTCGACGCGCCGCAGGAGCAGGATGAACCGCGATCCGTCGAATCGCCCGAGGCGATCCTCCGCCCGAAGCTTGGCGCTGAGCGCGCGGCCGGATTCGTCGACGAGGGCGTCGGCGGCCTCCCATCGCGCCATGTCGTTCAATTCACGCAGTCCTTCGAGCGCCACCACCGCGACCGCGACCGGTTCTTCCGCCTGGTACGAATCGAGGATCGCCCGCTCCGCCGATCGAAAGAACGTGGGTCGAGTAACCAGGCCGGAAACCGGATCGCGCTGAACGGCTGCACGACCGGCGAGCACTTCCGAGAGACAGCTCCAGAACTGGGAGACCAGGGATTCCACTACGCGAAAGAGTTCGCGTCCTCGCGCGGGCGGATGCGAGAGATGCCCCACGACCACCAGACCGAGTCGCCTCGTCCCCTGCAAGACCGGAATGCACCAAGCAACGGATTCCTCGCTCGATTTGAATTCCGCCGCACCGTCCAGTTCCGCGAGGTAGGCGCGCCCCGACGAGAGCACGCGACCGGCCAAGCCGTGCTTGGGGGAGATCCGCTCGGGCCCCGACAAACTCCCGGAATTGTTTAGTGCCACAAGTTCTGCGCTCTCGTTCTGAAGACGGAAGAGTTTTGCGTGCGTCGCTCCCACGCAGGTGTGCAGCTCTCGGCGAACGAACTCGCCGAATTCCGGCCAGGGATTTGCCCGCTCGCGGTGGTCCTCGAGCCACTCATCGAACCGCGTGACCAGAGTTTGGATCCGGGCGGCGTCGCAGGGATCGGACTTCGTCGAGCCCGACAACGAGTGACGGATCGGCGCGTGCGCCGCGGCCGCGTTCGATCCCGCGCTCGATCCGCCGCTGGAGTCCGCTGATCGCGACTCCGCTCCGGTTCCCGACTGTCCCGACCAGCCGCCCATTCCGAAGATGGCGAGCGCTCCGGCGACGACGCCGAACAGCACCCATCCGTCTTGCCAGAAACGGATTCCCGCCGCCGCCTGCACCAGCGCGACGTAGAAGAGTGAGCAGAGGAACCCGACGCCGAGTCCGCGCGTTCGCCCCACGAGGCGACCGGCCACGCCCGCGGCGAGGATGATCGGAAACCAGGGAAGCAGAAGTGTCATGTTCATACCATCGCCCCCTCGGTCGTCCCGCTTGTCAACGCCTCGGCGAGACGGTCCGCTTCGCCGCCTGCGAACTCGCCGGCCTCGGCAATGAGCCGACTCCATGCGTTTTCGTCCGTCTCCAGTCGTGTTCGGATCATCCGGTCAAAGACCGACTGCAGGTACGGGTCGACCGTCCGCCCGGCCTCATCGCGCATGATCGTCAGCGCCTTCTGCCAATCATTTCCCTTGCGATACGACCGATCGGAGGTGAGGGCGTCGAAGACGTCGGCGATCTGGATGATCCTCGCTTGCAAAGGAATGTCTTCGCCCGCGAGTCCGTCGGGATACCCGCCGCCGTCATAGTGCTCATGGTGATGGAGAATTCCGTCCAACGCCCCGCGCAGTTGCGGCACCCCGCTCACGACCTGGTGACTGCGGACCGGATGCTCCTTCATATGGGCGAACTCCTCCTCCGTGAGTTTCCCGGGCTTGTTCAGCACCGAATCACGAATCCCGATCTTGCCGACGTCGTGTAAGAGAGCGCTCCACTGCAACAGTCGCAGGTCGTAGGCGCCGAGCCCAAGCTGTTTCGCAAGTTGGGTGGCGAAGTACGCGACACGCAGAGAGTGCCCGCACGTATAGGGGTCCTTCTGATCCACGGCGCTGACCAACGACCGGACCATCGCGACGGACAGGTCGCTCAGCTCGCGCATCAATTGCTGGTTGCGAAGGAGGTCGCCGCAGAACCTCGTCAGTGATTCGAGCAGCAACATGTCGACGCGGCGAAACGGAGGCACATCCTGCGAGCGAAGCAGGACGATGGCGTGTTGGATACTTTCGCCGACGACGATGGGGCCGACCATGACCTGGTTGCATGCCGACTCGTTCGCGGGGGGGTCGACCCACAACCCCGGAAGGGCGGGTCCGTCGTCCTCGTCCGGCAACACGTTGACGCTCTTGGAATCGCAGGCCGTTCGGACGACGCCGGCGATCGAATCCGCGACGACGTGCGAACCCTGCATCCATTCCCCGCTCGGACTGTGACGTACGGCGAACACCCGCCGCCCGGCGAACGTGCGCTGCAGGCAGGCGAGGAAGATCGCGACGACCTCTTGTTCACTCTGAACGCCGGGAAGGCAGCGCGTAACCTCGAACACCATGCCGAGTTGCTCGTACGCACTGAGAAGTTCGTCGGCCATGCCGCCGTGCTCACCGAGAAACTGGTCCAACGCGTCCCCAATCGCGCCGAGCATCGGTTCGAGGTCGACCGCGCCTGGCGAGGTAAGCCGCAGCGTCTCCCTAGCCTGACGGAGAAACGTTAGCGCATCCGCCGGACGATCCCATCGGACCGGTTGAAGTTGGTTCATTTCGACGACGGGCATGGGATCTCTCCGTGAGGGGCTGTAGCCATCCCGGTCGACGGCGATGCGAGGGCGAGTGAGAGTCGAGCGTTCACGTCTTCCACGAGCTTGGAAGGAACAAAGGGCTTGGGGTAGACCGTCACATGAAAATCCGCCAGCTGCTTGGCCAGCGATTCCTGATCGCAACGTGCGGTGAGCATGATGATCGGTAGATCGGCGACGCCTTGCTCGCGGAGTGTCCTCGCCAATACAACGCCGTCCATCACCGGCATGTTCATGTCCGAAAGGAGCAGATCGATCCCGCCCGCTTCGATGACGGAGAGCGCCTGCGCGCCGTTGCCGACGCTGACCACGGCGTGTCCATGACGCTGTAGCCACAGTCCCATGACTCGGGCGACGTGGGCGTCGTCATCGGCAATGAGGATTCTCGCCATGGCGTCACGACTCCGTCGACGTTGACATTGCGGTTGCTCTGCTCTCTCGATGCGGCAATCGCACCATGAAGGTCGAGCCCTTGCCCTTCTCGCTGATGAGATCGATATCGCCGCCGTGCTGGCGAACGATCTCCCGCGCGGTGTAGAGTCCGATTCCGGTTCCGGTCTCAGCCTGAACCGCCGGGTCGTTCGCACGTTGGAATTTCTCAAAGACGCGCTGATGATCGGACGGATCAATCCCGATGCCGTTGTCTTTCACCGTGAGGAGAACCTCGCTGCCGGTGAGTTGACAGCCGACCACCACGACGCCGTCGCGCTGCGTATATTTGATGGCGTTTCCGAGGAGATTGTTCACCACCACGGCCAGCTTGTCCCGATCGGCGCGAATGGATTCCAGTTTCGCCGGCAGCACGAGTTGGACGTCGATGTTCTTCTCGTCCGCGAGCCCGCGAACGTCCCGCACGCCTTCGCTCAGAACGGTTCGGAGGTCGACGGTGTCGAGCGACAAGTGGATCGAACCCACCTCAAGCTGCGACACGCTCAGAATATCCTCGATCAACCGAGACAGTCGTCGCGTCTCCTTGGTGATGACGTTGTAGCATTCCGTGATGACCTGCGGGTCCTCGAACATGCCGCTGGAAAGCGTCTCGGCGTAGGCGCGGATGTTGGTGAGCGGCGTGCGAAGTTCATGCGTTACTTGCGTGACGAAGTCCTCCCGGGCACGCTCGGAGCGGACTTGTTGACTCACGTCTCGAATCACCACGGCGCAGTCGCCGGCGTGCCGCGGTCCGCCCAGTGGAAGCACCCACGCTCGATAGCTGCTGCCCGAGCGTGACTTGTCCTCCGTAATCTCAAAAACCTCGCTGCGCGCGGCGAATTGCCCATCCGCACCGAGGGACGTGCGAACGAACTCGAGTATCTTGGCGCTGAGCCCGTTCGTGGGGAGCTCGCCGAGGGTCTTTCGATTGACATCGCTCGATCGCCACCCGAGCACACGGCACGCCGCCGTGTTGGCGTACTCCAGGCGCACTTCTTCACGCACAAAAAGGAATCCGTCGGCCAGCGCGTTCAGCGCCTCCGCCAGCGCCCCGCCTCCGGAATTCTGCAACACCCGTGATAACTCCGCGTTGGCTTCGTTCCGTTGCGAACTGTCCAGTAGACGTTGCGTAAGATCGACAAGCTCGTTCCACGCACCCGTTACGCTGTCCAGCGCCGCACCGTCTTGGATACGCAGCGATGCCAAACCGTCCTGAATACGGTCCTTGTGCGAATGAAGTCGCAGGGCGATTCGCGACAGTCCGCGCATCTGCTCCCGAAGGCATCGATAGACCACGAACAAAGCACCCAGCACGACAAGCAGCACCGCAAGCGCTGCCGCATAGTCCGAGGTCCGCCGACCCAAGGCCGCCGTGGGTCGGAGGGACGCGGCAAGATACCGGGAGGTCTCCTGCGTCGCTGTTTCGGCTGCACCATCCGCCGGTTGCGCGCTCGGAACGATAGGAACGGGTACGCGGATCCAGGAGTCGGTGTCGCTCGATGACCAGTCCGCTGCGCGCCCGGCTTCATCGCGAACCGAGCGCAGGGCGCTCGGCATCGGCGCCACGTCCTTCCCGATCTCGCCGGGTTCGCTCGACGCGATGATCTTGACCCCGTCGACCAGTCGAACGGTCCGGACGGGCATGTTCTCCGTAAAGGACCGAAGCTTGCGCTGGACGACCTGCGGAGCGGTGTCGGCAAACCGGGGATCGTCCTGCACGGCGCCGACCAGATCCGCGAGGACGCCCAGCGCATGTCGGATGGTCTTCTGCGCGCCGACCGACGCCTCCCGCTGTGCCTGGGCGATGCCGAGGTTGGCGACGGTGCCCAGCCCCGCAAGGTAGATGAGGATCAACGAAAGCCCGAACCAGCGAGGAACCTCCTCGCCGGTCAGAAACCGTCGAAATGCACCGCGGACGTTCTGCAAGTGGAATACCCCGCGCGCGGCCCGATGTTTCGGCGTCGCGCACGAGAGTCTTATCGAATCGCCGAGAAAACCCCGTGAGGGCAAACTGAGGTGCGCAGCGACGTGCGGGACGCTTATGTTCCCGCCGTCCGAATATCCATCGACGCCCAGCGCGCCGATGGACCGAGAACACCGTCCTTCTGTTATCGCGACCATCGTCCGCGAAGATTGCTCGCGGGTGCCCCATCGCTTTAGCAGTGGGGTAGCCGAATGGATCGTCGTCGGGTTCCACTGGTGGCTTGCCCACCAGTGGTTTCCCACGAGGTGGCATGTCCGCGCTTGCGGTGGCAGATCCGCGCTTGGAGTGGCATGTCCGCCCTTAAGGCGGACATGTTCGATGCAGCGAAGCGATGGCGCCCTGTCCCTCCGGTCTTGACGCTTCGTACGAAACGACTCCGGTTGGCAACGCTCCGCGAGTCGGTAGAGTTCCGTTCGTGGAATCATGACGCCGTCTGAGATGCGTCCTCGCGAACCGGGGTCTCCGCCGATGAATTCAAAAACTCTCAACACCATCGTCGGCGTGGACATCGATGACTTGCACGTCGACGTCAAAGACGCCGTGCGCGCCGCGTGCGAACTGCAGTTTCAAGCGATTGAAGTGGGCGCCGTCGCCGGAGACCTCGCCCCGAGGGCGCTGAGCCCCAGCGGCCGAAGGCACTTCCGCCGCTTCGTCGAGAACTTCGGCCTGCGCCTCGGCGCCCTGACCGCTGATATGCCGAACCTCCGGCTGACCGATCAGAAAACGATCGAACAGCGCGTGGAGCAAACCTGCGAAATCCTCACGCTGGCCCGCGATCTGGGAGTGACCGTTGTGTCCGCGGGTGTCGGCGCTCTGACCCATCCCGAAACCGGTCAACCCTCACCGATCGCCATCGACGGTCTGCGCCGCATCGGCGAGTTCGCGGACCGACGGGGCGTGCGTTTCGCCCTGCGCCCCGGGCACGACGCGGGCGATCGAATCATCAGGGTCTTGGACGCGCTGGCGTGCCCATCGATCGGCGTGTGCTTGGATCCGGCGGCGATGGTGATGAGCGGGGCGAATCCGCTCGCTTCGATCGAGCGGTACATCGCACAGCTCGCCCTCGTCCACGCCCGAGACGCAACGGCCGGACTCGCGGTGCGCGGCGACGACGAGGTCCGCGCGGGACACGAGACCTCGCTGGGTACCGGCGACGTGGACCTGAGCGGGCTATTCCAGGCGATGCGCGAAGGCGACTATCACGAGCCGATCATCCTGCGTCGCAAGGAGTCGCTCAACCCGCGAACGGACCTCTCGACCGACCGGAAGACCTTGTTGGATTTGTTGCGCTAGCCCGTACGGTCCGCTGTGCGGACCTTCCCTTCGACCAGGCGTTCTACGACTCCGCAGCCGTCAACGCTACTTCGTCGGTTCCGCGGCGTTGGCCGTCTTCGCTTCCGTCGCCGCGGGTTGTTTGTAGGTGGTAACGGATTCCGTGCGCAGCGTGCGCTCGCCGTCGTACGTTGTCATTGACGCTTCCGAGCTATAGAAGTCGATTTTCTGCAGGACCGGTCCCAGCTTCATCACGATTCCGAGTGCGGACTGAATCGCCGTCTTTACTTCGGTAGGAACTTCCTTGCCCATTCCCGCCGCCGCCATGCCGCCGATCATCCCGGCCATGGCCGCGCCGCCGCCCAGTTCGTTCCCGAACTGCGACGTGTCCCGGAACGACGCGGCGTGAACCGCTCCCTTCGGAACCAAGCCTTCGCGCACAAACCGTTCATTCTTGGAAACCGACGCTGTCTTTCCCGCTGCCACATCGAGGCACTTGTTCACCGCCCCGGTCGAGGTCGCGATGATGAGCCAATCGCCGTTCACGCCGACCAGGGGACGCAGGAACATCGCCATCATGGGGTGCGTGATCTGGCGGAACGGATGACCTTGTACGTCCGCCGGCGAAATCGACAGCGCCTGTCCCTGTCCCTGCATCAGCGCGGAGAAGAAGTCGATCGCGCCGTTGACTTTCTTCGTCGCGATCTCGCTGTCCTTCACTCGGATCATCAGAACGTTGTCGGTGTTTCCCATCGGCGTGACGACGGCTGCGGGAAGCTCCATCGAGATCATCTCGCCGCTGAACCAACTGAAGACGTCGCGTTGCGGGTCGAAGTCGACCCCCGCGAGAAGCCCCTTCCACTTCTCAATCAGTCCCTTGCCGTCCGGGAGGTTCTGCTCGACGAACTCGATCGCGATCTGATAGAGCTTTTCCAGGTCGACGCCGCCGCTGAGATCGAAGCCCTTCGCATCCTCCGGGATGAACTGGTCGAACCGGTCGAACGCCTTCCGTTGCAGGATCATCTGCGCGATCGGCGATTTCTCCTTCCCGGGTTGGAATCGAACCGCCTCGTCCTTGAGTTCTTGTCGACCCTTGGTCCGCACCGAAGTAACGCTGTAGTCGACGATGTTGGCAAGCTCGATCAGTTTCGAGACCGCCCGCATGGCCTGACGCTCGGTCTCGTCCCCCTTTTCCTCCTTGGCAACTCCCGCGAAGAGGCGATCCATGCTTCCGACGAATCCGTGGAAGTCGAAGTACATGCACTCGTCGGTCGGCGGCTTGACTTGCGCGATCGCCTCTTTGAACCTGGCAGCGCCGGTCATGGGCGGTTTCTTCGACTCTTTGTTCATGAACGCGACGACGTCGTCCAGCGCGTTCGCCGAATTCGCCGGTCCCGTCGGCGGTGAAACGACAAGCCCGACCACGTCCTCGAACCGCAGGAGGGTCAGGATCGACTGCGGTTTCGCCGCTTCCCCCGTCGGGGCGTTCGGCGCCAACGACCAGGTTTTCGTCTTCAGCGTCAACGACCACGTCATCACGTTGCCGCGCTTGGACTCGACCAGACCGAGGCTCGGACCCAATTTCACGATCTCTTGCAAAATTGCGAGGAGTCCGGTCGCATTCGCCTCGACCGCGTCGGGTGCGCCGCGGGTCAGGACGATGTAATCGAAGTTCATCCCTCGGAACTCCGTACCGCCGGCGGCGAGCCGCTCCGCGAACACGAATTCCTTCTGGACCAGTTCGCACCAACGGACGCCCTTCGCGAGCATCGTGGTCTTCTCAATCGCGTGTTGGATGTCGCTGCGAGCCTCCTCGGAAAGGAACGGCTCGGCGAGCTTCGCGACGTCCTTGTCGATCCCGCTTTCGCACAGGGCGGTCCACACCTTGTCCCACTCCGCATCGATCCAAGCGCGCTCGGGGTTGTGTACGGAGTGGATGTACATCCAGGCGTCGGCGGGGACATACTTCCCAAGGGTGAACTGCTCGGGAAGTCCCTCGGCCCGCGCCGACCCGGCCAGACCATTGACGCCCGCGACGCCGGAAACCACCGACATCACAAGTCCGAAAAACCCCGATCGAAACGAAAACAACCTGGACCGCATAACTCTTCTCCCGCGGCGGAGCGAATTCCCCGCCGTGATCGACGCTCTCCGGCACAACTTCCGCATGGCGACGCAATCCCCGCGGAAACCGGAAAGGAACTCTCCTCGGATTCCAATTCAAGGATACGTGTCGCTTCAGCTAACGACCAGCGTAAGCCTGTCGATATTTGTGCAATCGTGTCGGGACACCGCCGAAAAACGTCGAAACGACCGAACGCCAAGACGACCCAACGGCGAACCGGGACGCCGGCAAACCGGCGTGGGTCCCCCATCCTCGCTACTGCGAGGGTGGGGGACGGACGACTCCGTGTGCCACTGCTCTGTGAGCAGTGGATGGCGCGGTTGCGCCGAGCGCGGATAGTTATTGGGATTCGTATGAGCAGTGGAGGATGCAGATCCGCCGAAGCGCAGAGACTTGTTGGCATCGGCATCATTCCCTCGGTGCGATGGGACGAGCACCAGTGGGTTTCACTTCCGCCGATGTTGCTCTAGAAGCTGGAGAATGCGTGTGATCGTCGCCGGAAACGGCGCCTCCACCTCCAGCGGTTTCTCCGTGATGGGGTGAACCACTCGCAATCGCCGCGCGTGAAGGGCTTGGAATGACAGGATCGGAGTCGAGTCGCCCGTTCCGGCGAGGGATAATTCGGAGACGCTTCGCCCGCCGTACTTCTCGTCGCCCACGATGGGGAATCCGAGCATGGTGAGATGTACACGCAGCTGGTGCGTCCGACCGGTCTTCGGAAAAAGCGCGACGCTCGAGTAATCGCGGTAGCGCTTCTGCACCTTGTATTCCGTGATCGCCTCTTTATACATCGCTTGTCGCGGCGGACTTCCCAGCGTCGGCGTTTCGAACATGGTCGACGGAGTGGGAGCCAGCGGTCGATTGATGACGCCATCGTCGCGCGGGATCTCTCCGTGGCAGATTGCGAAGTACTCCTTGGTGACCGTCCGCCGCTCGAACTGCAACGACAATCGCCAATGGGCTTCGTCCGTCTTGGCGATGGCCATCACTCCGGTCGTGTTTTTGTCCAATCGGTGCAGAATTCCAGGGCGAAACGAGTCGCTCCCTTTGCTGAGGCTCTTGGCGTGGAACACGGCCGCGTTGGCGATGGTGTCGATCTGTCCGCCGTATGCGGGGTGACACACGATCCCCGCTTGCTTGTTGATGATGAGCAGCCAGTCGTCCTCGAACAACACCTCCAGCGGGATATCGACCGGCGTGATCTCGTTGGGCGGCGGTGGGGGGAGGATCAGCTCCACCAAATCCCCTTCAGCAGGCTCATAGCTCGCCTTCGTCGGCAGGCCGTTGACGGTGACGAGCCCCTGCTTGATGTATTTCTGCAACGTCGTTCGTGAGATGCGCGGGTAGCGATGGTGGAGATACTTGTCCAAGCGTCGACCGGATCTGCGCTTCCACACGCGGATGCGATGCGTCTGCGTGTCGGCGACGGCCCCGTCCTCGGACGGTCCGCTTTCGTCCTCCGACACGATGGAAAGCTCGTCGTCGAGGTTGTCGTCGTTCGCGTCGATGGAGGAGCGTCGATCGGACATGTTCGTCGGGACCGCGAAGGCGCTCGTCGGCGCAGCGGATGATGGGCTAATCTACAGTCTTCGCCGACCTCGGGCTGGGCGGAACTTGCCTCCCAGCGTCTTCGGCGCGGCAGCGCGCGGGGCGACGGTCGACGTTGTCGACTGGGTCGATGCCGCAGCGGAGCTTCCCGCCCGCGGACTTTCCTGCGGCGCGAGCGGACGCATCATCGGCTCCGGACGCGAGGCGCTGGGGGTGAACCCGACCACGGCCCGGGCCGGAACCTGGCGATTGATCAACATCTCGATCCGGGTGAGTTCCGTCCCCTCTTCGCGTGAGGCAAACGAAATCGCGATTCCGCGGGCACCCATACGCGCCGTCCGTCCCACGCGGTGTACGTACACTTCGGGGTCAGGCGGCAGGTCGTAGTTAATGATGTGCGGGATCGCGCTGATGGCAGTGCCCCGCGAAGCGAGGTCGGTCGCCACCAGCACCTTGATGTGGTGCTTGCGGAATCCGTCCATCACCCGCTCGCGTTGGCGCTGATCCAAGTCGCCGTGGATCTCCTTCGACTCGATCCCGATGTCGAACAGTTTCTTCGCGAGTTTTCGGGCTGCGTGCTTCGTGTTGCAAAAGATGATCGCGATCGGAGGCTTTTCCTGCTCCAAGACCAGGCGAAGAAGTCGGAATTTGTCATACGGCTCGACCGTGATGTAGTACTGATCCACCTCGTCGACCGTGAGGTGATCCTTGGAGACGTTGATTTCTTCCGGCTCGCGCATGTAGCGCCGGGCCAGGTTCTTGATCTCGCCCTCGATGGTCGCGGAAACAAAGATCGTCTGGTGCGGACCCGTGCATCGACCGAGGATCGTGCGAATGTCGTCGCGGAAGCCGATGTCGAGCATCCGGTCCACTTCGTCGAGCACGGCGAAGCGGATATCGTTGAGCGGCAAGACGCCGCGCTGCATGAAGTCCATGACCCGACCCGGCGTCCCGACCACAAAGTGCGGGCGACGACCGAGCTGGTGAAGCTGAGCGGCGACCTTCGCTCCGCCGTATACCGCGACGATGTTGAGTTCCGCGAAAGCGGACAACCGTTGCAATTCGCCCGTCACCTGCACTGCGAGTTCCCGAGTGGGGGCTAGGCAGATAGCCTGCAGCCGCCCCATCGGATCGATTTGTTGAAGGACGGGAAGCCCGAAAGCGGCGGTCTTGCCGGTTCCGGTCCGAGCCTGACCCAGAATGTCGACGCCCTTGAGGCCAGCCGGTATAAGCTGCTTTTGAATTTCGCTCGGTTCCGTAAAGCCCATCTTTTGTAGGGCTTTGAGGAACCGAACTTCGACGCCCAGATCGGCGAACGCCTGCGGTAGATCAGCGTGTTTTTGCATTATTTCGCGGACACGGGGTCGACCTTCGCCTCACCGAACGATGCGGACCGACGGAGTGCGACCCGAAACCACTTCCTTCTGAACCGCGGACACCTTAGTCGCTCCCAAGCCGCGTGTAAACCGGGCGTTCACAATTCGCAGGCGTGACTCGCCTTAGAGCGCGTGTGAGTGGCACGAGCTACTTTGTACCGTAGGCGAGGGCGAAAATCTTGCGGTGGGCCGTCGAAACGGAAAGGCGCGCGAATTCCGTTGGCGTCGCCCACAGACGCGGTTGACCGGTTGGACCCAGGCGGCGCGGGTGGTGGGGCGTTTCACCCGCGAACACCTGAAACATCATGCGTCGATGGGTGAGGTCGTGGCGGAGATGGCCGATCGCCCGACAGGCTCCGTCGAAACGGAGGCCCTCCGACTGCGCCAGTGTGCCCAGCTCGCTCGCCCCGGATGTCGCGCCGTTGACCGGCACGTTGGGAAACTCCCAGAGTCCCGACCACAGACCTCCGCGTGGCCGACGTCGCACGAGGAAGCGGTCATCGTGTCGAAAGATCCCCACGAGAACGTGGACGACCGGGTTCGTCGACGCCCGTCCCGGTCGACGAGCTCGTGGTTCGGTTGCCCCGGTTCGCGCGGCATCGCAGACATTCCGCAGAGGGCATTCGCCGCATCGCGGCACACCCGGGACGCAGATCGCGCTGCCGAGATCCATCCAGGCCTGATTGAAGTCGCCGGGGCGACTTCGCGAGAGGAGTTCCTCGGCGATCGCCTGTACCTGCCTTCGCCGGGCCGTCACGGATGTCGACGAATCCAACGTGAACAACCGTGACAACACGCGGACCACGTTGCCATCGACCGCGGCCACCGGTTTTCCGAACGCGATCGAGGCAATCGCCGCGGATGTGTAGTCTCCGATGCCGGGGAGTTCGCGGAGGCGTTCCACGGAGTCCGGGACGGCTTCTTTCCTCTGCACAAGTAGCCTCGCGGCCTCATGCAGGTGCAGAATGCGGCGGTAGTACCCCAACCCCTCCCAAAATTTTAGTACCTCGTCGTGGTCGGCGCGGGCGAGCGCGCGAACGTCCGGAAAGCGCTGCAGAAACGGTTCGTAGTAAGCGAGCACGGTCTCGACGCGAGTTTGCTGCAGCATGATCTCCGCGACCCACTGGGCGTACGGATCATCCGCTCGCCGCCGCCAGGGGAGA
>ORJL010827848.1_pt1 | contig 13459 bp, 11 predicted proteins | sample 1779941 | NCBI WGS metagenome assembly ORJL01 (sample SAMEA104232317, study PRJEB22302) | groundwater metagenome | biome: forest; feature: aquifer; material: groundwater | place: USA | collected 2011-08-07 | depth 5.8 m
TATATCCGCCAATTGTTGAAAGAGTGTTCACACCATGTGAACCGTACTCTGAACTTGTGTTAACAGGGACAACACTTTTTTTATGGTCAACGAAATCATACGTTGCAAGGATTTTCATATTAGCAAATGCTTCATGCCCGGGAAGTCGGACTCCATTATCGAATGAACCGATAATGATTCCCTGTCCGTTCACTCCCATGTTATGAACAGCCGGCACATTAATTTGATTGAGTTGTGTTGCACTGGGGCCATAACTTAATGAATCGGTTCCCAGTAGTGATGCTGGAGAAGGTGGAAGCAATTCTTCCGATTCTTTTTCAAGCGATTTATCGGTACGCCAACGTCCGACCAACTCAATTTCTTTTACAAAGGGGAGTAATCGTATAACATCAATTTGTTCTTTCGTTGCCATTGCACTCAGTGCGTTGAACCAATTCAATTGGTGACGAACAAGTGTTACTTGCCCCTCAACTTCTTTTACATAAGATTGTTCTAACGGTAAATCCTGTTCATCGATAATACGTGCAACAGGACGCACTTTAGCGCGGCGTTGTATTGCTTTTTCTGAAAGCAAAGTACGCGGCGATGTTGATGCAAGTCGTTGAGAACCCTTATCTTTAAACGTAATAAGTACCAGCGAAGCATCGGTAGGACTCATCGATTCAAATTTTTTCGAGAGAAGTTTCCCTAGAGGCGCTTGCTGTTGAGCCAGACTTAAGCTGAAAGAACAAAGAAGGATGGAGACGAATATTGTAAAGAGTTTCATTTTGATAAAATTAAGAATGGAATCCGAAAACTAATGTTATTAATATTACCAAAGTTTGAAGGTAAAACCAAGTAACTAAATCACATTTCTGTTTTGAGACTCAGCCAAAGTTTTGTATCTTTACAGATTCAAAACTAATCATTAAAACTTATGGAAATTGCAGGTCAAATCACTCTTTTACTCCACTTTATCGGTATGGGCTTATTTGTAGCCATACAGGTAGCCGGCATGGTTGTCGGGAAACAATATAAAAAAGCTCAAAATCTTCAAGAAAAGGCAACTTTACTCAAAGTAATGCGTCCAATTGGGCTTCTTAGCCCCATTGCTGTTCTGCTTATGATTATCAGCGGAGTCGGAAACATGCATACATTTCAGATTACATTGGCTGATTTCGGATGGTTACAGCTAAAGATTGTCGTTTTTGCAATCGCTGCTATTATCGGCATTTTTATCGGGATTATCTCAAAAAAGCGAGGAATGCTTGTCGGAATGATGCTTCAAGGTAAAGCCCCGGCAGATGCTGAGAAAACTCTGAGAAAATATGATGGTCAAGTTGCATTATTTACAATGATCACACCGATTTTATTGTTAGTAATTCTCTGTCTTTCAGTATATGGAAGACTTGGGGGACAATAATTTTTGAAAGAGTATCAACTCTATATTAACGGTAATTTCGTTGAATCGAAGGGAAAACAAACCTTTGATTCCATTAATCCCTTTAATCAGGAGATTGTAGCACAGGTAGCTCGTGCAAGTTCGGATGATATTCATGATGCTGTTACATCTGCACGAAATGCATTTGATAACGGTCCATGGACGAAAATATCCAAAGAAGAACGAAGCGGATATATGAAGGCGATCTCCGATAAAATTAATGAGAAGAAAAGCTATTTAGAGTTGCTTGAAGTAGAAGATTCCGGTTCAACAATCCGTAAAGCAAAGGAAGATGTGTATCTGAGCGCGCGGGCAATGAATTATTTTTCAAAACTAGCTGTTTTAGATACTATGGAATCCATTGACGGGTTGACGAGAGCGGGAGTAAGTCGAAACTTCCGTATTCATGAACCTATTGGTGTTGTTGCGGCAATCATCCCATGGAATTTCCCGTTAAAAATGGCAATATGGAAATTGGGTCCGGCACTCGCGGCAGGAAATACTGTTGTCTTAAAGCCATCGGAAGATACTCCATGCACAGCGATGGAGCTTGCGGCAATATTGAATGAAATAGGGTTACCTCCGGGTGTAGTTAATATTGTTCCGGGTTTTGGTAATGATGCAGGTGAAGCGTTAGTAAAGCATCCCTTGGTTGATAAAGTTTCCTTTACAGGGTCAACTGTCGTTGGAAAAAAAATCATGGTTTTAGCGGCAGATTCACTTAAAAAGTGTACATTAGAGTGTGGTGGAAAGTCGCCCAATATTGTTCTAAGCGATGCCGATTTATCGGTAGCTGTTGATGGCGCTCTGTACGCGATGTTTTATCATCAAGGACAATGTTGTGAAGCAGGCTCAAGATTATTATTGGATGAGCGTATCCATGATGAGTTCATTGAGAGATTAGTAGAAAAAACGAAAAAAATTAAACTCGGTGATCCCAAAAATATCCAAACGGATATGGGACCGGTTGTCTCAAGACAACAGTTGTACCGAATTCTTACCTATATCCAAAGCGGTAAAGAACAAGGTGCAAAGATTGTGTGCGGCGGAACTATCTCCGGCAGTGAAGAACTTAAGCAGGGAAATTTTATTGAGCCGACGATTTTTACGGATGTAAACAATGCAATGAAAATTGCTCAGGAAGAAATTTTCGGTCCTGTGCTTTCAGTTATTAAGTTTTCAACGGAAGAAGAAGCGGTGGCAATAGCGAATGATTCTCTGTATGGGTTAGGCGCAGGGGTTTGGTCGGCTGATAACGAACGAGCGTTGACTATTGCAAAACGACTTCGTTCCGGCACAGTTTGGATTAATGAGTGGCATTTGCTTTCCGAACGTGCGCCGTTCGGAGGGTATAAACAAAGCGGTATCGGGCGTGAGTTCGGTCTTGAAGGACTTTACGAATATACCGAGTTGAAACACCTTCACATTGATGAAGTGGGCGCAAGAGATAAAAAATTCTGGTATGATACAGTTGTTCCAAAATCTTAATTATTATTAACAAAGGATTCTTATATGAATAAATTTATTGTTTTCTTGTTACTTGGTATTATTGCGTTCGTCGGATGTTCAAAGAAGGAAACTCCGCCGGTTCCGGTTGGTGAAATGACCGAGTATAAAGATTTGGCGTTCGGTTTTAAGATTGGTTATCCGAAAGAATGGAAACAGCTCGGAAACTCCGGAAAAGCATTATTTGTAAAATCACAGGAAGTTGCAAGTAAATTTTTAGATCCTGCAAGCGGTGAAGAGGGCGGACAGGTTACTGTTGAATCCATGCCATTGAGCGGCAGAACACCGGAAGCCGTTATTGATTCTGCAAAGGGTCAATTAAAACAAGCGTGGGCATCGGTTGAGACGCAAGCTGATCAGCAAGTAACCGTTGGTGGTAAACCGGGTGTTAAAGTAGGATATTCAATTCCTGTCACCTCTAAAACAAAGATCACCGGATATGAAATTTATGTTGCCGGCGATACAGCAGTTTACAAACTCGATTTTATCGGATATGGCGATCAGTTCACTGCTCATGCAGGTGTATTTGATGCAATGTTGAAATCGTTTGTGTTACCCGTTGTGATGATTAAATCGAATACATGGGGTGCCTCACCAACATTAGAAACCTATAAATCCGATTTCTTAACCATGCAATATCCTGAAAACATGGAATTTGTTCCCGGTTTGAAAAAGGGCGACAAAGATTTAGTGGTGGAGATGAAAGCAGATCGTAACGATTGCAGTATTCACCTTGATGTATTCGGCGCAAAGAATTTAACTACCGAAAAAGTTTGGGAACAGAATAAAGGTAAATACAAAGCGAAAGCCACAGGTAACGTGATGATTGATGGCAACAAAGCCTATTGGGTTGATTATACACCAATGAAAGATGTTACCAGTCGTGCATATTTTGTAGTAAAGAACGATAAAGTCGTTCGTATTACGATGAACTGGTTTGCACCACAAAAAGATGTCTACCTCCCAGTATTTGAAAAAGCAATTGCATCAATTAAATTGAAATAATCGTAACTAACGTACGAGAATGATTCTAAAGCGCACAACCATAATTATTGATTGTGCGCTTTTTTATTATAAAGGATGAAATTCCAATTATTTTTCTAAAATATCAATTTTGAGAAAAATTTGTTTCTTCTCATAACGATATGTGAGGAAACCCCTTGTTCTTTCAATTAAATGATGAATTATGCCATGAATTTGTGGCACAATGGTTGACGCATTCTCTTTACCTATTTCTCAACAGAAAAGAATATTATTATGGATATTAAAAATAGAACTATTTTAATTTTAGGCGGTTGGGGACTTGTCGGCTCGGCAATATCCCGAAAACTCGTTCTGGAAAAGCCAAAACGTATAATTATTACCTCTCTCAGAAAAGAAGAAGCAGAAGAAGCGGTATCTGATTTGTATGCAGAATTTCCCACTGCTCCGAAAAATTTCTTCGTCCCGTGGTGGGGCAACATCTTCACCCGTCATGAATTTAAAGATGCTAATCGTGACGAACTTCTCTCCGATGAAAAGAGCAGGGCAAAGCTTATCGATGATATGCTATCCGAACTTCATGAAGATGTTTTGCATCGTACGGCGTTATATAAACTGATTAGTAAACACAAACCGGATATCATTATTGATAGTATCAACTCGGCAACAGCAATCGCATATCAGGATATTTTTCAAAGTGCGCGTCAAGTGCTTCAAGAATTAAATCAGGTTAAGGGCAAAGATGATGCGAAGAAAATCCGTTCTACGGTTGAACGATTACTGTGTACCTTATATATGCCGCAATTAATTCGTCACGTACAGGTGTTATACAAATCAATGCATCTTTTTAAAACAAGCGTGTATTTGAAAATCGGGACAAGCGGCACAGGCGGGATGGGATTAAATATTCCTTATACGCATAGCGAAGAACGTCCATCAAGCGTGTTGCTCAGTAAGTCTGCTGTTGCAGGCGCTCATACATTATTGTTATTCCTCATGGGAAGAACCCCCGATGCGCCCATTACAAAAGAAATTAAACCTGCCGCGGCAATTGCATGGAAGAAAATTTCGTATGGTGAAATTAAACGACGTGGTAAAGCAATTCAACTCGTTGATTGCAAACCTGCGAACGGTGTCAAGTTAAAAGATACGCTCCAAATCAAAATGACTGATACTGCAATTTCCATGGGCAATACTCTTAAGTCTGTGTTTATCGATACGGGAGAAAATGGTGTTTTTTCTCGCGGCGAGTTTGAAGCAATTACCACACCGGGACAAATGGAATTTGTTACGCCTGAAGAAATTGCTGAAAATGTGCTCTATGAAATAAAAGGAAGAAATACCGGACATGATGTTATTGATGCACTCGATAATACCATTATGAATCCGACCTACCGAGCAGGGTACATGTATCATAGCGCATTCCAGAAGATTACCGAACTTGAACATCTTCATAATGTGGATAGTGTCGCGTTCGAGGCTCTCGGACCACCACGCCTTTCTAAGCTCCTCTATGAGGCATTTTTGCTGAAACGATGCTATACTGACATGAATTCGGTCGCAAAAGCCACTCCTGCTTCAATGTCGAAAAAATTAGTTGAAGAAATAACAAAGGATCAGGATTTACGCTCACAAATGATTTCTATCGGTATTCCCATCTTAATGCCCGATGGAAAAACGTTGCTTCGCGGGGATGAGATTAAAATTCCGCCTTTCCGGGGTATCAATGAATTACCCGTTAATGCAGAACGTGTTGATCACTGGTCGCATGACGGCTGGGTAGATTTACGCGTGGCGAATATGAAACTCTGGAAAGAACGATTTACCGAGATTATCGTAGGAAGTAAAAAAATCTCGAGCGAAGAGACAGGTTCGCGGTACATGTACAAAGCAGAATTCTGGAATAATTTTACAGAGATTCATCCGGGAAAACTTGCCGGCTGGATTTTCAGTTATGAAGAACGTGGAATGAGAATGAAGGCATAACAAAGTAATGTTAAGTATGGGCTGTTCTGAAAACTACTCAGGCTCCACTCTGCGTCCTCGCAGAGTGTTCAATCCTATTTGATTTGGTGGTTCTGCGAGGACGCAGAACCGAGCGTAAAGGGATTTTAGAACGAAAATGCAACGCCCGCAACATTGTTACGGGCGTTGTTGTTTGAAATAGGGAGGTGAGTACTTATATCACAATAAACTTATCTTTTTTGGTTTTACATGTCGGACATTCTTCCGGTTCGGCGGATGTTACAATATATCCGCAAAGCGGACAGACAGAAAATTGTGTTACCTTAATCTTTCCATTATGATCCTGAGCGTCTTTCAATAATTCTTCCTGACGTTCATCGCCATCCATACAGAATTGAAATTGTTCAAATGCGGCCGTGAATTTTTCCGCTTCTGCCGCACGCATGATGTTGGGATACATAGACATGGTTTCAATTTCCTCACTGCTCAATGCCATTTTTATAGTTTGAAGCAATGTTCCGACGGAAACTGAATCAATGGAGGGTTGTTTTGGTTCTATGCCTTTGCTTCGTAAGAGAGTGGCGTGTTGATCGGCATGGACTTGTTCTGAACGAGCTATGGCGAGATAGAGATTGTAAATTTCTTTATTTTTTTCTTTCAAGGCTTGCGGGGCAAATTTCGAATACATGAAATTGTATCGAACGGCTTTCGCATAAGCTGTCTGTAAATTCTCGAGTGTGATGGTTGGTTCTTGTGCTTTTGGCGGTTCTTTCTTTTGCTGGCATCCGAAGAGAAATACCAACATGAGCATAACAACTGCAAAAGGAAATACCACATAACTGAGAAAATGCACTCGCTGGTAGAGTGTCGGCGTATTCATCGTACTTTCCTTCTAATATTTGTTAAATCATGAATTTATACATTCATAGATAAGAAATACAATAAATATTCCAGAGAATTGGCTGATTTTGAAGGATTTTATGAAGTTCTAATTTTCAATTTCTCATATATGAGAAATTGAAGGTGGTGTTTTCGCAGGAAAGACAACATATTCTATTTCCTGAGAAAACACCATCCATTAAGGGTGCATCTAAAAACTATTCCTTGCTCCACTCTGCGTCATTGCAGAGTGCTCAATCGAATTTAATTTTGTGGTTCTGCGAGGACGCAGAACCGAGCGTAAAGGGTTTTAAGAACCATCCTTAATACCCCCCGCCATCATCCATGTTCACCTTTCCTCTGAAGGAACGATACATATAGATGAAGTACCCGGTAGTGAGAATGATGCCGATAATCCACCAGACGACACCTATTCCAAGTCCGTGTTCTTGAGCCGCAGAATTATAAATTGTGAGGCTGTATTCAGGATTTGTTGAAGCAGGGAGTACTTTGGGGAACATCCCGAATGCAGTGCTTGCAAGCATTGCGCCGATAAACGCCGATGAACACAAAAATGCTCTTGTATCATCTTCTTTCATATTGAATATAAACATGCCCAGTAATCCTGTGAGACCGAGTAACGGGAAAATATATCCCCACACATGATGTGTGTAATTATCCCAGATTTCGGGATGGATAAATGTTGTTGCAATAAACGCAAGCACCGATGTAAGCAAACTTCCCCACCATGTTTTGCGTGCAATGGTTCTTGCACGGGTTTGCAATCCATGTTCAGTTTTCATGGCAATATAATTTGCCCCGTGAGTGGTCAGCGTGAACAAAGCAACAAGTCCCATGAGAACCGTAAACCAATCAAGTATTCCTGCATCGGGGACAACGGTAAAGGTAGTCCATAATGGCTCAAAGAAATATCCCTCTTTGTTTAACGGCACGCCGCGAACAACATTTCCGAGAGCCGCTCCGAAGAAGATGGTGAGTAGAATACTTGAAACAGAAAAAATAGAATCCCAGAATCGTATCCACATGGTGTTATGAAGTTGATGCCTGAATTCAATTCCTAACCCTCGTAACATTAACAACCATAGTACCATAATTAATGGTAAATAGAAACCGCTGAAGCTTGACGCATACAGAAGCGGAAATGCAAAGTAAAGAATTCCGCCCGCGGCGATGAGCCATACTTCGTTGCCATCCCAAACAGGGCCGATTGCTTTGATGATAATGTTTCTATCGCGTTCAGTTTTCCCTATAAGGAGATGAATAACACCGGCGCCTAAATCAAATCCATCGAGGATCACATACATGGCAAGAGAGAAGGCGACTATTATGAACCAAAATATTTCCATAGTTAATGCGCTCCTTTCGATTCAGCTAAGATGCCGGTAGGTCCTGCGTTTATTTTCTTAATCATAAGTAATAAGAACAGCACTCCGATAACGAAATACATTCCAAGGAAACCGAGCAATGTGAATAAACTATTTCCCGCTGACACCATCTGTGATGTCCCGTCGACTGTTCTTAGTAATCCGTAAATCAACCAGGGTTGTCTGCCTAATTCGGCGGTCATCCATCCGGCGGTGTTTGCAATATAGGGGAATGGGAAACTCAGCATTAAAATCCATAGAACCCAGCGTTTCTCAAATAACTTTTTTCTCCAAAGAAGGAATGCGGCAAGTGACATAATGGCTATAAACAGTGTTCCCAATCCTACCATGATATGATATGAGAAATACAGTAACGGGATATTTGTGGGCCATTGGTCGCGTGGGAAAGCATCGAGCCCTTTTATTTCCGCATTCCATCGGTAATATGTAAGAAAACTAAGCATTTTAGGGATATGAAGGGGGTTATCCATTTTCAGCTTTTCCATATCCGGTTGACCGATAAGGACGAGTTCAGCCCCCTCTTTGGTTTCAAATAATCCTTCCATTGCGGCAAGAGTTGCCGGTTGGTGTTTTACAACCATAAGTCCTTGTCTATCTCCTGTTGGGAAGAGGGCGAAAATACTTGCCGCCATACCGACAATAATGCCGAGACGAATAAAGAGTTTTCCGTATTCCATTTCTTTTTTTGCAAGGAGGTAATACGCGCCGACAGAAGCCATAACAAATGATGCTGTTACCACTGCTCCTGTCATTGTGTGGAGGTATTGCCACCCTGCCCACGGATTAAAAATTAATCCCCAGAAATCGGTGAGGTAATAGGAGCCATCTGCACCAACGGAGTAGGAAACAGGATGTTGCATCCACGCATTGGTAGCAACAATCAGATAGCCTGATAGCCATGAACCGAGCCAGATAGCAACGGCAGAGAAGAAATGAATTTTTTTGCCGAGCCGTTTTTCTCCGTAAAGAAAAATACCAAGGAATGTTGATTCAAGGAAGAAGGCAAACAAACCTTCCATGGCAAGCGTATGACCAATCACACCTCCTGCATATTTTGAAAATCTTGCCCAATTTGTCCCGAATTGAAATTCCATGGGGATGCCGGTGACGACACCGATTGCAAAATTGATGGCAAAAATCTTAGCCCAAAACCGTGCGGCATTATTATAAAATTCGGAATTCTTTTTTAAGGCGATGAATTTGAGAATAACGATGAGTAAGCCCAGCCCCATCGTTAACTGGGGGAATAAATAATGATACGATATTGTGAATGCGAATTGTAGTCGGTGGAGTAAGAGTGCGTCTTCCATAATTTATTGATTGTCGGGAGTGATAGTTAAATCTTTTATAAAAGGGAGGAGTTGGTCTCGCATTGTATCGCGAGTAGTACGAAATGCTGTAAGGATTTCATCTTCTGTTCCAACAGCATGAGCGGGGTCGGTGAAACCCTTGTGAATTTTTTTCCCGTGTCCAAGCCATACCGGACAAGAGTCCGCTCCTTCATCACATACGGTGATGACAACATCGAATGATTGACCCGAAAACTCAGAGACATCTTTTGAACGTTGATGACTGATATCAATTCCCAATTCAGTCATAACTTTTATGGCGTTGGGATTGACATACGTAGCAAACGTTCCGGCAGAAAATGGCTCTACCGTATCGCTTAAAAAATGGCGAGCCAAACCCTCAGCCATTTGGCTACGGCATGAGTTTGCTACACAAAGGAAAAGAACAGAAAGTTTTCGAGGCATGGTAGTGAGAAAATTTGAAATTATGAGGGTGAAATTGAATGGATAAAATATTTCTTCTTGAAAAAGAGAGACACATTCACAAGACTGATGAGGACAGGGACTTCAACTAAAGGACCAATAACTGCCGCAAATGCTTCACCGGAATTAATGCCAAAGACGGCTACTGCTACGGCAATTGCGAGTTCAAAATTGTTACTTGCCGCTGTGAATGATAATGTTGCAGTTTTTGGATAGTCAGCTCCGGCTTTTCGCCCTAAATAGAATGAAACGAGGAACATGATAATAAAATAAATAACCAAGGGAATCGCAATTCTGACAACATCTAAGGGTATTTTCATGATATATTCTCCTTTGAGGGAGAACATAACCAGAATAGTGAATAGTAAGGCAATAAGTGTTATCGGGCTAATTCGAGGAATAAATTTTTTCTCGTACCATTCTTTGCCTTTACTTTTAAGCAAGAAAAACCGTGTGAGAAATCCTGCAATGAATGGAATGCCAAGATAAATGAATACGCTTTCTGCAATTTGACCGATAGTTATTTGTACTGAAAATGTTGTAAGTCCGAACCATGATGGTAGTACGGTGAGAAATACATACGCATAAACTGAAAAGAATAACACCTGAAAAATGGAGTTGAAGGCGACTAATCCCGCAGCATACTCCGTATCACCGCAGGCAAGTTCGTTCCAAACAATGACCATCGCAATACAACGCGCCAGCCCGATGAGAATAACTCCTGCCATATATTCAGGATAGGATTGAAGGAATATAATTGCAAGAAAAAACATCAGCAATGGTCCTATCACCCAATTTTGAATGAGCGAGAGACCAAGAACTTTTACGTTTTTAAATACATCGCCAAGTTCTTCATATTTCACTTTTGCGAGCGGCGGGTACATCATCAGTATTAAACCGATTGCAATCGGGATGTTTGTTGTACCAACTTGAAACATTCCCCAGAATTGAGCAATAGATGGGGACGAGTAGCCCCAGAGTACACCGATTGCCATAGCAAGAAAAATCCAGAAGGTGAGATACCGGTCTAAGAATGAAAGTTGTTTACGTAACACAGACATACTGAATTGAATCGGTTAAATATTGTTTGAAGATAATTCTTTTAACGGCTTAGAATTTGTAACTAAGGGATAAATTGTATGTAATGTTGTACACTGTCCCTTCTTGATGTTTAATTGAAGCAATGCGATATCTTCCTGAAGCGCAGGATAGAGTTGTAAGACATTGTTGAGAGTTGTTAATAACTCGGTATGTGCGGGATGATCTGTGACGGAAAGAGAATACAATATCCATGTTCCGATGCGTCTATCGCGAACAAGCCCTGCGCGTCTTAAATAGGTAAGATGACGCGATACTTTTGTTTGAGTAAAGCCAAGAGTGCGTTCTATATCGCACACACATAACTCTTTCATGTTGACGAGAAGATTGATGATACGTAACCGGGATTCGTCAGAGAGGGTCTTAAAAAGTGTAGTGAGATTATGTAGTTTATCCATAGATATATTTGTCTAAGCAAATATAATAAAAGATAAAGGTTTTACCAAATCACAGAATTATTGAAGAATTAAACAGCTCATAAAAGACTCAAAAAGTTAAGAAGTAAAACTATAAAAATTGTTTGGGAAACAGATACAATTGTGTCAAATATGAAAGAACTATACTCCAATTTTTATCAATATTGAGAGGGGGACAAGGGTGTATATATCCCTATCGCGGTTAAACATGAATTTGCATCTGGCATACAAATTGACGATTTTCTCATCATTATGGTCAGTAACAAAGGAAGAAATATCCTAACTACAATTCAACAGTTTGACCTCATCCTGAAAAAGGGATGTCTTACTATATTTTCTTATCACACTTTTATGGTCGTATATGTCAAATGAAACTAGTTTTTATGGCGATGTAGTCCGTAACTTTGAAAAAGCAGCTCAGTATCTCAATTACCCTGCCGGTCTACTAGAACAAATTAAAGAATGTAACAGCGTCTATCATTTTAAATTTCCTGTGGAAACAGAAAAAGGAATCGAAGTTGTTTCTGCATGGCGAGTTGAACACAGCCATCATCGTATGCCAACCAAAGGTGGAATACGTTACAGTTTGGATGTCAACGAAGATGAAGTGATGGCATTAGCCGCATTGATGACGTACAAATGTGCTGTCGTTGATGTTCCTTTTGGCGGTGCAAAAGGCGGAATTAAAATTGATCCCAAAACTTACAGTGTATCACAATTACAGCGTATTACCCGTCGTTACACAGCCGAATTGGTGAAGAAAAACTTTATCGGACCCGGCACAGATGTTCCTGCTCCTGATTATGGAACAGGCGAACGCGAAATGGCATGGATGGCGGATACATATCTTGCCCTTAATCCCGGCAGTCTTGATGGTACAGCTTGCGTTACAGGTAAGCCTATAAGTCAAGGCGGTATTCATGGTCGTCGCGAAGCAACAGGACGCGGTGTATTTTTTGCCGTGCGTGAAGCATGTAACAATGTTGAAGATATGAAAGCTCTCAAATTAACTCCGGGTTTACAAGGCAAACGTGTTGTAGTGCAGGGACTCGGTAACGTAGGATACCACGCCGCAAAATTCTTACAAGAAGGTGGCGGAATCATTGTTGGTTTATCAGAATTTGAAGGCGCAATTTACAATCCAAAAGGATTGGATGTTGAAGCGGTTATGAAACACCGAAAAGAAACACGTTCAATTCTCAATTTCCCGGGCGCAACAAATATTGCTAATACAAAAGAATCACTTGAATTGGATTGTGATATTCTTATTCCCGCCGCACTTGAAAAACAAATCAACGGTGAAAATGCGGCAAGAATTAAAGCAAAGATTATCGGTGAAGGCGCTAACGGACCAACGAGTTCCGATGCCGAAGAGATTCTGGTGAAAAAAGGCGTATTGATTATTCCTGATATGTACTGCAATGCCGGCGGTGTAACAGTATCATACTTTGAATGGTTAAAGAACCTTCAGCATGTTCGTATGGGAAGAATGGCAAAGAGATATACCGAAAGTTCCTATTCACAATTGTTAAACACAATTGAACATGCAACAGGAAAGACCTTTACAGCGGCAGAACGCCAAATTACAGTTCACGGACCTGATGAAGAAGCGTTAGTCAATTCAGGACTTGAAGATACAATGATCGATTCATATCTTCAAATTCGTGAAGCATGGAAACAACATCCGGGCATTTCTATGAGAACTGCGGCTTTCATTAGCGCAATTGATAAGATTGCTAAAGCATACTTAGAATTAGGCATTTTCCCCTAATCTAAGATTGTTTTCGATGAATTAACATCTTATCCTTTGTATGTTTTAATAGAAACGATATAACACAAAGTGATAAATGAATGAAGAACCTATTCTGTAGCTGTAATCGGGGTAGGTTCTTTTTTTATCTCTTTTCAAAAGAACAAAAATGTATTGAGATGTGCTCAACATTTGTAATAAAGGGTGGTTCTAAAAACTACCCCTGCTCCACTCTGCATCCTCGCAGAGTGCTCAATCCTATTTGA
>ORJL010569323.1_pt1 | contig 13458 bp, 9 predicted proteins | sample 1779941 | NCBI WGS metagenome assembly ORJL01 (sample SAMEA104232317, study PRJEB22302) | groundwater metagenome | biome: forest; feature: aquifer; material: groundwater | place: USA | collected 2011-08-07 | depth 5.8 m
CGGGAAAATCGCGCACTGAGTAATTGACGTCACCATCGGGCGCCACGTACGCGAGCCCTTTCTTTTCGAGCAAATGGATGATTTCCTGCATCTGCGAGATATATTCGGTCGCGCGCGGCTCGAAATCGGGTTTGAGCACCCCGAGCGCGGCCGCGTCTTCGTTCATGGCCTGAATGAAGCGCGCCGTCAGCGCATCCATTGGCTCGTTGTTCTCGGCGGCACGCTTGATGATCTTGTCGTCGATGTCGGTAATGTTGCGCACGTACGTCACGTCAAAGCCCGCGGCGCGCAACCACCGCGTGACCATGTCGAACACGACCAACACCCGCGCGTGCCCGAGGTGGCAATAGTCGTAGACCGTCATGCCGCAGACGTACAGTCGAACTTTGCCCGGCTCGATGGGTACGAATCCCTGTTTCCGGCGGGTCAGGGAATTGTAAATTTTCAGCATGCTGTTCTTCTCTCAACTAACGGGTTTCGGGGATTGGCTTTTGTCATCCGCCGACCTGCAGATCTGCTTCCGCCTTTGTCGGCACGTCGACCTGCTGCATGAGCAGCCTCAAGAGCAGAGCCTGCGTCTGCTGGGGTGTCATCATCACCTGCGTTAAGTCGTGATCGACCTGATTCTTGGTAGCGGGGTCGGAACAACAGGCGGCGGGGTCAGTCATGATTATTCTCCTTGCTCACGAAGTAATTGGACGTTCGTCCTTCTTGTGAAACCTCGGCAACGTACACGCAATTCAGATTAGATGAAGCCCGAGGTGCTGTCTGCACTCAAGACTCCAAACTGCGCTAGGAGATATTCGGGAAGCCCTCAGGAGCGGGTCGGAAACTGGTTCGGAAGAATTCCGAACAGTATCGTGAAACTATGTAATAGCCTCGCTCGTGCCCGAAACGCAGCAGCTTTCAGATGGCCGGTAGACGAATAATCGTTTGCATCGAAAAGCCCTCAATTGACCTACACTGTGGCCACGGGGTGCGGCTGCTACACATCCGGCGGTTTCGGCTGTGATACCGACTGCAACATCTGCAGACGCATCGCCTGCGCAAAGGCGGGCGTGAGCTTGTAGATCGCGTAGTGCAAGTTGCGAGCATCCGGCAAGAGTCGCTCAAACTGCATTTCGGCCGGCCGGTAACTTGCAACGTTTGCCCATGGCACATCGAGATTGAGGAGTACTGCGGCGCATTGGTATTCCAGTGCCCGCGCGGCTATCAATACCTTGGTGCAACGGGTGGTGTTTGGAACGACGAGATAGTCCCCATCGTGATTGGCGAGCAGATAGGGGGCCAGTAGGATGCCCCAATCCAACTCGCGCGCCGGATAAACCGGGTCGCAAGGTATTACCACATCCTGATCGGTATCGACTGGGGTGTGTGCTCTGTCGTTGGCCGTCTTGTCCGGTCGGGCGAAAAACAGGTTGACTGTCAACATGGACACAGCCAACACCGACAGCATCATCAGTTGAATCAGCCAGTTATTCTGCTGCTTAGCCCGCGTTTGTAAACCCGCAAGCATGTGCGTTGGTTGAAAGGAAAATGGCGGCTGACCGCTACGTACAGCCAAGAAAGCAGTGAACAAGATGCACAGCTCGATCAGCCCACCAATCAAGAATCCGATCGTCTCGCGATTGATTAGCCCTTTGTGCTTGAGAGCGACCTCCATCAACGGGTCATCCGCAAAAGTGCCTACCCCGCCAAACGTCATGACCTTGGCGATCGCATTAAAAGAGCGTAGCAGGCCACGGATCGTGAGTTCCTGTTGGTTGCTCAAGTCAATGGCGGGAATTATCGGTTGCAGGGGCGGATTGTTTTTGACATCGGCCAGGTCGTTCAAAGCTGACTGTGCGCGCTTGATCAGCTCATCACGCGTGCTATCGCCACATTGGAATTTATCGCCGTTTAGCCACGTGATGTCGCTTTCCAGTTGGCGCGCAAGGGTGTCCTTGGTCGCTCGGACGTACGAGCCGCGCGCCAGCGCCTCCGAGGCCTCAATTAGTGCGTTCAGGCCTGATGTGATCGCCATCGCCTCAGCAAAGGTCGCAGCCTTGCGATCCTTCAAGGCGTCGAACTTGGTTCGAATGCCGTCGACATTGGACCGCAGCTCCTTTTCCAGGTTGGCAGCGATTCCAGCCTCGGATTCACGCCACATCGCAATGGGGCCGCGTTTGCCCAACGAAAGCGCTTTTGCCGGGCAGGTTCCGCCGCCCGTACTCTCCTGGTCGGCCTTCTTGGCAGAATCTTGCTGCCATGCGGCGAAGGCCTTGACTGAGCCCTCTGCGTTGGCTAACACCACCGATTCAAGCTGGCGCTGTACAGGCAGGCGAACTCGCTGAAACTCACCAAGAGCACTAGCCTGCGCAAACAACTTACCGTAGAGGGCGCCGTAGGAAAATCCCAAGGTGACACCGAAGAGCGCTACGGCAAACGCGCCGGCCCATACACGCTCGCTGCGTTTGACTGCACCAGCCGGCGCAACCAGCGTCTTGACCAGCGCCGAAAAAACATAACTCAATGCCAGTCCAATGGTAATGCCGACGAACCATCCAAAGTACGTCGCCAATCCTGAGCCCATGGCAAGCGTCATGATCGCGAGCATCACCAGATTGATCGCAGTGGCGGGAGCGAAACTTACATTGGCCTGGTCTTGCGCGGGGGTGTTTTGTATCGTCATGGCTTACTCCTGGTTGAGAATCTGGATATGGGCGGGCATTAGCGAGCGGGCACTGAGGTTATGCTGTGCCAGCGGCACCGTCGGCAGCGGCGATGCCACGAAGAACAAATTCAGTGCGTTCCTGTCCCGCTGATAGGTCACGGCCAGTTTTCCATGGTTGAAGTTTCGACCGTCGGGAGATTTCACAGCACTCTGCACCGTGCCGGTTTTTCCTGCGGTTATCTGCGTTTTGAGGAAGGCAAGCGTTCCACCTGCGCTTTGCACCGGTGCTTCGAGCAGCTGGCGCAAGGCATCGCGTTGCGCCTGTTCTGGCAGCAGCGCCTTGAGCGCCCCAATTGCGGGGTTTTCCTCGTCGCTGCCATTGCTTAATGCGTGCGGGGCGTGGCCTGTAGTTTTGATTCCGTACGCCACGGCAACCAGCGCCTGAGATGCGGAGATAAGATCCCGCGGTCTCGCCCCATAGCTACCGAAGCTGACCTCGTAAGCCAGGTTGCCGCTACCTGCTGGGGCACCCAATCCAAGTGCCGTCGCAGCAGCGGCCAAGCGCGACGTTCCAAGCTCTTGCGCAAGCTGATAAAATACCAAATTGTCAGACGTCGCCGTGGCACGCTCCCACGTCATCAGGTGGCGTCCGCCGGCACAGTTCTCATAGCCGTACTCCGGCGCGGCCACCCGCTTCAAGCGGCGATTTCTATCGCGCGCTGCTTTCGGGCACAGCAAATCTCCGGGTAGATGGCCTTCGGCCAACGCGGCTGCGATCACGACCCATTTCGCGATGCTCCCAATGCTCTGGTTAGATGACATGAGCAACGGTGAACTGGCATAGAGGGTCTTGAAGCCACCCGAGACCACGTCCACAGTCACCGTCAGTACGTCCGCGCTATTGACCTGATCGTGTGGCGCGCAGATGGGCAAGCTGACAGGCCTTTTTTTGTCATAGATCAGAGACAAGCACAGGATCTTGCGCATGTGTGGCGTGCGCTGAATCCGATCAAGCGCCCCCGTCAACGCTTGATGGAATTCGTGCTGCCGCACCGCATCCAGAGTCACGTACAGCGGTGCTCCCGGGGCAATCGATCCTTCGTCCACCTCTTGCCGGATTTGCGTAAGCAACCCCGTGGGCATTGCCGAAGCCGTGCGAGACGCCAGATTTACCAGCTTTCTTGCCGGAATTGGTTCGAATGGATTTGCTGGATGTACCCCTTTCGCCTGATATTCGCGCAGCTCGTCTATTGCAGTCGCTAACCTCTGGCCCTTGAGCACGCCAGGCGCTCGGTAGATCGCGCGGTGAGTTACCTGGCACTGGACCGATCGAGCGATATTTACCGAGGCTGTCTCCGGCTCGTAAAGCGGGTTGTCCTTTTTGGGGGACACCCGTTTGCAGTCGATGTCCGTTGCGCCCGGAGGCAGTAAGGTTAGCGGTTTGCGTGCTGCGGCGGCAAGAATCAGTTGCTGCGCGTCAGTCAAGCCGTGCGGAGCGACATCGAAAATTATCCGGCTGCCACCCTCGATGCCACGCAGAGTGCCGTTGCCCTGCAAGGTCGGCGCATAAGCGGCGTACATTTTTAGAAATGCTGCATGGCCACCTTTAGCCACAAGGGTTTTATGTAGACGACAAGATGCGCCAATTTCCAAGCCCTTACGCCACATTTTCTGGGGGAGGTTACCTTCCTGCCCCCACTCGGGCTGCTTAAGCGCACGGGCGAGTTGCATTGACAGGCTGCTGCCCCCAGCCCCAGGAGTGACTACCCAACGCTTGAGGGTGGCGGGAATATCCAAACCACAGATGTTGTGCCAGCCACCCGCGAGGTAGTTTTTGTTTTCCATGGCCAGTAAACCTTGGACGTATGTCTGCGGCAAATCGCCTTGTAACGGAATGTAAGCGTACTCGCGAGCCTGGTCAGACGTTAGCTTGCCCTGCTGCGTGCCGACGCTTCCAATCAGCTTGTTATCGCGCCCATAGATTGGTGATTGCCTGCGCTCAGCGATACGCTCCTCCCAGAATTGTTCAGGATGTTCGATGTACCCTTTGGTAATCGCCGTGGCAGCAATCGCGACACCTGTGATCGACACACCGGCAACCGAGAACGCCAAGCGGCGAAAAGCCTGAGAGCCAATATTAATGCGCGGCAAAGAAACGGCTGATAACCTGGCGCCTAAGGCGCGTGCCAAAACCAGCGGTAGTGCGGCAACAACAGCACACGCGCTACCTATGACACCGGCCGCAAGTTCAAAAGAACGAGAAGTATCTAAGACTCCATACCCGGTGTTGTTCACCCAGTTGGAAGCCGACGCCCCGCCCAACGGCCAGGGGCAACCTTGCGAGCGCATCGCGCGCTCCCACTGCCGTTGCGCACGGCGGCTACGCGCTTGGAGCGCACGGTCGCCACGCGAAAGCATTACAACACTCCCCAGCAGCACAACCTGGCGCAGAAGACATGGCAGTAACGAGGTTGCATGGCGATCGGCACTACCGCTCGCTTTACAATAATTAACCACGCCGATAGCTGTATCGCGGTCGCGATCGGAACGACGCAAATCTCAACGAAATTGCCGTCGGACGTATAATTGCGCCCCGCATCGCGCGCTCCGACTGCCGCGGCAGTATTCGGAAAAAGCGGATGTCTTAACGCCATGGGTTACTCACGATCGCATTAAGCGAAAGGCTGGCTCATGATTGGAATAATAGAAAAGACCGCGGGTGCTGTATGCACCCACGACTTCGAACTGCGCTAGGAGATATTCGGAAGACCCTCAGGAGAGGGTCGGAAACTGGTTCGGAACAATTCCGAACAGTATCGTGAAACTATGTAATAGTCGCACTCGTGCCCGAAATGCAGCAGCTTTCAGATGCGCATTACCTACGGAGAAATTCGGACCGGTATCTCCAGACCGTTACTCGGCGCCAGGAGGTGAGTAATCGTATCCGAGATACGGCCGTACACGCCGCGCGGTATCGTAGAGCTTGCCGGACCACCACGCGAATCCTTTCGGGTAAATGTAACGTGTCTGCGGATCGTAATACTCCACAAGGGCAGGAAATTGTTCCCGTTCGCGATCCAACAACCGATACATTGTTGAAACTGGGATTCCGCACATCACGTATTCTTCCCGTCGATTCAGGGGAATGGCGTGTGCATCCATGAATGCCCGCGTTTCCTGCAGTATCGTTTCGCGCTGCCGGAAGATATCGGCCCGATAACGATTGTTCTTCAAGTCGATGAGTGGATAGTGTGAACGCAGAGCTAAATCCGGGTCGGAGTAACATGTCGTGGCCACAATCGCTACCTTTCGGTCCACGCAGGCCTTTACCGCCTGATTCATATCGGACACTTTGGCGCCCTTCGCGTAGAGCTTTAGCATAAGGGCGCTCCCGGACTCGATACCGATGTAAATGCCTTTCAGTCCAGCCCGTTGCATTACATCGATACGCGTAGGTCCCGAGTTTGCGGGCTGTAGCAAGTTGTCCGCACGTGCCTCAATCGCCCATCGTAGCCTCAATCCTTCGTCGCGAATCAAACCGCAAAACTCTTCTACATCGGCCCAACGATCCCCCTCAAGTTTTCCGCCAGAGTACATGAAGTTGTCTTCGCGAAAGAACAGGCTTTTAACCCCGTAATCGATCACCAAGAACTTCGCGATATCCATCATCCGCATCGGAGAAAGCGTGCGGTAACCGGGCGCAAGCATTGGAATCGTGCAAAATGTGCATCCATGAGGACACCCGCGACTGGAATTTATGTTTGCCGCGGGAGCATCCAGCTGATACCTGCGATCCGGCTCATACGGGAGGCGCCCCTCCTCCTCGAACAGAAAATATGCGGGAACCGGCAGTTGGTCCAGCACGCGTAACCCCACACGATCGCTGTTGGCACCGTATTGCCCGCCATCGATGATTCGATATTCGGGATCCGTATAGTCACACCCGGAAAGATCGACACCATATTGGGCATAGTTTAGTTTGAGATCGCTCTCCCTCTCCAACGCGCCGCCTACAATGCCGAGAATGGCATTTTCGCCTTCGTTCCTGACTATGTAATCAGCCAGTGGGCCTTCTCGACTTTCGGGACGCTCATAGAAATCATAGGGGAAAAAAGTCGCATGGGGCCCACCCACCATGAAATTGGCAAGCGGAAACTCGGTGCGAAGGCGCCGCAGAATCGGTCGCGCATATTGCATGCCATCACTAAGAACGGAGAACCCAATGAAAAGCTTATCTGGTGGGCACCCACGGGCATGCTCACCAATTCGTTCCCGCAATTGGTCAAAATCGTATTTTCCATAAAACGAGCGGAGCATATTGTCCTGTGCCGCGACGATGCCTGAAGGCTCATAGCCCCTTTCGCGACGAGCAGCAAGTCGATCACGGACGTATTCTTCCCAGCGGCCATCCGAATAGTGTTGTTCGAGAACCGCCCCGAGATAACCCAGCCCCAAAGGCACGAGAGGTCGGTGGTATTGAAGCGGGGTTTCGGCCATGTTTAGTGGCGGATTGGTCAAGAAGACCCGAACGGTATGCGAAACCATTGGATCACCGTCGCTTTCGCGTAGCGCGCTTGCCGGCGATTCCTACACGCCTCGCAATTCCTAATCCCCCACCGACATGATTTCCACTTGTTTCCGCGGAGTCTGGTTCCACACTGTCTTTGTCATTGAGGATATTCTCGTGCGCGTTGCTTCTCTTACCTTTGCTGCGAAGGAGCCGACTATTTGCGATAGGAATGTCAACGGCGGCGTCCATGAAATCTTTAAGCGTTTTAGTCAGCCCCCCATTTAAAATGCGACGGGTTGATGGAGAGGAATCAAACCACGCAAGAATATTCGGCTCCTGATCCTTTTCGCTCGGTGCGATCCGTTCTCTTGCCCTAGCCATCAAGTGCACCGGGAGGTACGCGTTCATAAGCTTGATTTCCAGCGCCTTCCTCCACCTCGTGGCTACGCCTTTAGCGTGCACCTGTTCGCGGCCGAAATCTGAAGCCCACCTTTCTATTTTCTTCTGCTCCTTCCATACCGTAATGGCCTGAATCAATTCCTTAACCGCTTTTTCGGCCCAGATGTGCGGTTCCTCCAAAATAACCTTTCGTGGAAGGACAATCACCCCACGTTTCTGGAGCTCAGTGGCCACCACATCGTTACCCGTATCGACGTAATCAGCGAGAACTACGATCCAGCACTCAGACGGCGCACCAGCGCCGAAGGTGATGTCCATCCAACTCCCTAGGATATTTTGCCGGTCGGCAGTGAAGCCCTCAGGTGCGTCTATCCACGCTGTGTGGACTGAACCTGCCTTCACGCCGTCGAACACGCCCGGGAAGACATTCGCATCGAATATGCATTTCTGGCAGAAAAAATGAAGCACGCCCTCACGAAGGTCCTTATCTTTACCAATCCAAGCCGCCTCCCACTTGGGCGGATTACGGTGATCTTCACACCACTTATAAAATAACTCCAACGATTCTCTAGTTCTGCGTGCAGCAGAACCACAATAGGGAAACGATTGGTTCCGGGCCACCAAGCCCGCTAGGATTCTGTCGGCAACTTGGTCTGCCCAGCTACTCGTTCCACCCTTGGGTACGCAAAACAACTCCGGCAAAGCATGCTGCAACCCCGTAGGCATATTTACAAGCGATGCTAATACCACGGGACCGCAAAACTCGCTCCGTACAAGCCATTCAAGATATTGCAGCCCCGGCATATTTTCGGTCTGGTGGTAGATATCGAGGACCACTCCGTGAAAAAAATGAGGCCACAGCTCTGTGGGCAACGTTGGGGGGGAAGGTAAATCATTTCCAATTCGTAATATCTCCTCAGCTAATTCATCAATTGGATATGGAGGAGCAAGCCGTCTCGCCGTCTCAGTTTGATTGTCGTTTTCATAGTAAGGGTCCAAAGGATGCGGTGACTTTTTCGTGTGATACAAGAAAAACTTCTCACCGCCCAATGGTGCGATCAATTGCTTCAGTGCCGTGCACAGATTTTCGAAATGCTCATCGATGTCCTCGTAAACTAGGACCCGATAGGGGGCTAAGAAGCTTTTGCTTGATTTGCGTGCCATTTATTTTCTCCCTAGTCGCCGCTTTGTGGCACTCTGGTATGCGGCAAAGCGAGTTCGCTCCAGATAACGTCTCCCGCAGGCGAGCAGTAAACCGTCCGATACATTCGCGCGTGTCTCGCAAGCGCCGAAAACATCGCCAAGCCAATGCCAATTCCGCCCCCCGTCGTGCGCTGAGATTCTCGTCTTGCAATCGGAATTCCCCGTCGCAAAGCAAAGTACCGCCAGTAGTTATTACTGCACTGAGTTAGGTCCAGTAATGTCTGCGGATTTGGTCTCTCCCACAAGCGTAATGTTAGAAACTGATCCGAAAGATCAATGTCGACTCTGTCCAGACCAGCTGCATAGGCCTTGAGATTTTTTGCTTCTCGCGTCGCTAATCCATTTGCGACGTTGTCCGGGACCGTTAATGCCATGTTTACTGGGATGTACTGCCAGAAATTAGATTCTTCAATATGTTTCAGCTCGCCGGATTTTTCAATATCCGCTTCTTCGCCACCTACCAACTCATTCCTGACGCAAAGGCGTAAAGGCAAGCTTCCTAACCTGCTCTTGAAGAAAAATGCGAGCTGCTTAATTAATCCGTCTGAATCCATAAATTGAAACTTCAACCAATCTACATCAGAGGGGGTCTTTGTTTCTGTATAATTTCCCGTGAGATACCTGAATAGCACCCCCAGTCCATGCAGGCGATTCTCAAATTCATCAAGACGCGTGCGCGTCGCACCGCCAGCCCATAGCAGAAGATTCTCGATCATCGATAGAAGCGAAACCTCGCGGGTTTCATTATCAGCGCGATCTTTCATCAGGTGGTCCTGCAACCATTCGAAATGGGTGATGCACGCTTCGTTCAAGGCAATATCTGATTGCACTATAACCGCGTCGTTACCCTCATACAGGTGAGACCACCGATTAGGAACTGGAGACCACAACATCAATACGGCATAAGCCTCCCCATTCGGATCATTTGAATCTAGCGGAGCCTCAAAAGCGATTGGTATATAGAGGACACTACTCAGCCCGAGGAATTGCTCTTCCTCCCTCGCCGACGAAACAACCCGCACCCCTAATTCGTTCACCGTTGCGCCTTTGGCAGGCACCTTCGCCACATCAGGAATATAGAGGACCTTCCCTCGCGGTAGCTGGTGTGCAGCCGCTACGTATCCAAGACATGGCCTGTCCCAAAGACGAACGCCTTGCGAAATATTTAAGAGCGCATGAGAGTACAGACGAATTGCTTCGTGTGAGTCGAATGAACTCTGCTCCCCATTTATTCCAAGGATGGAGCGTTCAGGCGATTCTCCGTTGACCTCAACTGGATAATTGACCCAGATCGCTTTTCTTATAATGTCACAAAAGTCTTGCTTATCGCCTATGCGCATCGGCACCGGTACTAGTACAGTCCCACGAGTTCCCCAAGCGGCTATCGAAATGTTACACAGTACAGGCTGTAGGTCATGTTGTATCGCGATATCAAGGAATGGTAGATGCCTAGGTATGCCCCCAAGGCGCCGCCACCATTCTTGAACTCTTGCCGCTGTGCATGCCGGATTGGCGGTAAAAAGACGTTTAACTGAGGCCGAAGTTTCCGCAGTCGTACGCACAGTCTTAATTGCTCTTTCCAGTATGGCTCGCTCATATGCCATTTGTGCACTTGCGGCACTGATTCGTGCGCTATCGACAAATTCGAGTAGCGACACGTTCAGCCTCGCGCCTGAGCGATATTGATTGCAATTTGCTCGGAGACCAGACTAGCAAGCTTATCGCGAGCGGGCGATTGGTGATATTTGGCGCCAACATTAAGATCGTGTTGGACAATCACAATGGTCTTCCCCTCGTGTAGCATAAGCTCAATAACGTCAACACATCGTTGTGCGTGCGCTTCGTCAAGATGAGTTAGAGGTTCATCGAAGAGAACAACCTCGGGTGAATTATTTCGATCAATGAACGACTTGATGTTCAAGTATTGTCGCTGGCCCTCCGACAGCATCCCAATTGGAATTGGATCGGCAGGTCCATTGTCACCTACTCCCAATTCTTCTGCAGTACGACGCCATGGTCGAGCCGCACTCACGCAGTAGCCCTTGCGGCAAAGTGTGCGAAACTCGGCCTCGGTGAGGGTTCCAGGCGTGCTCAAGCGCGCGTCCTGGGTAACGTAGCCGACAATCTGCGATCGGGACGCCCGTCTATGTCCTTTGCCGGCTTCAAAAGGAACGGTAAAGCTTCCATGACCGGGGACGTATCCAGCGAGGAACTTTAGCAAAGTCGATTTGCCACTGCCGTTTGCGCCGGTTAGTTGGATGATCCGTCCGCGAGCTATATCAATAGAGAAGCCGTCGAGAACCACGTTCGGCTCAGGGTATCCAGGGTAAGCCACCGTGACGTTTGTTACCCGCAAAGGCTGACCTGGCGTTGCATCTAGAGTTACGTTGCCTCGGCTTTGTTGAATTGACGCAATAATGTGCGGCCATCTATTCGTCGCCAAGACACTTATGACTAGGGCAACGAACATGAGCTTGGGAACCGAACTCGGAATATCAAGACGCGAAACCGCAACGAGCACGCTGAAGTACAGCAACACCCCCACGATCGCAGCAGTTGTCGGGCGCAATCTCTGGGCAAGCGAAATCAGTCTGGGCAATAGAGATGATGGCTTTTGCTGCAGCGCCCGCCGTTCGCACAGAGCGATGCCCAACAAATATGCAGCAATCGCAAGCACTAAAGCGTCGAAACCGCGGTTTGCAGTAACCTGATCGTCTTTCAGCATTACTATCAGTCCTGCCAAGGCCGACAGCAGATTTCCCGCTAATACCCCTCCCGCCTTTAATCGGTTGATGGAAATGCCGAGCGCCGATAAAAGTATTGGAGCGCTCTTTTCATCCTCAATTGCCCTAAATGCAAGACCGGCTTCAGAATCCAGGTAGCGATCAATCAAGTACTTGATTGCCCACAGGAGCGCGGCAAAGAGAATAATTTGCGCAGGGTGAAGCGGGATGCCATGTGCCCAGACGTCCTGATCTAACAACTTGAGCGGTCCCAGCGGGCTGGCGACTTGATGTAGAGACAATGTCCCCTGCGTGAAAAGCAACGCAATTGCGAAGCCGGCAAAACTAGCCAGTAGACTAGCCAACAAGTAATCAACGTCGAGGAGGAACGTTAGTCCCAGCGACAAGCCTGCCAACAACAGCGTTGCCGCGAGACCAACCAGCGCACTTGCTAAAAAGCCCCACCCCCCCACCATCAAGCTCGCAGTAACCGCTGGCCCAACTACGAACGACGCTGCAAACGTGAGGTCGATAAGACGAAGGTAGCGCAACGTCAGCACCAAACCCAATGCTAAAAGGCAATAGGGCAAGCCTTCATAGAGGATGTTGTCGAGTAGGCCAAGCATCGCTAAAACCTGGTTTTAGCTGTGTTTCTTTCGGCGCCGCAACAACAAGATCAATACGCAAATACCCGCGCCGCCACCCACGAGCCAATAAATACCGGTCCCCACCGTATCGGGTGCCCTCGCGGGCGGACACTCCTCTGCGAAATGTAGAACGACCGTGCCGGCGCGGTCTACGGACCGCGCAATCGGTAGATCGAATGCGCACGCGGCGCGTTTGTTAATTACAATACTCCCGGAACTCAGCACAGCCACAGGAATTGATCCTGCCGATTCGCCCTTGAGGACCCGAACCGCGCGCTCTCCCGCAAGCCTGCCGACATCTTTATACTCCACCCCGACACCAGCAACTGCCCCTGCCTCCACCGATGCTTTGTCGCAGGCGAACGTCGGTTTGCCCTGCTCACGGGCGGATGATGCCACGGCAGCGGGGTTCTCCATCATCAGGTTGTCAGCGGCGATAATCACACCGTCAACACCCTGTGCCAGACCCTTGACCACCGTGGATAGTTCGCTTGCTGCCGTTACTTGACGATCGACAATGGTAAATCCGTACTTTGGTGCAATGGATATTAACTGGCTGCGGCCGAATACGGCGGGCTGATCAGTCGGGTTGTAGGGCAACCCCAAGGACTTCGCATTTGGCAGCGTCTTGCGCGCCAGTTCGAGAAGAGCAGAGAACGGGCAAAGATCGCTTGACCCGGTGGAAACCTCGGGCTTTTCAATGGATACGGCCACCCCCGCTCCGACCGGGTCGGTTACCCCCATGAACACGACCGGAATCCTTCTGCGGGCACCATCTACCGCGAGTTTGGTAATGGGAGTAGTAATAGGTACCAGCACTTGCGGCCGATCACCAATCGCGGCCAAGACGACCGCGCCGTACTGCTCTGGCCGTCCCTCCGCGTGCCTTTCAGTAAATTTTGCTGCGGGGTAATCCCTCGTCACGACCTCCTTGAAGCCCAAGATAATGTCGTTTATTACGGGATGGGGAGCCGTGTAGACAATGCTAAGCGTCGGAGCACCGTCGGCCGCCAAACCCATTGAGCCGACGCTCAAACTCACCACCGTGAAGAACTTAATTAGGGCGTTCCGTAGATTCATCGTGGGTCACCTCCTTAAGTGGCTAGTGTGGACTGCATGTGAGGTCCACTCTAGCTCCCATTCACCGAACTAGATTCGGAAAAATTCCGAATACCTCTGCAATACGGCAGTTAGCGGCAAGGTCTAGCCTTGCGTGAGTAGCGCCTCCAGCATCTCTCGCGGCGTCAGCGCTTGTGGCAACCTGGATTTCGCGGCGCGCATTTCCGCAAGCAGGCGCTTATCGCCCGTCACAAAATGCGTTGC
>ORJL011257533.1_pt1 | contig 13455 bp, 9 predicted proteins | sample 1779941 | NCBI WGS metagenome assembly ORJL01 (sample SAMEA104232317, study PRJEB22302) | groundwater metagenome | biome: forest; feature: aquifer; material: groundwater | place: USA | collected 2011-08-07 | depth 5.8 m
AGGCGGAGCTAGCGAGGAGTTTGTAAGTGCCAGGCTGATTGAAAATGACGGTGAAGTCTGCGCTCGTGCCGGACATACTACCCGGGTTCGGGCTGGGCAGGGTGACGGTGGTGTCGCACGCGGTGGCCGGTGGCGTGCCTGCGCCCGCAAATTCGCAAGCGAAGGTGATCGATCCGGTGAAGGTGGCGTCGTTGCCGTAAGCGTCCTTGCCGGTGACGGTAAGGGTAGATGTCCCAACCGTCACCGGGCTGGCGGCTAGTTGGAAGGTGGACACGGCGGCGGCGGTCACTGTGGCGCTGGCGCTGCCGGTGATGGACGCCGTGACCGTGTCCGTGGCTGTCACCGGTTTGTTCCCCGCCGTTTTCAACGTGACGTTGAACGACTGCACGCCGTTATCGGCGCCGACGTAAGTGTAACTCAACGGCAGATCGGCCTGCGCGTCGGTTGAAGTGAACTCGACCGTGCCGGTATAGCCGGTGGCGATGTTGCCGAACGCGTCCTTCGCGGCGACGGTGATGCTCTGCGACGTTCCGGCAGTGACAGTTGTCGGAAGGCCGGAGATGACGAGCAAGGCGGCTGAGGCTGGTGTGACGTCAAACGTGACGCTGGTCACTCCGGTGAGGTCGGTGGTGGAGGCAGTGAGCGTGTATCCCGTTCCCACTTTGTCAATGCTGACATTCGAGAATGTGGCGACTCCGCTCACCGGACCGACCGTGAGCGTGCCGGAGAGCATGCCGCTTCCGGGATTTGTGCCAATGGTGATCGTGATCGTGTTCGTGGCATAAGGCACGGTGCGCCCGCTGGCATCTTGAATGGCGACTTGAATGGCGGGCGAGATCGAAACACCGGCGACTACATTGCTAGGCTGGACGATGAACGCCAGTTTGACCGCCGGGCCGGGCGTGGCCGTCAACGTGACCGTGGGCGTCTGGGTGATGGTGGGTACCTGCGACGGCGTAACGGTGCTGGTGGCCGTTACCGTGGATGTGGGCGTCGGCGTCAGGGTCAGCGTGGGCGTCGGGGAGGTTGTAGCCGTCGGCGTGGGCGTCGGAGTCGGCATGGGAACCGTGGGCGAGGGGGTGAACGTGTGCGACGGCGTAAACGTGAGCGACGGAGTGTAGGTGAGGGTGCGCGTGAGGCTCGGGGTGGCCGTGGGCGTCAGGGTGAGCACCTCGGGCACTTTTTTCGCGGCCCAGTCGGCCAACTGGAATTGATCGATGGGGTGCGGCAGGCTGGGCACGCCGCCGTTTTGCGCTTCCGTCTGCTGGTTGGTGCCAAGGTCTTGCACGCCCGCCAAGCTCTCGTAGCGGCAGTGGCCTTCCAGGCAGGTGACGATCTCCACGTTGTCGGTGCTGTTGCTTTCGGCGCTCATGAACGAGCCGCGCACGGAGGCCGCGCCCACCGGCATTTGCACCTCGAACTTGCCGCTGCCCGGCGCGCCGGCTACGATGGACCACACCTTGCCAAAATCCAATTTAAATATGGAAACCGGATCAAGCAACGGGCCGCTGACCTCGACCAGGGTGAACTGTGTTTGCGAGCTGAGCCGCACCACGGTGCCCTCGCTGAAAACGATCTTGGCGCTGCTGGCCTCGCTGGTGAGCACGGTGGCGCCCTGCTGCAGGTCGGTGTCGCTCTGCACTTGCGTCCACGGCGCCGACGGGCCGGAGCGGACTTCGACCACGCCTTTGATTTCGGTGAGGATGGCCGAGCGCGACACGGGGGTCACCGTGGGCGTCAGCCCAATGGCGGCCGTATAGGCCGGCAGCACCGACAGCGTCGCAACGGGCGTGAGCGTGGCCGTGGGTGGCCGCGTGGGGGTGGTCGGGAAGGGCGCCGGGGCAAGCTGGCGGCTGGCGAAGGAATAAATGGCAAAGCATCCCACCACAACCACCAGCACCACTGCGCCAATGGCCGCGCCGACCGTCACCCGCGGGTCAAGCCGGCTCAAGACGTCCACGGGTTCCTCGGGCGGCAGCGACGACAGAACCTTGGGCCGCAGGGCCTCGATATCAGGCTGCGGCAACGGCGGCGCAGTGCGGCGGCGGGGCAGTCGTGGAGGAGGGCTATCTTGAATGGACACGGTTACCTGTACGCAAATGACGCAGAGGGCATTGCACATTCCATGCCGTCTGCGTCATCGCAACCGAGACTCTTACACACGAAAATTGGGGTACATGCGTCCCCGCGCGGCTACGTGCTAGTCGTCATTCAGAATTATAAGTTCGGAGGCCGGCGTCGGGATCGATACGGTTCCGCTCACCGTGTTCAGCGTCATGGTGAGGCATTCGTCGCTCTCTACCAGCACGTCGCCGTTCACCGTCACGTCGAAGGTCTTGGAGATCTCGCCGGGGCTGAAGGTGAGCGTGCCGGTGACCGCCACGTAATCGCTGCCGGCCGTGGCCGGGTTGCCCGGGCACGACGCGCCGCCGTCGCTGGTGGTGAAGCCGAGGACGATGGTGGTGGTGTTGGCGTATGCGCGGCTCAGGTCCACAGTGATCGTCGCCGCGCTGGTGCCGCTATTACCTTCGGCGATGGTGTACGACGAATTGGAGAACGCCACCGACGGCGGTGCGGAATCGGCGATGGTCACCGTCGCCGTCACATTAGGACCCAGAATGGGCGCAGGGCTGCACGGCAGCGAGCACGGCGAAGCCGGCAGCGACAGCGCTGCCTGGAATTGCTCGTCCGCGGAGGATTCGGTCGCGCCGTCATCGCACACAGTCACGTTGATCGTCCGACTGGTTGCGCCGGCGGTGATGATGATGGAGCCGCTTGTGTTTACGTAATCGGTGACGCCGCCGCAGGCCACATCGCCGGTAGTCGAGAGGTCGCTCAGGGTGTAATCGACCGTGACGTTGGACGAGTTGACCGGCTGGCTCATAGTCACGGTGAGCGCCACTGTGCCTGCGCTCTCGTTGACCGAATACTGCAACGGGCTGAACTGGATGACAGGTACCGCGGCGGTGGCGGTAGCCGCGGCCGCCCGAGTCTGCGTGGCCGCGGCGTTGGCCGTGTTGGTGGCGTTGGCGGCGTTGGCAATGGCCGTGGACGTCGCGTTGAAATAGAAGACCGTCCCCGTGATATTGATGGAGTTTTGCGTGGCCGTCTGGTTGATGGCAATGGCCGTGGACGTGCCGCTATTGTAGGATGATGCCGCCGCGGCCGTGAGATTGATGGAGTTTTGCGTGGCCGTCTGGTTGATGGCCAGGGCCGTGGACGTGCCGCTATTGTAGGATGATGCCGCCGTGGCCGTGGCAATGATGGAGTTTTGCGTGGCCGTCTGGTTGATGGCAAGGGCCGTGGCCGTGCCCGCGTTGTAGGTGGCCTGCGCGTTGCCCGTGGCCGCCGCCGCCGCGTTGGTGCTGGCGGCTATGCCGGTCGCCTCGTTGGGCGTGTTGGAGGGTGTGCGGGTGTTCGTGGGCGTGCGGGTATCGGTGGCGGTAGCGGTCGGCGTGGTCGTGGGCGTGAGGGTGATCACTTCCGGCACTTTGGTCAGCGACCAGTCCGCCAACTGGTTGGCATCCATGGCGTGCGGCGCGCCGGGCACGCCGGGGCCATCGGATTCAAGTTGTTGATCAGTGAAGAAGTCTTGCACACCGGAGGCATTAGCGTAGCGGCAGTGGCCTTCGAGACAGGTGATGATATCCAGCGGGCCGTTGGAGTTATGCTCCACGCCCATAAACGTGCCGACCACCGAGGCCGCGCCCATGGGGGTGACGATCTGGAATCTGCCCAACCCCATGGCATCGCCCACCACGGCCCAGGCTCTGCCGAAATCCAATTTGAACTTCGTCACCGGATCGACCGTGGTGCCGCTCATATCCGTCAGCGTCACCTGAGTCTGCGGCCCGAGGCGCAGCACCGTGCCTTCGATGAAGCCAATCTTCACGGTGCTGTTCTCGTTGGTCAGGATCGTGGTGCCCTGGGGGATGCTCACCTCGGTGGTCACCATGGTCCAATCGGTCACGATATCGTTTTTGATCAACACCGAGCCGCGAATTTCTGAAAGCGTCACGGAGCGGCTGGCCGGGGCAGCCTGCGCCGTGGCGGCCAGATCGGGCGTGGGCACGGTTTCACCGCCGCCCGTGCCCTCTTGCGCCGTCGCCACGGGAGTGAGGGTCGGGATGGGAGTCAGCGAGGGGGTGGCCGAGGGGATCTTGGTGATTTCAATGACCGTGATGCCCTGCGCATTCGTCGGACGGCCGCGTCCCACGAAGAAATAGATTCCCAGGCAACCAACAATCAACACCAATCCGGCCACCACCACCATGGTAATGGTGAGCAGGCCGGGATTGTCGCCCCCTTCGGGGGTTTGGGCATCGTCGCTGTAAGCCATAGAAAACTCTCCGAAAATGACCTGTCGCTAAGCTAAGTGGTCATAAGTATATGATAGAACAACAAATAGGGCAACTTGGCGCAAATAAAAAAAGGCCCGGCAAATCGCCAGGCCCGTGGATGGCATGCAACACATGCGGTGAGCTTCCTCGGCGGCCCGGCGATCGTCGCAAGCTCGGCGGAGCGTTGCAGTAGACCCATGGCTTTGCGCCCCCGGTTTTCGCCGGGTTTGCCATTGGCGAGTTGGCAATAGCAAAAGTGCCTACTGGTTCAGTAGGCACTTGAGCAGATGCGTGTGTGTGAATTTACGAAGCGGCCGGCAGCGCTTGCTGTCCGCCGAACACCGGCGAGTCGCCTTCTTCTTCGGGCGAGTGGCCGTCGGTCATGCGAACCTGGCCGCGCAAAAAGCCGCCGTCTTCGGTGGTGAAACCATTGGTCGTCAAATCACCGTAGATGCGGCCCGTGCGCAGAATGTCCACTTTTCTGGCGGTGATGTTGCCTTTGACCGACCCCGCCACTGAAACACTTTCAGCAGAAATATCGGCCACCACGCGGGCGCCCTCGCCGATAATCAGCGGCCCTTTCACCGTCAGGCTGCCGTCGAACGAGCCGTCGATGCGCGCGCCGCCGCCAGTCACAATGGTGCCGCTGAACGTCGAACCCGGCCCCAGCACAGTCTGGATTTTGCCGTTGCCGGCCGAGACCGGATGCGGTAATCCGTCCGTTTGAGATGAATCTTTTACGTTGGGTTTACGAAACATAGGGTTCTCCTTAATCGGTATTGCTCCCCCCGCCTAAGGTTACACGAAGTTTAGCGATCTGGTTTTTGCCTGTCAACCTCCGCTTGGCCTCCTCTGCGGAGCAAATGTTCTAAAACCCTCAGTTTTCAAGCTTTTTTGGGTCGGGGCCACATTAGGATTCGCCTAAAACTTCTCCAACTTGACCAGTGGGACGCTTTGGAAGGTGATTGGCTCGCCCACCAGCCGGGACGCCAGCGCGGAATCGCCGGGGGGCATTGCCGTGGTGTAGGCCGCTATCGCCGTGGGCGCGTCCCCGCCAGGTTGACCATGTGCCCCAGCCGTTAAACGCCCCACCTGCCTCGCCACGGCGGGGGCGGGATCAATAATCGTTACCTGCGGGCCAAGCACATCCGCAATGGCGGGAGTCAAAAAAGCAAAATGGGTGCAGGCCAGCACCAGCGAATCGATGCCGCCCGCCACCAGCGGATCGAGGTATTGGTGCAACAGGGCGTAGGTCTGCGGCGAGTCCAGTTCGCCCGCTTCCACTTGCGTCACCAGGCCGGGGCAGGCGCGGGTGAGCACCGTGACGCCTTTGGCGAAGCGGTCCACCACGCCGGCAAACAGTTCGCTCTGGGCGGTGGCCTGGGTGGCCATCACGCCGACGACGCGGTTTTTGGTTTGCTCGGCAGCGGGTTTTACGGCAGGCTCCATGCCCACAAAGAGCACTTCGGGGAAGGTTTGGCGCAGGTGGGCCAGCGCAGCAGCGGAGGCGGTGTTGCAGGCCACGACGATGACCTTGGCGTTGTGGGCCAGCAGGAAGCGGGTGATTTGCTCGGAGAACCGGCGCACCTGCGCCAGTGGGCGCGGGCCGTAGGGCAAGCGGGCCTGATCGGCAAAGTAGAGGGTGGATTCGGCGGGCAACTGCCGCCGGATTTCTTTGAGCACGGAGAGGCCGCCCAGCCCGGAGTCGAAGATGCCGATTGGCCGCGAGTCACTCATGTTTTTGGAGACGATTGCCCTGCGTGAAATGGATTCATATATCCCTGGGCTTACGCAAATCCGGAGAACAACTTACCATGAAGTCTCAAAGACGCAAAGTTCACGAAGAAAGCTCTTTGTTTTCTTTGTGTTTCTTCGTGTCTCTGGGCCTTTGTGGTGAAAAATTTTCGGCGTGCAACGGCCTGTGCGTAAGCCCGGTGTCCGTTCAATCCGCTGTCGAACTGGCCGAGGTTGCCAGCGCCCGGAACAAGTTACGCATCTCCGGCATGTGCTGCAGCCATTCCGGGTGCCACTGCACGCCGAGGCCAAACGGGTGCCCCGGCACTTCGAGGGCTTCGATGATGCCATCGGGGGCGCGGGCGGTCACTTCCAGCCCCGGCGCGGGGGTCATAACCGACTGGTGATGCAGGCTGTTGGTTTGCACGATGGGCAAGCCGAGGATGCCCGCCAACCGGCTCTCTTCGGAAATGGAAACGGGGTGGGCGATGTGGGCGCGGGGGTACCCGGGGAAGTAGTCGTGTTTGAGCGCGGCGGGGGCGTCGGTGGCAATATCCACCAGCAGGTCGCCGCCGAGGGCCACGTTCATCACCTGGGCGCCCCGGCAAATGCCGAGGAAGGGCTTTTCTTTTGCAACGGCCCAGCGGATGAGGGTGAACTCCACTCGGTCGCGATCTTCGTCAATGCCGTACACGGTGCGATGCGTGGCCGCGCCGAAAACCTCGGGGGCAATGTCGCCGCCGCCCGAAAACACAAACCCGTCCAGCCGCTCAAACAGGTCGCGCAGTTCCGGCTCGCTGGCGCCCAGCGGCACCATCACCGGCAAGCCGCCGTTGTTGCGCACCGAGTCCACGTAGGCGGCCATGAGGCCGAACACATCTTTTTTGCCTTCGTCGGAATCGCGGCGCTGGGTGGTGATGCCGATAAGCGGGCGGGACATTGGAGGAGAGAAAGGGCCGGGGAAAAGAAAAGGCAGAGAGCCGGGCTTCAGCTTCTGCCTTGGGTGTTGGGGCAACCGACCGGGAACTAGACTCCGCGCGCTTCGCGCTTTTCGCGCAGGCGGGCCTTTTTGCCGGTGAGGCCGCGCAGGTAGTAAAGCTGGGCGCGGCGCACGGCGGCATGGCGCAGCACTTCAACCTTTTCGATGCGCGTCGAGCGCAGCGGGAAGGTGCGCTCGACGCCGATGCCGTGGGAGGCAGTGCGGCGCACGGTGAAGTTGGCGGCATTGCCGCCCTTGCGCATCCGGATGACGGTGCCTTTGAATTCCTGGATGCGCTCTTTTTCGCCTTCTTTGATGCGGACGTGCACGCTCACCGAATCCCCGGCCGCCAGTTCCGGGATGTTGGCGTTGACTTTGCTTTCGACGGCTTTGACGAGATCAGCCATGTGTGGACACCTGTGCTTTCAATAGACAAATTTCCGCCGCCCTTTTCACGAGCGGCGGAGGGGGATTGTACCATAGCGAGGGAGGAGAGTCTAGGGTTTTGCCCGCCTCTTGACCAATAGTGCTATACTTGTGGCTGAAGGGATACGGAGGTGACCTATGGCCGAAGAACACACTGAACATCGCCGCGGGCGCGGGTTTATGCCCGATGAGGCGCGGGAGCATTTGAAGGCCGCGGGCGAGGAAATGCGGAAGAGCGTGGAGGGGATGTTCCCGCCCGGTTTTGTGGAACACCGCCGCGCCGCCCGCCGCGAAATGTTGCTGGCCGCGCGCAGCCTGATCGAGGCGGCGCTGAAGCGGATGGAAACTCCCGAAGCGAAATAACGCGCACACGGCGAACGGGGCCTGCCCACCGGCAGGCCCCGTTTTGTTTTAACCCCACGCCACCGCCCACAGCAGGGCCAGCGCGGCCAGCGCCCAGCCCCCCACCCCGAGCGACGGCTGGCCGCTCACGTACAACACGGTTCCGGCCACGAGCAGCGCGGCAGCCACCACGCCCCCGGTCAGCCGGTTGAGCGCTGCGGTGAGCAGCGCCGTTTGCCGCAGTTGCTCCGGCGACGGGCGGCTGATCACCGTGAGTTCGCCGCGTTCCACACGGGCCAGCGCCGTGTCCAGCCGCGCAGGCAGAGCCGCCAGTTTGCGGCCCCACTCCGTCAATTCATTGATCCAATACTCAAGCCCCTCGCCGCTGGTTTCCTCGTGCAGCAGTTGCACGGCAAAGGGGGTGATGCTGACGAACAGGTTGAAGTCGGGGTTGAGGCCGGTGCACATGCCCGAAAGGATGGCCACGGTGCGCCCGAGGTAGATCAGGTTTTCAGGAATTTGAAAGGGCATCTCGTACATTAGGTCGCGGAACTGCCGCATAAACTGGCGCATCTCGCGCGGGTCGGTCTGGCGCAGTTCGCCCATGCTCTTGCCCCAGAAGCGGTCGAACACAGCCGTTTCGGCCTCGATAATGCGCTCCACGTCGGCCCCCGGCAAGATGGCGTCTAGGGCCATAAACGAGTGGACGAGCCGGGCGGGGTCGCGGGCGCCAATACCCACGGCGGCGTCGCGCAAGGCGGCGCGGATGGCGGGGGTGATCTGCCCCACCATGCCGAAGTCCACAAACACCAGCCGCCAGCCGTGGTCCCCGCCCGCCGGTTCCACGAACAGGTTGCCGGGGTGCGGGTCGGCGTGAAAGAAGCCCACGACAAAGATTTGGTGGAGGTAAGTGGCGAAGAGCCGGTCGGCCACGTCGGCGCGGCTGACCCCGGCGGCGGTGATGCCCGCGTAATCGGTGATTTTGACGAAGCCGACGTTTTCCAGTGTGAGCACGCGGCGAGTGCAAAACTCCGGATGGGTTTTGGGGATGCGCACGCCGCGGTCGGCGGCGTACATTTCGGCGAAGCGCACGGCGTTGGCGGCCTCGCGCACGTAATCCAGTTCTTCGCGCAGGGTGGCGCTGAACTCGCGCAGCAGGGCCTCCACGTCGGCGCGGCGGCTGATAGGCGGATAGCGTTTGAGCCAGCTCGCCACGGTGCGCAGCGCAGCCAGATCGATTTCGACGATGCGCTCGATGCCGGGGCGCTGGATCTTGACGACGACCGACTCGCCCGTGGGCAGCGTGGCCCGGTGGGCTTGCCCCAGCGAGGCGGCGGCCAGTGGCGTGTGGTCGAAGAAGGCAAAGCGCTGCGCGAGGGGCGCGCCCAGTTCGGCTTCGGCCAGCGCGCGGATGCCGGCGAAGTCTTCCGGGGGCACTTCATCCTGCAAGCCGCTCAGTTCGTCGGTGATGTATTCGGGAAGAACGTCGACGCGGGCCGAGAGAAATTGGCCCACTTTGATGAGCACGCCGCCAAGGTGAACGGCCAGGGCGCGGAAACGCTGCGCGGCGGCGGTATAGCGGGCGCGGGAGGTGCGGTTGGCGAGCGCGCGCAGCCCCACACGGCGGAGGAGGATGTCCCAAAAGATGACGCCGAGGACGACGCGGCCAAAGAAGAAGACGATGCGGAGGTAACGACGATCGGGCAGCACGGGGCGATCATATCACAGCGAGCTACGGCCACTTGATTTCCTGCTTGTCGGTGTAGCGCGTTTTGGCTTTAGGTGTCCACACGGTGACGCCCCCCGCCCCGAGGGCCACGTACTTGCCGTCGGCGCACACGAGCGCGGTGTTGCCCTCGATGCCGAGCAGGGTGTCGTTGCCGAGGGCCAGGCGAATCATTTGAGCGAAGCTGCCGTCGCCGAATTCGTCGTAGTGCGGCATGATGACCGCCCCCGGCAAAAAGTTGAACGCGGACCGGAAAGGGAAAATGGTGGGGAAGCTGGGGATGCGCCCGCCGAAGACCATGGCTCCGGCGCTGCACCCGGCCACCACGCCGCCGGCCGCCAGCACGCCGACGATGGCGGCCCAAACGGGCGTATCGGCGAGGGTCTTGTGCAGGTAATCGGGCTTGCCGCCGGAGAGGTACACGAAGTTGGCGGCGCGGACACGGGCGGCCAGCGACTCGTCGTTGGCGCCGGCGCGATCGATGACGGGCACGGTTTCAACGGGCACGCCCAGCCGGGTGAAGTGTTCGTTGCCGAGGTCGGTCCAGTAGCGGAGGGTTTTCTCGCCCTCGGTCCCGGCGGCGGTGGGCAGGCAGAACACGCGGGCCGCGCTCCGCTCGCTCCGATCGCCGCGCACATCACTGAGCAGGTAGCGATCCACCGGCTCCATCGGCGGCAGGTATTCGCCGCTGCCCACGAGGGCCAGCGTGCCGTTTTGCAGCATACGAGTCTCCTTCAAGAAACGCCCCGATCAAAAAAGCCCCGCGCCACGTTGGTGCGGGGCTTTTGATTTAAGCCGTTTCCGCTTGCTCTTCCAATTCCACCTTCTCCTTCTTGGCTTGCTTGCCGCGCTCGTCGGAAGAAAGGATGCGCTTGCGAATGCGGAAGTTGAGCGGCGTGACCTCGAGCAGTTCGTCGTCGGCCAGATATTCGATGCACTCGTCGAGGCTCATGTTGCGCGCGGGGGTGAGGGTCTCCAGCGTTTCGGCGCTCTTGGCCCGCACGTTGGTGAGGTGTTTCTTTTTGGCGATGTTCACGTTCAAGTCGCCGGGGCGCTGGTGCTGGCCGATGACCATGCCTTCGTAAACTTCGGTGCCGGGATTGACGAACAGGTAGCCGCGGTCTTCGGCGTTGCGCATGGCGTAGGTCGTAGCCATGCCGCTCTCCCAGGCCACGAGCGAGCCTTGCGACCGTTCGGGGATGGAACCGGCCAAAGGCAGGTAATCGTGAAAGAGGTTGTTCATCACCCCGTTGCCCTGGGTGGCGGTGAGGAATTGCTGGCGGAAGCCGAGCAGGCCACGGGTGGGGACGAGGTAGGTGAGATAAGTGGTACCGTCGCCGCGCACCATGTTGATCATTTGCCCGCGGCGGTTGCCCACCATTTCAATCACCGTGCCCAGGTGCGACTCGGCCACCTCGATGTGCACTTCCTCGAACGGCTCCAGCGTTTCGCCGGCCTCGCCTTTGCGGTAGATGACTTCGGGGCGCGAGACCTGAAATTCGTAGCCTTCGCGGCGCATGGTTTCGATGAGGATGCCCAGGTGCAGCTCGCCGCGCCCGGAGACGAGGAAGGTGTCGGCCTTCTCGGTTTCTTCGACGCGCAGGGCCACGTTGTTTTTCAATTCGTCGAACAGGCGCTCGCGCAGTTTGCGCGAGGTGCCCCACGTGCCTTCGCGGCCGGTAAAGGGCGAGGTGTTCACGGCAAAGGTCATGCGCACGGTGGGGGCTTCCACGCGGATGGGCGGCAGGGAGACGGGGTTCTCGGCGTCGGCGATGGTGTCGCCGATGCCAATGGCGTCGATGCCCGCCAGCGCGATGATCTCGCCGGCTTCGGCGCTCTCCACCTCGATGCGCTGCAGGCCCTGAAAGACGAACAGATAACGCACTTTGGCCGTCGTGACGTGGCCGTGCACGTCAATGCGGGCGATGTTCTGCCCAAGGGTGATGCGCCCGGCGAAGATGCGCCCCACGGCAATGATGCCTTTGTAGTCGTCGTAGCTCTGGTTGGCGACGAGCATTTGCAGTGGGGAGTCCATATCCACTTTGGGCGGCGGGATGTGCTCGATGATGGCTTCGTACAACGGTTGATAGTCGGGGCTGAGGGCCGGGGTGGGGCCGGCCTGCTGTGTGAGGGCGTTGGTGTAAACGATGGGGAAGTTGGCCTGTTCGTCGCTCGCGCCCAGTTCAATGAAGAGGTCGAAGGTTTTGTTGAGAGTGTCGGCGGGGGATGCGTCCCGGCGATCCACTTTGTTGATGACGACGATGGCTTTGTGGCCCATCTCCAGCGCTTTGCGGAGGACGAACCGGGTCTGGGGCATGGGGCCTTCGGCGGCGTCCACCACCAGCAGCACGCCGTCCACCATGCCCATCACCCGCTCCACCTCGCCGCCAAAGTCGGCGTGGCCGGGGGTGTCCATAATGTTGATTTTGATCTCGTTGTAAACGACGGCGGTGTTCTTGGCGAGGATGGTCATGCCGCGCTCGCGCTCGAGGTCGCTGGAATCCATGACGCGCTCGGCGACTTGCTGGTTGTCGCGGAAGGTGCGGGCCTGGCGAAGGAGGCCGTCCACGAGGGTGGTCTTGCCATGATCGACGTGGGCGATGATGGCGATGTTGCGGATGTTGGTGCGTGGCTGGAGCATGGCTTTCAACTTTCAACGGTCAGCCGTCGGCGCTGATGGCCAACCGGCGAATATCCGGAAACAAAACAAAACCCCGGCAAAGTTTCTGGCCGAGGTTTGCGATACGACGGTACTGGGGCAATGATACCACGAAGGCAGGGCGACGTAAAGGAATGGACTTTGTTATCGGCAATACTCCACAGCGGTTTGCGCCAGAATTTGCGCCAGCTCGATGAGCGAGCCAATGTCCACCCACTCTTCATTGGCGTGCGCGCCCGCGCCCACGGGACCCATCACCACCGTGTCCACCCCGGCGGCAGAGAGCAGGGCGGCATCCATCCAAAACGGCACGCCGATGAAGGCCGGCGGCTTCACCAGCATATCGGTGGCGGCGCGGGTCAGGGTTTTCACAATGGGCGCATCGGCGGCCACTTCGGACGAGGGGCGGGCCAGCAGCGTTTTTACCGTGGCGCTAAAGGTCGGGTCGGCGGCGGAGAGGCGATCCGCAATGGCTTGCACTTCGCCCACCACCTGCGCTTCGGTTTCGCCGGGGATGGTGCGGCGCTCGATGCCCAGCTTGCAACCGGCGGCGTACATGCTCAACTCCGTGCCGCCGTGCAGGGTGGCGGCGTGCAGCGAGGGCGGGCCAACCAGCGGGTGCGGAGCGCGGGCGCGCAAGTCCTGTTCCAGCCTGTCCAGTTCGGCGAGAAAGCGGCCCATGCGCATGTTGGCATCCACGCCTTCATTGAATCGGCTGCCGTGCGCCGCGCGCCCCACGGTTTCCACTTCCAGCCACACGAAGCCCTTGTGAGCGAGGCAGATGTCCATCTCGGTAGGCTCGGTGACGATGGCGCTATCCACGCGGTGATGTTTGATCACTTCCGCCGTGCCCAGGCTGGCAAACTCCTCGTCGGCCACAGCGGCGATGAGCAGATCGCCTTTGAGCCTCTCGCCAGATTGGGCCACCGCTTTGGCCGTGGCCAGGCAAGCGGCGAGGCTGCCCTTCATATCATAGGCGCCCCGCCCGTACACCTTGCCATCGCGGACGGCCGCCGTAAACGGATCGGGCATGCCGTCCACGCCCACGGTGTCCATGTGGGCATTGAGCATGAGCGACTTGCCGCCGCCCTGCCCTCTGAGAATGCCGACGACGCTGGGCCGCCGGGGCACTGGCTCGTAAGTGTCCACCTCGAGTCCCAGCGCACGGAGGGCACGGGCTACGTATTCGGCAATGTTGCCCTCACCCGCGCCCCCCGGTGTGAGCGAGGGATTAATCGAATTGATGCCG
>ORJL010429220.1_pt1 | contig 13454 bp, 8 predicted proteins | sample 1779941 | NCBI WGS metagenome assembly ORJL01 (sample SAMEA104232317, study PRJEB22302) | groundwater metagenome | biome: forest; feature: aquifer; material: groundwater | place: USA | collected 2011-08-07 | depth 5.8 m
CCGGGGGACACCGCGGCCAGCGGGAAGTCGCGCGTCCGGTCCGCCTCAAGGCGGACACCACCGGCAACTCGGCAACGCGCTCCAAGGATCTATTGTGCGAAGCCGATCCGCTTCAGCGCCGCTTTGATCTCCTGCTCGGTGACGTCATCCACGATCGTCGTCGCGCCCACGGAGGTCGGCAGCACGAAGTGCAGCCGGCCGGCGACCACCTTCTTGTCGTGCTGCATCGCCTCGAGAATCTGCGCCGACGAGATGTCGGCGATCGCCGGCAGCGGCCCGAGGCCGGCGATCACGTCGGCGAGCGCCTGACGGTCGCGGTCCGCGAGGGCCCCGCGCTGCACGCTGAGCTCGGCGGCCACGAGCATGCCGTAGCCGACCGCCTCGCCGTGGCGATAGCGGCGGTATCTGGTGACCGCTTCGATCGCGTGGCCGGCGGTGTGGCCGAAGTTGAGCACGCGTCGCGGACCCGCCTCACGCTCGTCGGCCGATACGACCTCCGCCTTGATCCGGCACGACTCGGCGATGATCGGCATCAGCGCTTCCGGCGATCGCGCGAAGATGGCCTTGCGCTCCCGCGCGACCCGCTCGAACAGCGTCGGGCTGGAGGTCATGCCGTACTTGATCACCTCGTAGAGGCCCGCGCGAAATTCCCGCCGCGGCAGCGTGCCCAGCACGAGCGGGTCGGCGACGACCGCGTGCGGCTGGTAGAACGATCCAATCAGGTTCTTGCCGAGCGGGTGGTTGACGCCGACCTTGCCGCCGATCGCGCTGTCGACCTGCGCCAGCAGCGTCGTCGGCACGTGCACGAGGGCGATGCCGCGCAGGTAGGTGGCGGCCGCGAACCCCGCCATGTCGCCGATGACGCCGCCGCCGAAGGTGATGATCGTGGCCGCGCGGTCGGCGTTGGCGCGGACGAGCGCGTCGTACATCCGCGAAACGGTCGAGAGCTGCTTGTGCCGCTCGCCGTCTGGCACGAGGATCGGCTCTGCGGAGGGGACGGCGCGCGCCAGCTGCGGCCCGTGCAGCTTCCACACGAGCGGACTGGACACGATGAAGCGGCGTTGGGGCGCGCCCAGCTCGTCGAGGATGCCACCGACGTGGTCGAGTGCGCCGTCCGCGATCGTGATGGTGTACGCGCGCGACGGCGTGGGGACGTCGATCTTGAGCATCCGGACCAGGGTCATGGAGACGCTCTGGTAGGATAGCATCCGGATGCAATCCACGGACTTCCTCATCGTCGGCGGCGGCATCGCCGGCCTGCGGGCCGCGATAGGGCTCGCGCCGGCGGGTCGCGTCCTCATTCTCACCAAAGCCGAGCCAGCCGAAAGCAACACGGGTTACGCGCAAGGCGGCATCGCCGCGGCGATGGGCGACGAGGACAGGCCCTCGCTGCACGCGGCGGACACGATTCGCGCCGGCGACGGCTTGTGCGACGAGGCCGCCGTCGCCGTGCTCGTGGAGCACGGTCCGCGGTACGTGCGCGAGCTGATGGACTGGGGCACGCGCTTCGACCGCGAGCCGGACGGCCGCCCGGCGCTTGGCCGCGAAGCGGCGCACAGCGTGCGGCGCGTGCTGCACGCGGGCGACGCGACCGGGCGTGAAATCGGTCGTGTGCTGTGGGAGCGCGTCCGCGCGCTGACGTCGGTGACCACGATCGACCACGCGCTCGTTACCGAGGTCCTGATGGATGGCCCAGACTCGGGCGTCGCGTATGTCGACCCGGCGGGCGCGCGGCACCAGGTTCGCGCGCGGGCGATGCTGCTCGCGACGGGCGGCGCCGGGCAGGTCTTCCGGGAAACCACGAATCCGGCGGTCGCGACCGGCGACGGCATCGCGCTCGCGTTTCATGCGGGCGCGCGCGTGGCCGATCTCGAGTTCGTGCAGTTCCATCCGACCGCGCTCAACCGCGCCGGCGCGCCGAGATTCCTGATTTCCGAGGCCCTGCGCGGCGAAGGCGCGCAACTCGTGAACGACCGCGGCGAGGCGTTCATGACGCGCTATCATGCCGACGGCGACCTCGCGCCGCGCGACGTTGTCGCCCGGAGCATCGTTCGCGAATCCGACCGCACGGGCGGCCCGGTGTCTCTCACGCTGGCCCACCTGGATCCCGCCTACGTCACGCGGCGCTTTCCGACGATTGCCGCGATGTGCGCCGAGGTCGGTCTCGATCTCGCGCGCGACCGGATCCCGGTCGGGCCGGCCGCGCACTACATCATGGGCGGCGTCGACACCGACGACTGGGGGCGCACGTCGGTGCCGGGACTCTTCGCGGCCGGCGAGGTGGCGTGCACGGGCGTGCACGGCGCGAATCGCCTCGCCAGCAACTCGCTGCTCGAGGGTCTCGTGTTTGGTGCGCGAGCCGCGATCGCGATGCAGCAGCGCCCGCAGGCGGCGCCGTTGAAGACGGATCGCGTCAGGGCTCAGGGCGCAGGGCTCAGGGCTCGTGCACCTGAAGCTCTCAGCTCTCAGCCCTCAGCCCTCAGCCCTCAGCCCTCAGCCCTTAGCCCTCAGCCCTCAGCCCTTAGCCCTCAGCCCTCAGCCCTTAGCCCTCAGCCCTTGGTCCCTGGCCCTCAGCCCTTGGTCCTGACAGGCGAAGCCGTCCGTGATCTGATGTGGAGCAGCGTCGGACTGTTCCGTTCGCACGACGGGCTCGCCGCAGCGGTCGAGATGCTCGAGCGGGCGACCGATGCGGCGGTACCGGCCACGGCAGACGAGTGGCGTCGGCGCAACCTCACGACCGTCGCGCGGCTCATCGCGGCCGCCGCGCTGCGGCGGGAAGAGAGCCGCGGCGCCCATTTCCGGGCAGACTTCCCCGAGCGCGACGATCGCCGCTGGAGAATCCACATCGTGGATGCCTGCGGCGCCGCGTAGACACCAAAACGGGTTCAGGGTTCAGGGTTCAGGGTTCAAGGTTCGTTCGGGTTCAAGGTTTGTTCGGGTTCAAGGTTCGTTCGGGTTCAAGGTCGAACCCTGAACAGAACGAACCTTGAACCCTGAACCCTGAACCCGCGAGCGGGTAAGACCCGATACAATAAACTCTTGGTGTCCTTTGTGTCCCTTGTGTTCGAGCAGCGTTCGGAAAGCAGCCTGATGTCGAAGAAACCCGAGAAAGAATCGTTCGTCACCGAAATCACGCCGCGCTCGCAGGATTTCTCGAAGTGGTACCTCGACGTCGTCCGCCGTGCGGAGCTCGCCGATTACTCGCCGGTCAAGGGCTGCATGGTCATCCGGCCGTACGGCTACGCGATCTGGGAGCTGATTCAGCAGGCGTTCGACGCCGAGTTCAAGCGGACCGGGCACGTCAACGCGTACTTCCCGCTGTTCATTCCGGAAAGCCTGCTCACCAAGGAAGCGGAGCACGTCGAGGGCTTCGCGCCGCAGGTGGCCTACGTCACCCATGCCGGCGGCGAGGAGCTCGAGGAGAAACTGGTCATCCGGCCGACGTCGGAGGCGATCATCGGCACGATGTACGCCAAGTGGGTGCAGTCGTGGCGCGACCTGCCGATCCTGATCAACCAGTGGGCGAACGTCGTGCGCTGGGAGAAAGTGACGCGGCCGTTCCTGCGCACGACCGAGTTCCTCTGGCAGGAAGGGCACACCGCGCACGAGACGCACGAGGAGGCGGAAGCCGAGACGCTGTTGATTCTCGACCTGTACGCGGCCACGTCCGAGCGCGTGCTCGCCATGCCGGTCGTCAAAGGGCAGAAGAGCGACAGCGAAAAATTCGCCGGCGCGCTGCGCACGTACTCGATTGAGGCGCTGATGGGCGACGGCCGCGCGCTGCAGGCCGGGACGTCGCACAACCTGGGACAGAATTTCGCGAAGGCGTTCGACATCACGTTCCAGGCGCGCGACAAGTCGGTGCAGCACGTGTGGGGCACGTCGTGGGGCGTATCGACCCGCCTGGTCGGCGGCGTCATCATGACGCACGGCGACGACAGCGGCCTCGTCCTGCCGCCCAACGTCGCGCCGTATCAGGTGGTCATCGTCCCGATCGGCCGCGACAACTGGCGCGAGACGGTGTTGCCGCGCGCGAAGGCAATCCAGCACGAGCTGGCCGCCGCGGGCCTCCGCGTCACGCTCGACGAGCGCGACGACCGGCCCGGCTGGAAATTCGCGGAGTGGGAGCTGCGCGGCGTGCCGCTGCGCGTCGAGATCGGGCCCAAGGACATCGAGAAGTCGGCCGTGCTCGTCGCGCGGCGGGACACCCGCGAGAAGCAGAGCATCCCGATGGACGGCCTGGCCGCCAGGCTGCGCGAGCTGCTCGACCAGATCCAGAAGAATCTGTTCGAGCGGGCCGTGCAGTTCCGCGAGGAACACACGCAGCGCGCCGACACCTACCAAGGGTTCACGCAACTGATGGAGGGGCGCCCCGGATTCGTCATCGCGCCCTGGTGCGGTTCGGCCGAGTGCGAGGCACAGATCAAGAACGACACGCAGGCGACGATCCGCAACATGCCGCTCGGCGGCAGCACGCCCTCCGGCCGCTGCATCCGCTGCGACAACCCGGCGACGGCCGAAGCATGGTTCGCGAAGAGCTACTGAGGTCAGGTAGGTCGGGTAGGTCTGTTAGTCGCCCCACCCGACCACAGCTCGTCCACCGCGCCCTTCCACTTCTTCTCGATCTTCCTGACCGCCGCGTGGCGGCGTGTCAGCTTCTCTCGCGCGACCACCGCCCGGAAAGCGTCGGCCAGGTGCTCGCGCCACCACCGATCGCGCGCCCTCGCATGCGCGCCCGCGATCGCTTCGAGACATGACGCATCCCCGATGAGCGCCAGCGCGGCTAGAAACTCGACAGGCAGCGGCGCTGTAGCCGCGTCGATTGATTCCCGCAGATCGTAGACCGCCAGGCGGCTGCCCCGATTGGCGAGCGCCAGGTGGGCTGCGGCGCGTGTCGTGGCCCACGCGGGCCGCCGGGCGGCCGGCTCCTGCGCCTCACGCTCGCGCACGCGCTCGACGATGCGAAGGAGCAGGGGCAGTGCGACCGCGTTCCCCGCGTGGACGATGGCGCGCCGGAGCACGTCGGGGTCGGCGGGCAGTTCCTCTTCGGCGGCGCGGGTGAGGATGCCGGCCGGATCGGCGGTCGCTTCGCTGCCGCGATTTCCTCCCGCCCTGACTTCCGCCCGGACGGCCGCGTTCGGATCCTCGGCGAGCGACGTCAACAGCGGAGCCAGCGAGGAATGTTCGAGGTCGCCCAGCGCGCGAAGCGCGGCGAGGCGCACGGGCTCCGGCCGCGCGCGATCGAGTGCCACGGCCGTGAGACGATCGACGGCGAACGCGCCTTTCGCACCGCGGACGAACACGTGCGCGACGCCGGCGGCCGCGATGGCGACCTTCGCGTCGGCGTCGGCCTCGTCCAGAACCTGGAGCGCGGCCGACAGCGCGCGCGGATCCGCAATGGCTTCGAGCGCGCGAAACGCCGCCGCCCGCGCCGTGGCCTCGGCAGGGGCGACCGCCAGCGCGATCAACCGCTCGACGGCCCGCGCGCCGATCACGGTGAGGCGCGCGACCGCGGCCTCGCGGGTCACCGCGCTGCCAGCGCTCAGGTCCGCGACGAGCACGTCGATCGGTCTGGCTGATGAAGCCCGGATGGCCACGGGCTGGATCGTACAAGAAAAAGGGCTCAGGGCTAAGGGCAAAGGGCTAGCGATCCAGCCGGTGTAGCCCTCAGCCCTCAGCCCTCAGCCCTGTCGTTATTGAACCTTGACCACCAGCGCGGCGCGGCGGTTCAAACGCCGTGTTTCTTCGCGCGCGTTGTCGTACTTCGGTCGTTCTTCACCGTAGCTGCGCGTTTCCATGCGGCTGGCCGGCACGCCGCGCGACTCGAGGTACTGGCGGACGCTCGTCGCGCGCCGCTCGCCGAGCGCGAGGTTGTACTCCGCCGTCCCGATGCTGCAGGTGTGGCCTTCGATGATGACGTTCTTCCCCGGGTTCGCCTGCAGGCGCGTCACCGCATCGTCGAGCAGGCGCAGCGCCTCGGGGCGCAGCGTCGACCGATCGAAGTCGAAGTAGACATCCTCGAAGCTCAATTCGACGACCGGTGTCGGCCGCAACACCTGAATCGTGACGGCGTCCGACGCCGTGCCGCCCTTGCCATCGTCGACCGTGACGGTGACGGGCACCGCGCCTTCCTGCTGCGGAGCGGTCCAGATCGTCTGGCGATCCGCGCGGTTCTGGAAAGTGCCGGCCGGCGCCGACCAGCGATACGTCAGCGTGTCGCCGTCCGGATCCTGCGCGTCGGCGGTGACGGTGGACGTCTTCCCGATTTCGACCGTGCACGGCTCGCACCGCGCGCGAACCGTCGGCGGGCGGTTCTGCGGCGGCGGCAGGGGCGCGGGCGGCGGCGGTGTCGGCCGGGGCGCCACGTACTGCTTGACCCCCGGGTGGAAGCCCAGACGGAACTGAAAGTCGACGAAGTCGCCCGTGACGTCGGTGTCGGCCGCGCTCAGACCCGAGCGGTCCTTCGTCGGCAGATTCCAGCTCGCGCCGCCGCCGGCGAAGAACCCGTTGCGCGATTGCCACGTGAAGCCCAGCGTCGCGGCGGTGAAGTTGCTCACGGTTTGCGTCGTCGGCGGCCGCGACCCGTCCACGCCGACAAGCGGCGTCGTCAGCGTGGCGGTGTCGTCGAACGGCACATCGCCGTTCAGCTCGGTCGTGACCCGAAACGCGCCGTGCGACGGGAATCCGGCGCCGATGCCCCAGGTGAGGCTGTTCGGCAACGTGATCGACGGCGACTTGCCGCGGACCAGCACGCCGCCGTAGCCCGAGAGCTCGACGGCCTTGTTCACGTCCTTGCTGAGGACGGCTTGAATGTTGGCGTCAACCTTCCCGGTGCCGATGCCCTTGTCCTTGTCGGCGGTCGGAATCTTGAAGTACTCGCGCATGGCGAAGGAGAACGGACGGCCGCGCTCCTCGGACAGCACGCCCGACTTCAACCCGACGTACAGGTCGCCAATGTTGTCGCCGGTCCACCCCTGGTTGACGCGCGGGTAGCCGATGACGACGCCGCCGACCTCGGCGTTCGATGTGAACAGCGGCCGGAGATCGCGGTCAATGCGCCGGTCGAAGGTCAGCGCGCCGAATATTTCCATCCCCGTGAAGAGGCCGACCGCGAAGGTGGCGTCGAACTCACCGACGTTCGTGAAGCCCTGAGGATAGTTGTATCCAGAGCGGTACCCGCTGATCGACCAGGTGTGCCGCGCAAGGACGTCGGCCGTCGGGACGAACCAGAGACCCGTGTCGCCCGTGACCGTCGTCGTGGCAGGCCGGGTTGAGTCGTCCGCCGGCCGTGACGCCGACGCGGCAGGTGACTGTGAGGCTGAAGGGGTCTGTGCGCTCGCGGCAGCGGCGATTAGGACGCACACCGCTGTGAGGCTCGAGAAACGAAACGATGTAGTCATCAAGCTGTACCTCCCGCGGTAACAGCAGCTCAGCAATACAAAGATAGTACGACCGACCGGTACTCGAAGTCAATCAACGACTTGCGGGGAGGCTACCCGATCTCGCTCTTGGGGGCCTTGATGCGCTTGGGGCCGACGATCCAGGCGATGAGGATGCCCAGCAGGTAAAGGGCGACCATCGGCGTGGCGAAGAGGATCTGCGTGACCGGATCGCCGGTGGGCGTGATGACGGCGGAAACGATGAAGATGACCAGGACGGCGTACTTGAACTGCTGCACGAGGAAGCGCGCCGTAATCAGCTTCATCTTCGCGAGGAAGTAGACGAGCGTCGGCATCTGAAAGACGACTGCCATCGCGATGAGGAATTTCGTGTACAGCGAAAAGACCGCGTCCAGCTTCGGCATGAACACGAGGTCCGGCGTGTTGAAGCCAGCGAAAAACGCCATCATCCACGGGAACATGATGTAGTGGTTGAACGCCGCCCCGCCCACCAGGCCGAGCGACGTCAGCACGACGAACGGAATCGCCAGCCGCTTCTCGTTCGAGTACAACCCTGGGGCGATGAACAGCCACACCTGATACATGATGTAGGGCGACACCATGATGATGCCGACGATCAGCGCGAGCTGGATGAGGAGTGAGAACGCTTCGCCCGGCTCCGTGTAAATGAGCTTGCTGCCCGGTGGCAGCACGCGCATGGTCGGCGCCATGAGGAAGCTGTAGATCCGGCTGACGAACGTGAACGCGACCAGGATCCCGACTCCGATCGCAATCGCCGAGTTGACGATGCGTTTCCGGAGCTCGTCCAGGGGCTCCAGAAACGACATCTTCCCGGCCGGGCTGTCGTCGTCGTCCTCCGGAGGAAGCGACAAGGCCCCCGATTGGGGGCCCGGGAAGGGGACCAGGGCCATGGCGGGCAGCAGCTACGCGCTGTGGTCGTGGAGAACGGGCACGGGCTCTTCCACTTGGGGAACCGTCGTCGTCGTCGGCTGAGACGGCGCTTTTGACGCCTCGAGGCTCGAGCGCTGGTCTTCCAGCCGGATTTCTTCCTCGAGGGTGCTCTTCAGCTCGTTCGAGGCCTTCTTGAATTCCGCGAGGCTTTTGCCCAGGGAACGGCCCAATTCCGGGAGTTTGCGGGGGCCAAAAATGATCAACGCGATCACGAAGATGATGATCAGCTCTGGCATTCCGATGGAACCAAACATGTGTCTCCTACTTTCACAAAACCAGGGCGGGGCCGCTCACGTCATTATAGGAACCGTGTATGAGCGGGTCAAGAAGTTCCGGTACCTCTGATGCCCAGAAGTCGTTGCTCGTAAGGAAGTTATCTGCTAGGATGCCGACTATGCGACGCTACCGTCCTCTGCCCGCCGTGGTCTTCGCGATCCTCGTGTCCGCCCTGGTCGGCGGGTTGTTCGGCCGGAGCGCGCTGGCGACCGACGACAAAGTGCCCGGGCACTATCGGGCGTTCTCGGCTGCGCTGAGCGCCATCGAAACGAGCTACGTCGACAAGGTCGAATCCGACCGTCTCGTGTACGGCGCGATCCGCGGCATGCTCGGCACGCTCGATCCGCACTCGAGCTTTTTCGATCCGCGCGAGTACGCGCAGATGCGCGAGCGGCAGGAAGGGCGCTACTACGGCATCGGCGTCTCGATTCAGGTCTTCGACGGCGACATCACGGCGATGAACGTGTTCGAGGGATCGCCCGCGTACAGGAAGGGCATCCGCCGCGGCGACGTGCTCGCGAGGGTCGCCGGCGAGGACGCGAAAGGCTGGACCGTCGATCAGGCGATGCACAAGCTTCGCGGGCCGAAGGGCACCAACGTCGACGTGGGCGTGAAACGTCGCGGCTACGAGCAGCTGATCCCGATGACGCTGACGCGCGACGAGGTGTACATCCCCACGGTTCCGGCCCACTTCATGATCGACGCGACGACCGGCTACATCCGGGTGCAGGATTTCGGCGAGAACACGGATCGTGACGTGAAGCACGCGCTGCACGATCTCGCCTCGAAGGGCATGCGGCGGCTGCTGCTCGACATCCGCGGCAACCCCGGCGGCCCGCTCGATCAGGCCATCAAGGTGGCCAACGAGTTCCTGCCGCGCGGCAAGATGATCGTGTACACGCGCGGCCGCGTCGCGAATTCGGATCAGGATTATCGCGCGACGGAAGAGAGCGAGTTCACGGACATGCCGATCGTGGTGCTCGCGAACCGCGGCAGCGCGAGCGCCTCGGAGATCGTCACCGGCGCGCTGCAGGATCACGATCGCGCGTACATCGTCGGCGAGACGACGTTCGGCAAGGCGCTCGTGCAGTCGGTCTACCGCATCAGCGGCGGCGCCGGCCTCGCGCTCACCACGGCGCACTACTACACGCCGAGCGGCCGGCTCATTCAGCGTCCGTGGGACGCCAGCTTCGACGAGTACCTGAGCTACACGCTTCGCGATCAGGACGCGAACAAGCCGCACAACCCGACCGACCTGAAGCACACCGACGCGGGACGTCCGGTCTACAGCGGCGGAGGGATCGAGCCGGACAGACGCATCGCGGGTCCGACCGAAGGGTTCAATCCGGGACGCTTCGGGCGTCTCCTGAACGGCCGCGGCGAGTTCGCGAACTACGCGCAGAAATACATGGCCGAGGGCGACACGCGCGTCGCGCAGCAGGCGACCGGCCGCAGGACCGTGGCGCCGACCTTCGTCGTCGACGATGCGATGGTCGCCGATTTCCGGGAGCAGTTGAAGATCGATCGCGTGAAGATCGACGAGGACGCCTTCGCGAAGGATCTCCCGTTCATCAAGGCGATGATTCGCTTTGAAATCGACAACGCGGTCTTCGGCATCGCTGATGCGCGCCGGCATTTGATCAGCGCCGATCCGCAGGCCCAGGCCGCGCTCACGATGTTCGGCGAGGCGCAGAAGCTGGCGGAGCTCGGCAAGGGCTCGAAGACCAAGGCCCACTGAGCCGGTCTGGAGGCCCGCGCAACAGCGGTTCGGGCAAGCGACCACAACGCGTTGGGTTGCAGTTTGCGCTTGCCCCTATAGCTGGGCCTTGTTACACTGACGACCGTCTCGGCTCAGGGGCCGCCTTCCTCGTGGGGAAGGCGAAAGAGGGCCGCGAAATCGGTCGTTTTGTCTGGTCGTATCCCAGCCAACCTCACTGCTTCCGCGCGTATTGCGGATTGCAGATTTCAGATTGCAGATTGCGGAGCTCCGCGAAGCCTCCAATCGGCAATCCGCCATCCGCATTCTGCAACATGCAGGTGTCCGCATGCGTCTCGAACGTCTTGAGATCAACGGCTTCAAATCGTTTTCCGACCGCTCGGAGCTCGCCTTCGACAAGGGCGTGACGGCGATTGTCGGCCCCAACGGGTGCGGTAAGAGCAACGTCGCCGATGCGATCACGTGGGTGATGGGCGAGCAAAGTGCCAAGAGCCTGCGCGGCGACAGGATGGAAGACGTCATCTTCAGCGGCAGCGACGCCCGCAAGCCGACAGCGGCGGCCGAGGTGCGCCTGCGGTTCAGCGGCTTCCTGAAGGCCATCAGCGCCCCCGCGTTCCCCGACGTGAACGGCAATGGCCATGGCAGCGGGAACGGGCATCACGGGAACGGCAACGGCCGCAGTCACGTGCTGGACGCAGGGGCCGACACCGTGTCCGGGGCGGACCAGGCTCCGCCCCTCCTGCCCGCCGCGGAAATTCAGGAGATCATCCAGTCGGTCGCGCGCGAAATCGAGGTCACGCGGCGGCTGTATCGCTCGGGCGAGAGCGAGTATCTGATCGACGGGCGGATCTGCCGTCTGCGCGACGTCCACGACCTGCTGATGGACACCGGTCTCGGCGCGAAGGCCTACGCGATCATCGAGCAGGGCAAGATCGGGATGGTTCTGAGCACGCGGCCGACCGATCGGCGTCAGCTGATCGAGGAAGCGGCGGGCGTGACGAAGTACAAGGCACGGCGCCGGTCGGCGGAGCTCAAGCTGGAGGCCGCACAGCTGAACCTCACGCGCATCGACGACATCGTCTTCGAGGTGGACAAACAGCGCGGCACGCTGAAGCGCCAGGCGGCGAAAGCGCGCCGCTACCGGAAGCTGCGCGACGAGCTGCGCCGCTGGGAAAAGGTGCTCTTCGCGCGCAAGTACCGGCAGCTCGCCGAGACGATCGAGTCGGCGCGGGCACGGCTGACCGAGGCGCGCGATCGCGAATCGATCGCAGGCGCGCGCGTCGGCGAGGTGGACGCCGCCCTCGGCCGTCTGCGCATCGAGCTCGTCGAAGCCGAGACGCGGGCGACCGAGTCGCGCGAGGCCGCGCACGCGCGCGAGCTCGCCATCAACCGCCAGCAGCAGCAGATCCTGTTCGACCGCGAGCAGGCCCGGATGCTCGAGGCCAGGACGACGACCGTGGCGGCCGAGCTCGACGCCCTCGAGGCGCGGCGCGAGCCGGCGCGCGTGGCGCTCGCCGCGCGGCGCGACGCGGCGGCGGACGCCAACGCCGAACGCGATCGGGCCGCGGCGATGCTCATGTCGGAATCGGACGCCTATGAGGCGGCGCACCGCGAGATCGAAGGGCTCGAGGCGGACGTCGAAGCCGCGCGCAGCGAGGTCTTTTCCGCCATCAACTCCGCGACCGCCCTGCGGCACGCGCTCGAGCACGCGGCGCAGGCGCGCGACCGCGTGGGCGAGACGCTCTCCAAGCTCGACGTCGAAGCGAACGACGTCCGCATCGAGTCGGATCGCGCGGCCGCGGACCGCGCGTCCGCGATCGAGGGCCTGCGCCGCGCGCACGACGCCATCGAGGCCACGCGCATCGCGCGGGCGGCGCGGGAGTCCGAGCTGGCCAGCGCGCGCATCGAGCACGAATGGCGCGCCCGCTCCGTCCGCGCGCGCGAGCAGGAACTGGCGGGCGTCGAAGCGCGCCTGAAGTCGCTCGAAGAGCTCGAGACCGCCCGCGCCGGCTACGCCGACGCGGCGCGCACGGTCCTCGTGGCTGCGAACGGCACCGTCTGCCAGCAGGGCGCGATAGCCGACTACCTCGAGGTCGAGGCGGGATACGAGCGCGCCGTCGAGGCCTGCCTCGGGGATCTGCTGCAATACGTCGTCGTCGAGCGCCCCGAACAGGCCGCGGCCGGATTTCAGCTCGTGCGCGAGGCCGGTGCCGGGCGCTGCGGCTTCCTTGTGACGTCGGCGGTCGCGGGCGGTCCGGCTGAAGCCGGACCCCACGACCGGACGAGCGGCACGGGCACCAGCTTCCACGCGGCCATGAGCGTCACGGGCGACGTTTCGTACGTGACGCCCGACGCGGCGCACGTGGCGTCCGACGCGGCGCACGTGACACCCGACGCGGCGCACGTGGCGTCCGGCTTTAGCCGGACCATTCCCGATGGCGTCGTCGCGCTGTCGTCGGTCGTCCGCGTGAGGGGACCCTTTGCCGGCGCCATCCGCCGGGCCGTGGGCGACGCGTGGATCGCGCAGTCCTACGACGGCGCCACGATTGCCAGCCGGCTCACGTCGCTCGCGGTGGCGACCTTCGACGGCGACGTCTTCCACGGGCCGCATCTGGTGTCGGGCGGCGGCCGCGCCGAAGCGCGCGGCATCCTCGAGACGAAGCGTGAGATCAAGGAGCTGCGCGAGCGCATCGCCGCCGATCGCGACGCGCTCATCCACCTCGCGCAGGAGACCGCGGAGCTCGACGCGACGATCGCGCACGCGTCGAACGCGATCGCCGCGCTTCACGCGGAGCATCACAAGCAGGAAAAGACCGTGGTCGGCCTCGACGCGCAGCTGCAGCACGCCACCGACGAGGAAGCGAGGCTCGCGCACAAGGGCGAGCAGCTCGCGCGCGAACGGCGTCAGGCGGAAGAGGAGCGTGACGCGCTCGATCGCCGGCAGGCGGAAGCCCGGGCGTCCATCACCCGGCTGGACGAGGACCAGCGGCTGGCCGACGAGCGGCTGACCGTGGCGCAGCGCCGGCTCTTCGAGGCGCGCGAATCGGCCGACGACCTGAGCCGCCGCGCGGCCGAAGCCGGCGCGGCTCACGCCGCGCTCGTCGAGCGCG